>Ga0209196_1002706_pt1 | contig 11263 bp, 9 predicted proteins | sample COGITO_mtgs_1105_5_FD_184801 | JGI IMG/M metagenome (GOLD analysis project Ga0209196, IMG submission 184801) | Pelagic marine microbial communities from North Sea - COGITO_mtgs_110509 (SPAdes) (version 2) | ecosystem: Environmental > Aquatic > Marine > Epipelagic ... | reverse complement strand
CAGTTACAGACAAGTTCAATCTTGATGATAACTCTTTATTGGTCTGTTTACTATCCTGTTGTAGATAATTTAGTAGCGAAAAATCTATAAAGTCTAATTTCATGGATAAAATTTTTCTAAATATACGTAACAAAACAGATATAATTAGATTAAAAAACACATTATTTATAATAATATAGTATAATTTACTTTATTCAATACTTAATTTCAATAATTATTCTATATAATGGTATATTTGATGTATAATTTATTTTACATCAATTTAAATCAAATAATATCCTCTTATAATGGCAAAAAAAGAATTTAATCCTGCAAACAACATTCAAGATCTTCAGTTTTTTGGAGAATCTGGAGGTGTAAATCCATCTATCTCAGACTCCTCAACCTATACCTTTTTATCTGCACAGACCATGCTTGATACTTTTGAAGGAAATACAGAGGGATGTTACCTATACTCTAGACACACCACACCTTCTAATATGTATTTAGGAGAAGCTCTTGCTGCAATGGAAGGAACCCAAACAGCTAATGTTGCCGCCAGCGGTATGGGAGCCATTACTCCAACCATCTTGCAATTTTGTAAAGCCGGAGACCATATAGTATCATCAAGAACTATTTATGGTGGTACGTATGCGTTCTTAAAAAACTTTACGCCAAAACTAAACATTGACACTACTTTTGTAGATATTACAAATCTAGAAGCCGTTGAGACAGCCATTACTCCTGAAACCAAAATTATTTTCTGTGAGTGTGTTAGTAACCCACTACTAGAAATAGCAGACATTAAAGGTCTTGCTGCCATTGCAAAAAAGCACAACCTGGAGCTACTTGTAGACAACACCTTCTCACCACTGAGTATCTCGCCAATTAAATTGGGAGCAGATGTTGTTATGCATAGTTTAACAAAATTTATAAACGGTAGTAGTGATACTATGGGCGGTGTTGTATGTGGATCTCAAGAACTAATAGATTCTTTGCGTGATGTAAATGATGGCGCTTGTATGCTTTTAGGAGCATCTATGGATAGTCTTCGTGCAGCCTCTATATTAAAAAACCTTAGAACCCTGCACATACGCATGCAGCAGCACAGTAAAAACGCGCTGTATCTTGCGCAAAAATTTGAAGCAGATGGCCTACGCGCTGTATATCCAGGATTACCTTCTCACCCAGGACACACCCTTTACAATAGTATGATGAATCCAAAATACGGGTATGGAGGTATGTTAACCATTGATGCAGGAGGACTAGAAAAAGCAAATAAACTAATGGAACTAATGCAAGAGAGAAATGTAGGATATCTTGCAGTGAGTTTAGGATTTTACAAAACATTATTTAGCGCACCAGGAACGTCAACATCTTCTGAAATACCAGAAGATGAACAAGCACAGATGGGACTCACAGAGGGTCTTATACGTTTCTCTATTGGTCTTGATGATGACATAGAACGCACCTACCAAATTATGCGTCAGTGCATGAAGGAGGTAGGAGTCTTGTAAAATTACCTTTAGACTAAAAATTCAAAGAGAGCTGTAAAATATTTAAATATTTTACAGCTCTCTTTTTGATTTGCATACATCTTTACAAAATCGTAACATTACAAAACAAATTAAAATTTCTACTATGCCACAAGAGAATCTCTCAGATATTAAAATTCAGGAGCAAAAAATTAAAGACAACAAACAACTAAGTATTTGGGAGGCACTTATTCCCGTAGTTATTTTAATGTCTTTACTTGCTTATAATATATTTTTAAAAGATGGAGCTTGGCTTGGAGATTACTCAAACCAATATATCCTGCTAATGGGTGGAGGTGTTGCAATGATAGTTGGGCTGTTTAATAAAGTATCTATTGGGGTAATGATCAAAGAGGTTATAGAAAACCTTAAAAGTGTATACAAACCTATTATCATACTAATGCTCGTTGGCGCTTTGGCAGGAACTTGGCTTGTTAGCGGTATTATTCCAGCCATGGTCTATTATGGCTTGCAGGTATTAAGCCCAGAAATATTTTTACCGACATCTGTAATAATTGCAGCTATTATATCCATAGCTACAGGAAGTTCCTGGACCACCTCAGCAACAGTAGGTATTGCCTTAGTTGGCATAGGAACAGCCCTTGGTATTAACCCAGGTATGATTGCAGGAGCTGTTATCTCTGGCGCTTATTTTGGAGATAAAATGTCTCCCCTTAGTGATACAACAAACCTTGCCCCCGCTATGGCAGGTACAGATTTGTTTACCCATATAAAGTATATGGCCTACACAACGGTACCAACTATAATTATCACCCTAATTGTGTTTTCTATTTTAAGCATGACTATTGAAACCTCTGGAGAGGCAGATATAAGCAGTCTTTTGCAAACCATAAATGCAACATTTAACACAACAGGATGGCTATTTTTGGTGCCTCTTTTAGTAATTGGGCTTATTGTACTTAAAATAAACCCATTAATATCTCTGGCAACAGGAGTTGTCTCGGCAGCCATTTTTGCTGTAATTTTTCAACCCGAAATTTTAGCTACCGTTTCTGACTCTACAATGGGGGCACTTTCTCAAGCTATCTTTAGTGACACTGCCATAGAAACACCCAATGAAACTTTAAATGAATTGTTTAGTTCTGGAGGTCTTATTGGCATGTTATGGACTATATTACTTATTGCATCTGCGATGGTTTTTGGAGGGGTCATGGACGGTATTGGCGCATTAGCAAGAATCACAAAAGCATTACTAAAAATGGCCTCAAGTGTTTTTGGTTTGTTTGCAACCACCGTTGTGAGTTGTTTTGGATTAAATGTAATTGCAAGTGATCAATACCTTGCACTGGTTATCCCTGGAAAAATGTTCAAAAAAGCATACCAAGACAAAGACCTTGCTCCAGAAAACCTCTCTAGAACCCTAGAAGATTCTGGTACGGTTACTTCTGTTTTAATACCATGGAACACTTGTGGAGCCTACCAAAGTGATGTACTGGGGGTTGGAGTTGGAGAATATTTTATGTTTGCCATCTTTAACTGGCTTAGTCCATTTATGACCCTACTCTTTGCAGCATTTAAAATAAAAATTAGAATGTTAGGACAAGCAAAACAAGCCTAATTAAAGTAATTAATAAAAACAAAATGGTTTTAGAAATATGATATTTTTAAAACCATTTTTTTTTATGAACAACCTACCAAAACATTGTGAAGTGTTTTGTACATTTAAATTCTAAAATATAAACAAAACTATGGCTCAAATAACTCTTGGTGGAAACCCAACTACTACTTTAGGAACACTTCCAGAAAATGGAACAAAAGCTCCAGATTTTAACCTTAGGGCAGCAGATTTATCATCAAAGAAAATGTCAGACTATACTGGTAAAAGAAAAATACTAAACATTTTCCCTAGTGTAGACACAGGTGTGTGCTCAAGCGCAGTAAAAACCTTTAACACCCATGGAGCATCTCTAAACAATACACAGGTACTTTGCATCTCTAGAGACCTACCATTTGCTCAAGCGCGTTTTTGTGCTGCAGAAGGACTTGAAAATGTTGAAATGCTAAGTGATTTTAAAGATGGAAGTTTTGGAGACGCCTACGGGCTTACCATTACAGATGGTCCTTTTGCCAATTTGCACGCAAGGGCTGTTATTGTTTTGGACGAGCAAAACACGGTTTTATACTCAGAACAAGTTCCAGAGATTGGACAAGAGCCTAATTATCAGGCTGCTTTAAATGCCTTGGTTTAAAATGCTTATTGCTTTTTTAAAAAATCGTGTGTTGGCATGTAAATATGCTATAGTGGGCGCCATTGAGCTGGTTAAAAACGAACCTAGCATACAACTGCAAACCTTTATTAGTATTGGGGTTACTGTAGCTGGATTTATTTTTGATATTTCTGCAACCCAGTGGATGCTTCAGTGCTTTGCTATTGGTCTTGTAATTACCGCAGAAGGGTTAAATACCGCCATAGAAGAAATGGCAAATTTTATCCACCCAGCAAAAGATCCAAAAATTGGACATATAAAAGACATTGCAGCAGGAGCTGTTTTTTTTGCAGCAATAACAGCAATAGTAATAGGGTGCTTAATATATATCCCAAAATTCTAAAACAGACTCAAAGCCCAAAAAAACCATAGTGTTTCAACTTTTAAAAACAAGTATTTTAGCTTATATTTAGTTCTCAAATTTTGATGATTATTATTTAAAAATAAAAACGCAACATAACTCATAACAATTTGTATTTTTGTTTGAGACACCTCACACCACATGGCTATAAAGAAAACAACAACACCAAAAAAAACAAAACAGCCAAGAAAACCCATCTCGTTTTCACTCTCTAAGCAGCAAAAAATATTGTTAGGAAGCTTCTTAGCCCTTCTTGGTATAGCATTATTAATTTCTTTTACATCTTTTCTTTTTACTTGGCAGGCAGATCAAAGCATTGTTGGTATAGCAAATAGAAATCTAGAAACAGAAAACTGGCTTAGCACTTTTGGAAGTAACATAGCGTATATATGCATGTATCAAGGATTTGGTATTGCTGGGTTTATTTTCGCAAGCCTAGTAACCCTTACAGGTGTTTATTTCTTTTTTGATTACACAAAAAAACGACTATTAAAGTTTTGGTTTTGGGGCATGCTAGTGATGATATGGTTTTCGGTGTTTTTTGCTTTTTTTAGCGGAAACAGCTCTATTTTAAGTGGTGTTATTGGATTTGAACTTAATGATTTCATGCAAGACTACATGGGTCTTATTGGAACGGTACTCTCCATGACATTCTTTGCTATTGTTTATTTAGTTTTACGATTAAACATAACTCCAGAAAAGATTCAAGGCGCCTTTAAAAGAACAAAAAAAGAAATTGCTGCAGATTTCGATCAAGCTCCAAGTACTCCAAGTGTTAATCATTCAAGTAACACTCCTGTTGTAGAAACAAATAGCAACCTTACTACCCATACAGAAATTCCTCTAGACACAACTCCTACAAACACTAATAATAGCTCATTGGATAGCTCTCAAAACACCAATGACACCTCAACAAAAACTACCCAAGAGAAACCTACACAAGAGACTCCAGACCAAGGGCTCTCTATGGAAATTGAACAAACCAAAGAAGAAGCAGTTGTTGTAGAAAACTTAAGCGATAGACTTGTAAAAGATTTTGGAGAGTTTGACCCTACTCTAGAGCTTAGTAATTACAAATTTCCAATCATAGAATTACTAAAAGACTATACTGCAGGCCAAGGTATCACTATAAATCAAGAAGAGCTTGAAGAAAACAAAAACCGCATTGTTGAAACGCTCAATAATTATAAAATTGGTATTGCGAGTATTAAAGCTACGGTAGGTCCAACCGTTACATTATATGAAATTGTTCCAGATGCTGGAATACGCATATCAAAAATTAAAAACCTAGAAGACGACATAGCACTTTCACTTTCTGCACTCGGGATTCGTATCATAGCTCCAATCCCTGGACGCGGAACTATTGGTATAGAGGTGCCAAACAAAGATCCAAAAACAGTTTCAATGCGCTCTACCATTGCTTCTCCAAAATTCCAAAACGCAGAGATGGAATTGCCTCTTGCCCTTGGTAAAACAATTAGCAATGAGACCTTTGTAGTAGATTTAGCAAAAATGCCTCACTTACTAATGGCAGGTGCCACAGGACAAGGTAAATCTGTAGGACTCAATGCAATACTCACCTCGCTTTTGTACAAAAAACATCCAGCCGAAGTAAAGTTTGTACTGGTAGACCCTAAAAAAGTAGAGCTTACTTTATTTAACAAAATTGAGCGTCATTACCTGGCTAAATTACCCGGAGATGAAGATGCTATTATCACAGACACCAACAAGGTTATTACCACCCTAAACTCTTTATGTGTAGAGATGGACAACCGTTATGATTTATTAAAAAACGCCTATGTACGTAATATCAAAGAGTACAACACTAAGTTTAAAGAACGAAAGTTAAATCCAGAAGAAGACCATAGATTCTTACCATACATAGTTCTTGTTATTGATGAATTTGCAGATTTAATAATGACGGCTGGAAAAGAAGTGGAAACTCCCATAGCTAGACTAGCTCAATTGGCTCGTGCTATTGGTATTCACCTCATTGTAGCAACCCAACGTCCTTCTGTAAATGTAATTACAGGTATCATAAAAGCGAACTTCCCGGCACGTATTGCCTTTAGAGTAACAAGTAAAATTGATTCTCGCACAATTTTAGACAGTGGTGGTGCAGATCAATTAATTGGCCGTGGAGATATGCTTTACACCCAAGGAAACGATTTGGTAAGAATACAATGTGCTTTTGTTGACACTCCAGAAATAGCAGATATAACAGATTATATTGGAAATCAAAAAGCATACCCAGAAGCCTATATTTTACCAGAATATATAGGTGAGGAAGGTGGCACAAATCTTGATAATAATATCAATGAACGAGATGTAATGTTTAGAGAAGCTGCAGAAGTGCTTGTAATTGCACAACAAGGATCAGCCTCTTTGCTGCAACGTAAATTAAAATTAGGGTATAACAGGGCAGGTAGAATTATTGACCAATTAGAGGCTGCTGGTATTGTTGGCCCTTTTGAAGGTAGCAAGGCTAGAAGTGTATCTGTTCCTACCCTTGAGGCGCTGAACCAACTATTGGAAAACGAATAAAAATCATGAAAACAGTTATAAGCATTCTTATCATTTTAGCAGCTAGCACTAGCTATGGCCAACAAGCAACTACCCTACTGAGTGAGGTTTCAGCAAAAGTTAGAAGCTATGACAATATCCAGATTAAATTTAAATACACACTCACCAACCAAAAGGAAGGTGTCAATCAACAAACCTTTGGAGATCTTACTCTTTTGGATGACAACTATGTACTAAACATGCTTGACATTACCCGTATGTTTGATGGTACATCTATTTATACCATTGTCCCAGAAGACCAGGAGGTAACCATATCCTTATACAACCCTGAAGATGAAAAAGACATTACACCCTCTCAAATGTTAACTTTCTATGAAAAAGGCTATGATTCTAAAATGGGAATTGTTGAGAATATAAAAGGAAGAAAAATTCAGTTTGTAAAATTAACTCCTATAGATAGTAATGCTGAAATTAAAAAAATTCATCTTGGTATAGACAAAAAAACAAAGCACATCTATAAGTTAATACAGATAGACAGCAAGGGAACAAAATACACCTTAACGGTACAATCTTTTAAAACCAACCTCCCCCTCTCAAAAAGCTTGTTTACTTTTGATAAGCAAAAGTACACAACCGACGGGTACTATATTAACCAGCTAGATTAACTCCTTGGCGTGAAAATACTAGACAAATACATATTGATTTCTTACCTCAAGACGTTTTTTAGCGTCTTTGTTATTTTGATGTTTATTTTTGTGTTGCAAACCATTTGGTTGTACATCGCAGAATTAGCTGGTAAAGACATCGACTTTATAATTATTTTAAAGTTTTTATGGTTCTTTACTCCTAAGCTTATCCCTCTGGTACTTCCCCTAACTATACTAGTTACCTCATTAATGGTCTTTGGAGGTTTTTCTGAGCGATATGAGTTTGCTGCAATGAAATCTACGGGTATTTCTCTACAAAGGGCCATGAGGAGTCTTACGGTGTTTATATCTATTTTGGCCTTAACTGCTTTTTTCTTTGCAAATAATATAATTCCTTATTCTGAATACAAATGGCAAAACTTGCGCAGAAACCTAGCCCAGGTAAGCCCATCTATGGTTATTAGCGAAGGACAATTTAGCCAAATTGGTGAAGGCTTTAATATAAAAGTAGACAAGAAATATGGGGAGAATAATGAGTTTCTTACAGGTATTATTATTCATGAAAAAAATCCATCAAAACCAAACGGTAATTACATAGTAACCATAGCAGAAACTGGAGAGTTTAAAAGCCAGGAAGGTAGTAATACCTTATCATTAATTCTAAACAACGGCTCCAGGTATGAAGATATTCAAGAGAGGGATATCAAAAAACAAAAGCGCATGCCTTTTGCAAAAACAGACTTTAAACAATACACAGTAAATATAGACCTCACAGAGTTAAACAATACAGATATTGATAGAGAGAATGATCTAAGCAACCAAAATATGTTTAATATTCGGGAGTTATTTGTAGAAATAGATTCGCTCTCTAAGGGGTATTCAAAAGACATAGAAGCTTTTGCAAACAATAGCTACTACAGAACAGGAGTTTCTAAATTCAATAACAAGAAAATCAAAGCAAAAAAGCTGCCAGATAGTCTAGATACTTATTTAGACTTATTTTCAGAAAAAAGGCAGACAGAAATTGCAAAAATGGCATTAAATAATGCAAAGAGTACCTTGCAAACTATAGATGCCAAGAAAAAAGCATATAAAATAAAAACAAAGCGTCTTAACAAGTATGAGATGTCATTGCATGACAAACAGGTGCTTCCAATTGCATGTATCATTTTATTTTTTGTTGGAGCTCCACTGGGTGCTATTATTCGTAAAGGTGGTATGGGCCTTCCAATGGTAGTGGCAATCTTGCTTTTTTTAACCTATCATTTCATTGGTATTTTTGCAAAAAATAGTGCCGAAGACGGCACGCTGCATCCCTTTATTGCCACATGGCTTAGTACTTTTATTATGTTCCCACTAAGTATCTGGCTAACCTACCGAGCCACCACAGACCAAGGAGTTTTTGACCTTGAAACTTTTGTTGGAAGAATCACCAAACTGTTTAAGAAAAAAAGTAAAAAATAAATACTACTATGGATAAAAATCAATTCACACAAAACCTTAGCTTGCCTTTAGTGGCGGCACCAATGTTTTTAATCTCAGGGCCAGAACTTGTTATTGAAGCATGTAAAAATGGTATTGTAGGTACTTTTCCGGCATTAAACCAACGTACAACCGAAGGTTTCGAGCAATGGGTAGTGCAAATAAAAACAGAACTAGCAGCCTGGGAAAAACAAACAGGTAAAAAAGCTGCTCCTTTTGGTGTTAATCTTATTGTTCATTTCAGTAACCCAAGAGTAGAGCCAGACATGCAAGTATGTGTAAAACACAAAGTACCATTAATTATAACTTCTTTAGGTGCAATTAGCCTTGTGGTTGATGCCGTGCACAGTTATGGTGGTTTGGTTTTTCATGATGTTATTAAAAGGCGTCATGCAGAGAAAGCAATTGAGGCTGGTGTTGATGGTTTAATTTTAGTATGCGCAGGTGCAGGTGGACACGCAGGAACCCTTCATCCAGTTCCTTTTATAAATGAAATTAAAAATATTTTTGATGGTTTTATACTTTTATCTGGCGGGTTAAGCACAGGTCAAGATATAGCAAGTGCTATGCAAATGGGAGCAGATTTAGCTTATATGGGTACTCGCTTTATAAACACTACAGAAAGTAGCGCTAATAAAGAATATAGAGACATGATTATTGACTCTCAAACAAAAGATGTTACCTACACAGCCGCTATTAGTGGAGTGAGCGCAAACTTTTTGAGTAAGAGTCTAGAAAAAGCGGGTATAACACAAGAACAAATAGAAAGCAAAGGTAAAATAGATTTCGGAAAAGAAATGGACACAGAGGCCAAAGCATGGAAGACAATTTGGTCTGCGGGTCAAGGGGTAACTAGCATTGAAGACTCCCTACCCATAAAAGAGTTGGTCAAGCGAATGAAAACAGAATTTGGCGACGCAATTTCCAAACAACAAGATATAGCAAAAAAATACCTTTAGAGTTTGTAATGATTCATAAGTATTTTCTCATACATTTTTGAAGGCAACACCTTCTTTAAAACAATAGAAAATTTCTGTAAAAAAGCACCCACTTTGTATCTCACTTTGGGTGTTTTTTTGTTGATGATATGATAAACAGCCTCTGCCATTTGTATTGGATTTTTACCACTATCCACATCTGCATCCATCATTTTTAAGGTAGCTCCGTATGCTTTTTTATAGGGAGAGTTCTCTCTTAGAGGAGCATGGTATCGCCCTGCGGCAATATTGGTAGCAAAATCTCCAGGGGCTACATTAGCCATCTGTATGCCAAATTGCATTAATTCCATTCTGTAGGCTTCTGTAGTAATCTCAAGAGCTGCTTTGGTTGCACTATAAATGCCTCTATAGGGCAAGCCCATATACCCTGCAATAGAAGTAATGTTTATAATATGGCCATTCTTTTGATTTCGCATAGAGGGCAATACCTCATTGGTTATTTGTATGGGTCCATACAAATTGGTTGCAAATGCCTTTTGGATCTCCTCTATTGGTGTTTCTTCCAAAGGGCCCGTAATTCCAACTCCAGCATTATTAATCAATACATCTAGTCTTGCCTCTTTTTCAAGTAATAATGCAACACAGGCTTTAATACTCTGTATGTCGGTTACATCTAGTTGTAATAATGGAAAAGGGAAGTCTGTCTTAAAGCGATCAGGATTTCTTGATGTTCCGTAGACCTTATAATTCCTTGCAAGCAAGTATTCTCCAATGGCCTTTCCTATTCCTGAAGACCCTCCTGTAATTAAAACAACTTTTTTCATAAACACTGTATTGACACAAAGATTAAATTATAGTAGGTAACTCACAACAATTGATAGTCTTTATTATCTTTTAATAAATGTAACAATAAACAAGCTAACTCGTCAAATAGATGGCTAACTAATACATATTTGCTTTTGGAAACAATTCTTACTATTGAAAACCTAACCAAAAAATTTGGTAAACTTACTGCGGTAGACAATCTTTCTTTCTCTATAGAAAAAGGTAACGTATATGGCATTTTAGGCCCCAACGGCAGCGGAAAATCTACCACTTTGGGCATTGTATTAAACGTAGTAAATAAAACCTCTGGAAATTTTTCTTGGTTTGGAGGCGATGTATCTACACATAATGCCTTAAAAAAAGTAGGTGCAATTATAGAGCGGCCAAATTTCTACCCTTACATGACAGCAAAACAAAACCTTGAGCTGGTTTGCAAAATTAAAGGGGTGGACACAACTCAGGTTCAAAAAACATTAGACACCGTTGGGTTACTAGATCGTCAAGATGATACCTTTAAAGGTTTTTCACTGGGCATGAAACAACGTCTTGCCATTGCATCTGCGCTGTTAAACACTCCTGAAATTCTAATACTAGATGAGCCTACAAACGGTCTAGACCCTCAAGGGATTCATCAAATTAGGGGGATTATCCAAAAAATCGCATCACAGGGCACTACCATTTTATTGGCATCTCATCTTTTAGATGAGGTCGAGAAAGTCTGTACTCATGTGGTGGTTCTTAGCAA
>Ga0209196_1002702_pt1 | contig 11265 bp, 8 predicted proteins | sample COGITO_mtgs_1105_5_FD_184801 | JGI IMG/M metagenome (GOLD analysis project Ga0209196, IMG submission 184801) | Pelagic marine microbial communities from North Sea - COGITO_mtgs_110509 (SPAdes) (version 2) | ecosystem: Environmental > Aquatic > Marine > Epipelagic ... | reverse complement strand
TTCACCTAAGTAAAACAAATTAATCGCTCTAGGATTGACTTGAATATTTAATCCTAAAGCTTCAATTTTATTATTAGTTTCTTTAACTGTTGTGTAACTAGTTAGCTCTAATAACTCTTTTTGCATTTGCGGAATAAATAAACGCTTTAACTCTCTATCATCGGCATCTATTATCACTAAACCGTATTCTGAAAATAACGCATTAGCCAGATATCGAGTAGCATCTGACAAATTATTATGATTGATATAAGCTTCTTTAAACCAGCGAATTAGCTGTTTTGCATTACGTCCATCACCAAATTCTGCAGAAATAATATTTAAAATATCATCTAAGCCTTCGGTATCAAAACGTCCAACTGCACCACCATCTTCTCTATTCCATTGAATTTTTTTGCCTCTAAAATTAAAATAATTGATTTCATCAAAATCATGATCTTCAGACGCCATCCAATACACCGGCACAAAATTATAATCAGGATATTCTGTCTTCAAAGCTTTTGTTAAGTTTATTGTTGAAACAATCTTATGCAAAAAATATAATGGTCCAGTAAAAAGGTTGAGTTGGTGACCTGTTGTAATTGTGAATGTATTTTCAGATCTAATACTTTCAATATTCTGAAGCGTAAGCTCAGAAGTTTCAATATGTTGGTATTGCTGTTCTAATTGATTAGTGAGAACTTCTCTAACTGATTTATCATAAGAAGATGTCTTCTCTTCAATCTGATATTTAAAGTTTTCTAGCTTTGGAAAACGGTTATAAAACACCTTTAACTCTGGACTTTCATCTAAGTAGTCACAGATAAAGGAAGAAAAATAATTGGTGTCTCTAAAGGAAATACAATCGGTTGGCATGTGCAATCTTTAATTATGGCATAAATATACATCAAGTGAAAATGGCATTTGCTAATTTTTAGTTAATATGGCATTGGAAGTCTATATTCTAAAACTCAGTCTTTATTTTTACTAGATTTGAAGCTAAAATAAACTGACCATGCAAAGACTTTTATTATCAGTAACTTTTATTCTAGGAATTTCCATCTCCTTATATTCTCAAAATATACCGTCACCAAACGATTTCTTGGGTTATGATATTGGGACTCAATTTAGCAGACATAGCCAAGTCGTTGATTATTTCGAAGCTGTTGCTAAAGCGCTTCCAAACCAAGTTAAGATGGAAAAATACGGTCAAACCTATGAACGTCGTCCATTATACATAACCTACATTTCTAGTGAAGAAAACATTAGAAATTTAAATGCTATTAGAGAAAACAACTTAAAAAATGCTGGGCTAAGAAATGGCGCATCTGATAATCCAGAAGTTGCAGTTGTTTGGTTGAGTTATAATGTTCATGGAAATGAGGCCTCAAGCACAGAAGCGTCAATGCTTACATTATATAAACTCCTTACTGAAAAACAAGATTGGTTAAAAAATACGGTAGTCATTATTGACCCTTGTGTAAACCCTGACGGTCGTGATCGCTATGTTAATTGGTTTAACGAAACAGCAAGTCAACCTTATGATATCGACCAGCAAGCCAGCGAACACAATGAACCTTGGCCTGGCGGAAGGCCTAACCATTACCTATTTGATCTTAACCGCGATTGGGCTTGGGGAAGTCAGACAGAATCAGCATCGCGACTAAAAGTATATAACAAATGGATGCCACATATACATGTAGATTTTCATGAGCAAGGTATTAATGAACCTTATTATTTTGCGCCTGCGGCAGAGCCCTTTCATGAAATTATTTCAGACTTTCAACGAGATTTCCAGACTGAAATAGGAAAAAATCACGCCAAATATTTTGATGCAGAAGGTTGGTTGTTTTTTACCAGAGAACGTTTTGATTTGTTCTATCCAAGTTACGGAGATACGTATCCGACTTATATGGGAGCCATAGGCATGACTTATGAGCAAGGTGGTCATGGTAGAGCTGGATTAGGAATTTTGAATGACGAAGGCCATGTATTAACATTGGTAGAACGTTTGACACATCATACAACTTCTGGACTATCGACTGTTGAAATGGCTTCGAAAAATGCAAAGCGTTTGAATACTGAATTTTCAAAATTCTTTGATAATTCAGGTTTGAAATATAAAAGCTACGCATTAAGTGGTAACCCTGATAATATAGGAAGCTTAACAAATCTTTTACTAAAACATCATATTCAATATGAAAAAGTAACCACAAACAAAGCGAGCGGATATAACTATACGACAGGACAACAAGGCAATATAAACTTAGACGAAAATTCTATTGTAGTACATACAGACCAACCAAAAGGAAAAATGGTTAAGGTTTTATTTGAGCCTAATGCCAAATTAACTGACTCTTTAACTTACGATATTACAGCTTGGAGCATGCCTTATGCCTACGGTCTAGATGCCGTTGCTAGTACTTCAAAAATACCAAGTAAACCTGTAAAGCTTATAAAAAACAGAAAACCTTACCAACCTTTGTCTGACGCTTACGGCTATGTTAGCGATTGGAATTCTATGAAAGATGCTAAATTCTTGGCTTCTCTTCTAAAAGCAGATTTTAGAGTTCGCTTCACTGAAAAACCTTTTACATCTAACGGAAAAGATTTTAAAAGAGGTGCATTGATCATTACAAAAGGTGATAATTTAAAATTAAAAAACATGCGCTCTACTTTGGATACTATTGCTAAAGCACATGATAAAAAACTAGAGACTATAAATTCAGGGTTTTCGGAGAACAAGCCAGATATCGGCTCACCAGACATTAAACTCATAAACAAACAAAAAATTGCTATGTTATCAGGTAAAGGCACATCATCTCTAAACTATGGTGCAATATGGCATTTCTTTGAGCAACAACTAAAATACCCTGTAACTTCTCTCAATACAGAAAATCTTAGCAGAACAAACCTTGATAAATACAATATTTTGATTATGCCAAGTGGAGATTATGGTAGTTTGCTTAATGAGGATACGATGAACACCTTAAAAGATTGGGTTCGTTCTGGTGGAAAAGTGATTGCCATCGATGCTGCATTAAGAAGTTTTGCAGGAAAAGATGACTTTAGTCTAAAGTATAAAAAGACTCAAAATACGGAAGAAACAGAAAACCTTACTGCTTATGGTGACCGCGAGCGAGAAAATGCTAATAACCTAATCACAGGTGCTATCTTTAAAAGTAAAATTGACGCTACACACCCTATGGCTTTTGGTTACGGAGATGACTATTTTACATTAAAGATTGGTAGCTCAACCTACGATATTCTTGACAGAGGATACAATGTAGGATATATTACAGACACTAATGTATTTTCTGGATTTGCTGGGCAAAACACACTAAAAAACTTAGAAAAAACTTTAGTGTTCGGAGAAGAACGCATGGGTAGCGGAAGTTTTATCTATATGGTCGATAATCCTCTATTTAGAAGCTTTTGGGAAAACGGAAAATTATTTTTAGTCAACTCCATTTTCTTCGTTAACAATAATGCCTTCGAATTATAAAAATCTATTTGTTATAAAAACTCACTTGAAACTATCATTCTGACGTCTGACAATAAATGAATTGTTACTTTAATAAAAAAATGAATATACTTAATATCAGAATAAATTATTAAGAATAGTAACGATCTTTATACCTAAATACAATCCTAAATGACTTAATTCATTCTTGTCGTAACTACACCTATAATGGTCTAATTTATTAAATGTATACTCCGGCTTATGCAACGAAATAAACCTCAAGTTTTTTACCGAAATAAACCGATTTGAGAAAAGAGTTTATTTCGACCAAAACAACAATATTGATTTTAATAAAATGGATTAAAACCACTTCTTTAAAAAGCCTCACCAATTCTAAAATAAATGCCCCAATCATCATTTCCTGCTGCAACATCAATACCAACATTCATTTTATTTTCAGGAAATGCAGTGTATCGATATCCAACACCAAAACTAGAAAGTATTTTCCCATTATTAGATTCAATATTAGAACCGTAAATAGTTCCTAAACCTGCAAAACCAACCAAGCCCATATTGCCCTTAAAGTTATATCGATATTCTCCTTGTAAGGCCATCAGTTGTTTCCCTCTATATTCACCCATAGAATACCCTCTTAAGTCTGTACCTTCTACAACAAGTAAATTATTAAAGGGGACTTCTCCTAAACCAAAACCTCCGTAAGCCCTCAAAGCAATAACATCATTCTCTCTTTTAGGCTTAAAAAATTGATTGTATTTTAATTCTATTTTACTAGATTCTTCGTCATTCCCCATAAAACTTAAGTAGCCCGTATAATTTAGGTGGAGTTCAGAACCTTTTGTAGGATAATAAACGTCATCTCTTTTATCTCTGAGAAATACCAATCCTAAACCGTTTAGAGTTACTTCTTCAGTTACTGGAGTGTCAAAATCAAACTCATTATTGAATTTAGTGTACATATAGTTGGCTCCAAAATATAAATCTTCTCCTATTTTACGTTGTACTTCTAATTTAAAAAAATCTGCTCCAGTTTGATAATCTATAAAACTTGAACTAGTACCACCACTCAGAAACTGTGAATTTGCATTTCCTAGACCAGCTCCTATTGTTATTCTCCAATGATCTTCCATTAAATATAATTTGGAAAAAGCTATGGCAAACCAAGTTTTATTAGTGGTATATATACCCATAAGACCAGAAATAGATTCTGGAGATATGGTGTCTTTTTTGTTAACTTTATACATCAACATAGGAACAGCACCAAACATAAACTCGTATGTTCTGTTGTAACTTATATAAGGGACAACTTTTAATTTTTTATCCTTCTTGGTTTCTGTTTCTTCCTTTTCTTGACCGTAAGAAAAATTTAAAAAACTTAAAAACACCAAACATGTTAGAACAACTCTCATTTTTTAGTTTTTTAATTGAATATACTTAGTTTATACTATATCCTTTTGCTTTTATACAAGCAGAAAAGGCTTTTACGAAATTCGTTTTCATTTCGCTTTCAATGCTTTTAGCTTTTTGAGTATTCTGAGCATTTTGCATACTCTGCGCTCTTTTAGAGGCTCTTCTTCCCCTAATGGCACCTGTTACTGCCCCTATAGCAGCACCATCACCAGCATCTCCCGCAACTGCACCTATAGCCACACCTGCAACAGCCCCTCTTGCGGCTCCTGCGACGGCTCCGCCTTTTACCTTTTCAGCTTCTTTAACTTTAACTTTTGTTGGATTCATTGGATCAAATTTAGTTTGATTGTATGCCCATAAATAACATTCTTTCAAATCCTTTTGCTGTTGTACACTATCTTGATTTTTTGAAGGAAAAATATATAATCCAAGTGTTTTGGAGTAATCTTTTGGCAACTTAAGTGTCGTTTTTTTCTCCTCTGTGATCGTTATTGTTTCTTGAGAAGCTAGCGTAAAGGTTATAAAAAATAATAGTATTGTAGGGTAAATTTTTGTTGTAGTTTTCATAAGTATCTGTTTTTAAATTTTATAATTGCACTAATTCTGGGACTTTCCAAGAACCATTAAAATATTTTTCTGTGGGTTGGTACATGCGCAATATAAAATTCCAACCTTCAAAAGTATCTAAGTAATTCTCTGTTTTTTTATCGCCTCCAAAATGAATTACATATTCTCCCTTTTCATTGGCCTTTGCAAAAGAGCTATTCACATTAAAGTGTTCTCCAACAACCCATCCTTCTTGATCATAAACGGTAATAGACCAAAAAGCATCAACTGGAACATCTTTTAAGGTTAGTGTTGCAGGATTTGAATTTTTAGGTTGATAATTAGGATAAATCGCTTGTTTAGAGGTCATACCTCCCCAACCTGTGGAGACACCAGCATTGTGATTTTCTAAAGTTGTTTCTCCCTTTTTACCAAACATAACACTTGAAACAATACCTTTTTCTTTTGCGATTTTTTGGTATTTCTTACGCATTTTTAAAACCTCAGCCCTGTCCCAATTATTAGTCATTACAAAAGATCCTCTATCTTTTTGACTTAATTGTAATTGATCTTGTAAAACTGATACTTTGGCAAGATCTTCTGGATCAGTCATATTCACCTGAGTCCTAATCACTAGCATAATATATCTAGACCCCATATCTTCTTGGGTTATTTTATAGATTCCAGGGTTGTTAATTGCCATTGGATTATAATGCTCTTCAGTAATAAACCAGGCACTTTGGTAACGACCATTGGTTTCAGGCATTGTTAAGGTAGCTTCTTCTTTTAAATCGATGATGGCAACAGAATATTGTGTGTCAAAATTGATTCTTACAACCGTTTTGTCTTTTGGATCTGCAGCCTTTTTATTGTGCATAAAAACACCTACACCATTTGTTTTAGTTATGGCAGCAATGTCTTTTACATATTTTGCAAAAATCATTTGTGATTCTGCTAGACCAAAATTTTCATCTGTCAGAATGGTTGTTGATTTTTCAGAAACAACTTCTTTTACTGTTTTATTTACTTCATTTGTAATTGTCTCTGTAGCTTTGTCATTCTTACAAGAAAATATTGTTACTGTCATTGCAGCAATCATAATAATGTGCAGTTTTTTCATGATTATTTACTTTAATATCCTATTTAACTTTTTTAACTCCAGGCATTTTATATGATCTGTTTATAACATTTTCTTTTGGGTAATACATTCTAAACGTTAATTCAAATTCTTCACCGGCTTGTGGACTTGGCAACCAGTTTGATTCTAATTTCTCAGGTTTTTCAGCTTGAATAAATATATCTAAAGAACCATCTTTGTTAAACGTAAGGTCTTTCATACCTCCTAAATTGTATCTATCAATAGTATTATCTACTAAAAATCCTTTTTTATCATACATGGTTAAAGACCAAAATCCGTTTACTGGTGGCATATGGTCAGCATCAAAATGTAACACATATTTATTTGATCCATTATAACTATTGCCATCTGAATCTACAGCAGAATTAGGATAAATAGCATCTACAGATTGATTTGCACCATAACCGATTTTTGTAACATAAGCTCTTAAAAAGTATCCTGTGCCGTATTCTCCTAAACCAGATGTAATTACATTCCATCCATTTTGAAGGTTTTCTGAGGGTGGATTTGCAGTCATTTTTGAAAATAATCCTTGGACTATTGAAGGTACTTTCTTTACCATTTCTTGTGTTTGGGAATTAAATTGATCCAATTTAAAATCACCTCCAGGCTCAAATCCAATGGTTTTTAATTTTTCTAGTAAAGGTTTATCAGTAGCATAACCGGGGTTATCTATCATTAATTGCATGACTTCATTTAAATAGGTGGTAATATCTTTATTATCTACTTCATCCATAGGAACTTTATTTAAATAATCAGGATTAATTATTCCTTTAGGATTTACATAATTTTTGTTGTTACGTTCAGAAAGAGGACGAGCAATTAATTTAGATTGAAAATTTGCTATTTCAAGCTTACCATCTTCATTATTTTTTACAGCTACTCTTCCTAACATCCAATTAAGATTTGTTGTAGATCTAATTACTGTTAAATCATCATCAATTTCACCATCATATGTTGGACCTACCAAAGCGATATCTACAGCACCTTGCCCTGTTGTTCTTGATCCTACAGACTTAATTACATCACCATGAGCATTTAATATTGGCATGAGATAATACCGTTCTGTAGCTGGTATATGCAAGTATAAAGGGCTTTCACCTAAATCTGCATATATAACACTGTAATAGGTATCAAGATTAGGACGAACCACTTCTGTAAAGCCTGCTTTCGGGAATTTATGCATATTCCCCCATTGATTCATAGGGCCTTTTCCCATACCGTTATCTGACGCTACATTTGATGATATTTTATGGGTGTAATCCATCGTCATCATAGGATAACCATAAATGTATGCTTGAGTAACTAAAGCTACTTTTGTTGAATCTGCTTTTGAAATTGAAATTTCCTTTGTACTTGAATTGTTATTTTTTTCATTTTTACATGAAACGAAAAAGATTAATAATAAAATGGTTATAAATTTTAGCTTGTTCATGACTATTTATTTTTTTTAATTTTTAAATAATTTAGTTGTAAGTTAAATCTAAACATGTTAGACTCTGCTTCACCACCTCCGAATACAATGCCACCATAATCTGCATGTAAATAAATAAGTGGATGTAATTGATAACCTAAACCAATTGTTGCTCCATAATTATTGAAAGAATTGCCATCTTTACTCCCATCAGTTGTGGTTTGTCCACCAACCTGATATCTTCCATTTAAAGTGGCACGTAACTTTTTATTAAAGTTATGTATAATGTGATTCTCAAAAACAAATAAAGGAGCTTGAGTTCTTTCTACACTTGCATTTGAAACAGGATTAACTAACACATCTTTATTTTTTGTAAAAAATCGTATGCTTGGAAATAGTTCGAGGTTTGTTGAGGAATTACCTTTAGACCAAAGAGACATTGTTGTGGGGATCCCATATTCAAAAGTAGTTCTATTTGTACCTATATTTACCAATTCATCCTTGTCATAAGATCCAGAATACCATATTCTAAAATAACTCATCATTGTAAAGTTTATCTTACCTTTCATATAATCTTCTAGGCTTATTGCTTTACCATTAACCATTCCAACTTTTAACCCAATAAATCCGTCGGAGAAAGCTGTTTTATCAAAAACTCTGTCCTCAAGTGGATTTGGTAAATCTAAGGTTGACGATATAGATGTAGGATTCATCATAGCTACAATTTCGGCATGTTGCCCTTTAATTGAGAAGACATGAAAAAGTGTTATGGGAAAGGAATTAATCTCTAGGTTTAGATTCGGTGTCAGTAAATCCCCGTTTACAGACATGTTCTGATTTAGGTTTAGATATTTTATGTTTAAACCCCACATTTTTTGTGGTTTTAGAAAATGACTTTCTGGCCCATCTCCTTGAGCGCAGGTCAAATAACTGGTTAAAAAGAAAAGTAAAAACGAAATTTTTAATGTAATTCTCATACTTATATTTATTAAATGTGAAGTTTAGGGAAACTCTTGAGCATTTAAAATGAGCTAATAGATATTTAATAAAATGTTCATCTTACTCATATAAATTTTACAAGATTTTATAACGGTATAAATCAAATTTAGAGTGAATAAGCCAAAAAAAATTTAACTCATGTTAAAAAAAATAAAGATTTTTTTACTTCAATTAAAAGTTAAAGTTATTCTAGTTAGTTGAAAGACCATCCAAAACCTGAAGTAAATAGATAATCAGAATTACTTCCTGTAATTGCTGATTGATTGTCATAATTAAATTTAAACCCAGTTTTGATATAAAGGTTTAAAGGTAAATCGTATTGAATGTTAATAGTATAGTCTGCTCTAATTCTTCTTAATTCTCCTTTGCTAAGAAATAAATTAATATTGGTTATTAGTTTAAAATCATTGAAATCAAACATATCAAACTCAGAACCAAAATAAAGTTCTGATGATGAATTTTTATTTGTAGCATCATTGAATTTTTCAATATTAAAATTTACACCAAAATTAAAACCTAAAGAAAGTTTCTGAGTAAACAGCAAATACCTTCCAATTCCGGTACTTATGGTATATCTAGATTCTATTGCTTGCTCTGTATTAGATAAAAACCCCAAATTACTTAGTAAGTACCATTTTTTTGGGAGTATGCGTTTAATATCGGCTTTCACTTCAGTTCTTTGAATGTCTTCTGTATTGTCTTGCTTAGAATTTAAAGCACTAAATGATGAATTTGAAATCCATTTTAAATCTCTGTAACTCAAATTTCCTTCAATTACAAACTGACTTGCCTTATTTGCTTTTGTTAAGTTATAGTTTAAATCAATATTAAATTTAAACCGATCCCAGAACTCTTCTGATAATTCATCCAAAGAAATTAAATCTGTTAGCTTAAACGTTTCCTTAACTTTATTTTTTGCTGTAATTGTAAAGTAATTGGATTTATTTGACTTGACATAGCCCGTTCTTCTTCTCCCTTTTGTAAGTAAAACAAAGCAAATCTTTTGTATTTTAATTCCTGTAACTTCTTTAAAATTTATTTTAAAATCACTATCGCTGTAGGAAGTTTCTACGGTAAGTACATTTGATTGAATGTTTTTTATTTCACCATATATTTTTTTGCCGTTTTTTAAGGCAATTGTATCGTTTTGAGAGTACAATGAAAAGCTGATAGCACACAATAAAAAAAGTAAATGAAATCTCATGTCCTTTTTGCCGGATTAAATATTAAGTTGATAAAAAATTCCACTCATTTCTTTTTTGATCTAATTCTACTAAGACTTTGTTGCTTAATTCCTAAATAGGATGCAATTTGACCTAAACTGGCTCTTTTACTGATGCCAGGATAGTTTACTTTTAAATCTTTATACCTCTCTTCCGCAGTTTTTGTTTGCAAGTCAATTACTTTTTTACCTAAAGAAATCATTGTTTGTGTTACCATTACCCTGCAAAATGTTTCAATAACTCTATTTTTTTCAAAGGCATTTTCTAGTAGATCTATAGAAAAAGCTCTAACGGTTGTTCTCTCTATTGCTTCTAAATTAAATTGACTTTCTTCTCGGTTAAAAAAACTTGGAGGAATGGTCATTAACATACTTTCAGATGCAAACCAATGTGTGATATCATTACCTTTTAAATCAAAATAATAACTTCTTAAAAGTCCTGTTTCTATCAAATACAAATAGTTACATATATGGTTTGAATGAACAATAATTTCCTTTTTCTCAAAAGTTAAATATTCTGATTGTTCTATTAATTCTGCAAAAGGTTTTGACTCTAAAATTGCGGGGTTAAATTTTATCATAATATTGAAAAAAACTTATTGTAAGTATTATATAGTTGTGCTTAATGTGTCAAAAAAACTGAACAGAAAGAATTGATTTCTAAATTTATTAAAAAAATGCATGAGAAAACTCAAAAGAAGGTTATTATAATTTCAAGTTTATTGATATATTATTTCATTTACCCAAAATGCAATAAGTGCAGATGGTTATAACGGAATTGGATTAGCAACAGTAAAGAAAATAGTTGAAATAAGCGGTGGAATAGTAAAAGTAGAATCAGAAATAAAAAAAGGCGCAAAATTTATATTTACACTTGAAAAATAACTATTGCCAACAACTGGTATATAAAATTGCTAAATTCAATAAAATAGAATGTTTCTAAAACATAAATAACTTAAATTTAAACATCGGAAAATTACGTTTTCAAAAACGCAACTTTCCATACACAATTCCGTTGGCAATAATTAAATAATATGAAACAATTAAAAACAATCACAATTGCTCTAATTAGCGCACTG
>Ga0209196_1002689_pt1 | contig 11299 bp, 8 predicted proteins | sample COGITO_mtgs_1105_5_FD_184801 | JGI IMG/M metagenome (GOLD analysis project Ga0209196, IMG submission 184801) | Pelagic marine microbial communities from North Sea - COGITO_mtgs_110509 (SPAdes) (version 2) | ecosystem: Environmental > Aquatic > Marine > Epipelagic ... | reverse complement strand
GCACCACTTAGGGTCAAAGCCCCAGTCATTGTTCCACCTGCGAGGGCGAGCTTCTTATCAAGCTCTACTTTTGTTTTTTGACCCAACTGGGTAAGCAAACTAGACATAATATATATACTTTCTTTTTGAGGTTAATGAATGTGAATAAAGAGTATAAGCTCAGGTTATAACTGTCAAGTAGCCTCGGTTATTAAAATAGCTCCAGCCTCAGTAGTTAAACTGTCTCCGTCTTCCGCAAGTATATGAGTAGCAGTAGGAACCGCACCGCCTAGCTCTACTATTTTCCACTCATCCCCATCGTCAACGGCTATACAAGGACCACCACTGCCGTCACCATCAGTAACGTATATTAAACGTCCTGACGTTCCTGGTTCCGGTAAACTAGATGTTAGGTATGATCCAATTTGCAGAGATTGTGATATATTTACCGAACCACTAATCAAGCCTCCGGACTTATCAAACTTGTTATCAAGCTTGGCTTTAACCTTCTGACCTAATTGTGTAAGTAAACTGCTCATGTTTCGGTGTTATTACTGTAATTACGGAGTAGTTAAAGCAGTCAAGAAATCATCGTAATCTCCGACTTCCTCTTCACGAGCGTCTAAGAAGTAAGGTAAATCGTTCCAAGCAGTCGTCCCGTCACCTATCTTAATTCTGTTGCGTGTAGAATCGATCTCGATTCCTAATTCACCTTCTAAAAGCACGGGGTTGGCTGTGCTCCAGTTAGTGTCAGTATCTCTTCTAAGTTGTATTCTTTTGCTAAAAGTTGCCATTTGTTATGCTCCTCCTCCTTCGTAAACATCTAAGTTATCACTAGCAGTTGCTCCTAAAGAATCGATCTGTGGGTCACTCAACGGTGCATTACCACCACTCAAACCAATGATGTCCGGGTCAGCTGTAATGGAATCTGTCACTGCTTTAGCAGCTGTTGCTGTAGTTACCGCTTCCGTTACACCACCAGCAGCAACCGCACCTAGTGTATTGTACTGAGCAATCAAAGGACTTGGCCTAGCAACACGGGGTCTTCTGTACGGTCTAGTCACTAATTGTTAGGGCTTCTTAAACCCACGCTTCATGTTAGCGTAAGCCTTTGGCGATATAGTTGACTTCTTCTTACTACGACTAATACCGAGTTTCTTTCTTCTGTTAATGTTTGCGTATAATCCTTTTGGCATATCTATTTCCTCATTAGCATTTCCATCATGCGGTCAATCTTATGATTAATTTCTTTGATCGTCGATTCCAACCCGCTCATACGGTTTTCAACGGCGTTATCCCTCTCGCGTTGAGCGGCGAGTTCAACCTCGATCTTTGTCAGGCGTTTCTCGTCGGTATCAAGCCGGTCAGAGAACTTTTTAATCGCCCACCCAATGACGCATATAACGACGGCAAGGGCGGTGTCGAGGAAGTGTGAGAGGGTTTCGGTCATTGATTAAGAAGCGTATGCCATTAGACTTACATTACGTGTACTCCCAAGTCTGTTCTTAACTTTAATCTGACCGTTTTCTAGCCAAAGATTTAAATACCCATCAGTATCCGGATTTGTACCTGTAGTTCCTACAACTATTGAAGGGCCGTCATAAATCACGGAAAGATTAGTTGGATTCCCTATAGGGCCAGCGATGATTGCGTTACACGCTTCATAATTTACGGTAACAAAATACAGACCGTATCCTCTTCCATCTACTCCTACAGCATCAAAAGTTACTGTTTCATCGTCAGCTACTGATTTATGTTGTAAGCCAAGTATGCCCGACACATCAACACCATCCGTATCAGCCATCGCTTGTTTCAGCCTAATAACTTGATTACGACTACCTAAACTACCCTGCCCTGAAAAACTCTCAGCAAAACCTACATTACCTTGACCTGTTAATTGAACATAAGCAACATTACCTGTTACCCCATCGACTACTAAAGGTAAGCCTCCAGCATTCCCATCTGAGCAATTATTTATAAATACTTTATTAGTATTAGCGTTACCTCTAAACCGCATCAACCCTGACGACAGGTTCTCGCAGAAACAGTTATCAATTTTAGCATACTCTGCTCCATCTGTAGCTGTGCTTACATTTGTATCATAATTCACCAGGTATTCCGCATTACCGAAAAGGTTGACATTTCTTACAAATAAAGGACTACCCTTCTGAGTTCCGCTTGGTCTAAATCTTTGTACTCCTGCTGTCAATGTCGTGTTATTAAGTTCAACATTTACACCATTCACAATAAAACCTGATTGTTTTGCATCGTAAGCTGTTGAATTTACAATGATGGTTGGATTAAAATTATGATAACTACAGGTTATATTTGATACCTGACCTGACCCATATTGAAAATCTATTTCAGTATTCCCGTAACCTGTATTGAATCCAGCGTCTCTGAAAAAATAAGAACCTACAATTTTAGCATCTTGTCTTTGTACTTTTATCGACCGTCCCCAACAATTAATAAAACATCCTCCTTTAACAAAACAACTACCTTCAGGTATTTCTGTAGATGTAGGAGGCAATCCAAACAAACGCATACCGTCTTGATCTTGGGTGTATGTATTATCTTCGCTGTAGATGTCTTCAATATGCGGATCGTTAATTACAACGTGTTTAGCCGCTAGTGTTCCCGCAAAGTTTTTAGTAACTGTTATTCCGAAAACTCCTTCCGAACCTGAGATTCCAGCACCTGTAGCCATCTTAACACCTTTAACATAAGGTTGATTTAACACTACTCTTTCAAAACCACCTCGAATTAAAATACCATCACCACCGATAAAAGCTTGGCTAGAACGATAAACATTAACAGTAGAAACCTTATTTAAGGTAGTATTTTTTACATTAGTATTACTTTCATTTCTTATGTGTAATGCTCGATGTGCTTTATTATTAGCGTCTACTTTTAAATCGTTGATTGTAAGGTTGTTATCGTTAATTTGTATAAATACTGCATCTTGTATTACAGAACTTGACTCTAACAAAAGTACAGAATCTTCACCTCTGATATAAATATCATCAGTAGCTGTAAAATCTATAACATCAGAAATGGAATATGTACCTGTAGGAAACACTAATACTTTACCCACGGATGCTGTAAGAGCATTTTTAATAGCCATTCTTGAGTCCGTAGCTCCCGTATTATCAGCTCCGTAATCCAACACGTTTACAACGTCCCCAAACCGATTCTCTAAGCTTCTAGCGGTCGTTGTACCTAATGCAGTTACTTGTGCTTGATTAACCGTAGCAACAGAAGCCGCAGCAGTAGCAACCACACATATCTCAGCAGAGTTAGGAGGTATCGTATTAAATGTAATAGCTGTAGCACCTATCGTGTAGTCAGTATCTGGAACTTGTACAAGACCATCTATCGATACGATGTACGCTTTTGCGTCTGTTGTTTGCGGAGTAAATGAAAGAGTGAAGACGTTATCAGTTCCGTTACCAGTATGTGTAGATTTATAGAACCCAGCTAAGTTGGTATCGGTAAGTGCGATCTGTGTGTCTACGTATCCTTTGTTAACTGCATCTGTAGCAAGTGTACCGTCCGCTAAGTTCTTGATCTGCTTGTTGTTAGCGTTAAAGTTCGTACTACCTTCCAGTTCTTTCAAGCCGGAATCCGCACCTTCAGTAGCTTCTTCAGCTAAGTAACGGTTGTGTAAGTACGCTCTGTCTAACTCAGCCTCTGTTAACACCGATCCGTTCTGGAAGTCTACGAGGTTCGTGTTAGGTGCTGACCTACGTTTTATACGCACTAACTCACCACCAGCAAGAGCAGTTGTTGGATTGCTTAGATTGATGCGTTGAGACGGAGATGTTTCAATGGTGTAGTTTGTAGTGATCGTTTGATCTACACCCTCGATTTCCACAATAACGTGTTCGTCTTCAAGATACGGAAAGTTAAAAGCAAAGTACTGCTGTGCTGCTGTTGCTGTATAGTCTACGTAGGTGTTAGCCATGATGATATATATTATTAATTATTGAGAGAGAAGAGCAAGTACATCTTCACGGGATACACCAGTTTTAAAACGGGTTTTTGCTAATGTTAAAGCTGAGTATTGTTTATCTAACTCAGGAAACTCACGCATCATACGCTTCCTCGCTTCCTTTCTATACTTAGTTAGGATACTGTTTATTTGTGTGATCCTTGGACTCTCCAAACCCGGTTCAGACTCAGGAGATAACTGTTTGTAGTCTCTTGATTTAATTAACCTAGAAAGCTTTTGTCTTAATGTTTGTCCGCCTATCTTAGTGCTTTTTAATAACTCTTGCCATCTATCATAAGCAGATTGACCAGCGTCGCTTTTATAAGCTAACATATCAATTTGACCGCCTAAGTTTGGAGGAGGTAATCTAAAAGCATGATTCAAACTCGCCATCTCCTGTAGTACTGGATCATCCTTTTTAGTAGAAAACGCTATTGGGTTAAAGAACTGTAACGGAGAATCAAACATAGCTTCCATCATTATCTCCTCACCTAACACATTTCTTTTGGAGTCTAAACCGTTCCTATCGCCTAACTTCTTTTTAACGGAGTCCATTACACTCCTTGATTCCTTCATAGCTTGTGTATCACTGTCTGCCATTTGAGATATTAAATTAGGAACAAAAGAAGAGACGAAGTTTCTACCAAACCTAGGAACAAAACGGTCAGGATCAGATAACGCATCCGTAAATGTTTGGATACCAGCTAAGTAAGATTTATTAGTTACATTTCTTGTTAAAGCTAGTAGGAAAGCTTGAGTGGCGTGTTCTAATTCACTTTCATTAAAATCTTTAGATTCTGTAACCCCTGTCTCTACTATGTCAGCTATGATGCCTAGAGGTGTAGCGATAGGGTCTAATCTTTGATAACTGAAATATTCATCACCAATCTTAATGCTATACGGTTGCCACCCAGCTGCTTGTAATGCTTTCTTTTGACGCTCATCGCTTGGCCCTCCTCCTGTAATTGAACCGTTTCCGTTTTGAACGGCTTCCATTAATGTATAACCTACTAAAGCTGCGGTTACTAATTTACCACGAGCTTGGGCTTTAATTATAGGGTCTGGATTACCTAGTTCTATTTTAAAACGTTCCCAAGATTCTTTTGTTAATGGGATGTTTAAAGGAGTTCTTTCTAAGGCAAATGTCAATATATTAGTAGGAGTCCGAACGAAAGGTAATATTAAACGAGCTGCCGGTATGTTATTAGTTATGTTTTGTAAGCCTTTACCTAGACCCGGTTCCAGTTCTTTAGTGAATGTTAAATACCTAGCTTCGTCTTGTGCATATTGTATTAATGCAGATTTAGTATCATCGAAGTTCTTTTGTACATAATCTAACACAAATTTATTACGATCCTTTCCTACTTTTATTTTTAACGTGGTAAGTCTTTTTGAATCCGCTTCGGTGAGATCAGTTCTTCTTTTCTTGTTTTCTAAAGCATCTAATTCGTCTATAGCGGGTTTAAACTCAGATTTACTTTTAAATATTTCATAAGCTTCTCTAGCTAAACCTTCCTCGGAACCCATACGTCCGCCTTCGGTAATAACACCTTCTAACGTTTTATTAATGTGATCCGCTAATGCTTGAGGTTCTCTGATTCCTTGTTGTAAACCAGACATAGCTGCTTTTAAGCGAGCTGCTCTACGATAAGCTAACTGTTTAAAGAACTCATCAGTAGTCATTAATAACCTACTTGGAATCCTGATAATATTATTAGCAAACCAATCAATTCCTTTTTCCGTTTGTTCAGATAAAGCTTTACCAGGCATGGCTTCCGATACTCGTTGACCGCTGATAGCTACTTCAGGTCTATCACTAAAAGCACGAGCGTTTGGATCAAGTACGTTGTCCGATTGCTTGAAAGCTTTCTTAGCAAAACTAGCGGCTTCAGAATACATCTTACCATCAGCCCAAGCAGCGAACACAGCTTTGACGACATCCATATTTCCACTAGCTACACCTCCTAATACAGTTTCAATTGATGTCATAACTTGAGTAATACTATTACCCATCGCATTGACTACTTGTGTTTTAGGTCCGCTAAGAATAGAATTCATCCAGTATTCAATAGGCATATCAAGCATTGACTTACCTTGTGCTTTCTTGGCTGTCTTAAATAATCTTTCTAGGGAACCTACTGGATCAGTTGGGTCTATGTGTTCGTTGATAAGATCAACCATCTTTTTAGGGTCCATACCCGAAGCATTCGCAAACTCTTTACGTAACCCGTCTATTTTAAAATCAGCCTCACTTAAACCTATTTTTCTAGGAGTAAATCCTTCACGTCTTGATCCTAATAACAAACTTCCTTGCCTACCTAACTTCCTATAAACATCAGCAATACTAAGTAGTTGTTGAAAGTTATTCTTAATATCGGCAATAGCTACATCTCCTCCTCCAGCTTTCTCAAATGATTTTACTGCATCCGCTAAGTTATTAACAACAGCTACACCTTGATCTCTAATACTTTGTTGTACGATACGTGCTTCAGCTATTTTAGTAGCAGCATCTTTACCTTCTTGTAGCATCAGAGACTTTTCGATCTCAGCGTCGAGTTCCAACACAGCACCCTCTACAGTTATCTTGTCAGGGTTTTCTTTATAGTAACTCTCAAGTAAATCCTTCAGTACGATAACATCATCACTTGTTTCTAAAGCAAACCGTGGAAGTCTAGGTGTACCGCCTTTCATTAACTCATCAGCGTACCCACGGAACTTCTCAGGAACAGCTTGTAATACTTCGTCTGCACCTTTCTTAAAGTCCGGAAGATCAGCAAACAATCTACCCCTCATATCTAAAGGTGCTTCTGCTCTCTTAGTTATATTACGCTGTTTAAGGAAATCATTAAATATTTTCTTCCTTTGGTCTATACCTAACTTAGATTTTAAAGAAGCAAACATATCCTTGAACATGATCGCTACTTCTTGTGCTATTCTTTTAAGTGTGCCTGAAGGAGCTAAATCTTTCTCGTCTAACTTCTTTAAGAAAGCATCGGTCATCTCCTCTGCAAAGTATTCGTCTACATCTTTAAACCTGTAGTTCTCGTTTGTGTGCTTACCCTTCAGGAATCTTTCTAGTTCTTTTGGTATTGTTCTCTTCAGTAGCGTGGAAGGGTCAACAGTGTCATCTAAATCAACACCAAAGCTTCTAATGTAGTCTCTTCTGGCTTTATCAAATTGTTTAGTTAAAGCACTAACATCTGTCTTAGGAAGGTAACGACTAAGTCCGTGCCATAACTCGTGGATCATAGTACGTTTAATACCACCCTCATTTATAACAGATTGTCGTATTTGTAGTAGGTTGTTACCAAAGTTATAACGACCCGCAGATGGTATTTTGTTAGTGACGGATAACGATACATCACCAAACAAACGTTTACCCATCACATCAATGAACTTCTCAACATCAGCAACGTCTTGCGGGTCTGCTCCCTTTATAGGGAACTTCTTCATTAACCTACTTTTTAAAGTGTCAGCACCTTTAGGAATAATATCCATCATCCCTTCTTCTTCGTAGGTCTTAAACGGCCTAGGTGTTCTTTCTACAGTAGCATCAAAGTCTTCTAAAGTTTCGTCTAGTTCTTCTACTCTTTCCTGTAGTTCTCTTTCTTCTGCTGCTCTAACCCTATCCTTTACGTCAGCAGTCCTCACATCACCTAACACACGAAGATCAGCTTCTTTACCTTCTATACGTTTTTCAAGCATAGAGATTCTAGTCTCATCAATACCAGTAGCTTTACCTTCTTCTTTCTTCTTTAACAATTCATCAAGCTGAGTTTTATCTTGGTCTAGTTCTTTTTGGACTAGGGATATATCTTCCTTGAACTCAGGCATATCAGCAAAAGCCTTACCACCTTCTAACGCTTCGTCTACAGCTTGTGCTTGTCCGACTGCATCTGCTCCGCCATCCTTAGCTTTGCGTCCGTTCTTAATAGCTTTGAGCGACTTGATAAATACACCAGCTACAGCTTCAAGACCGAGACCTTCCAACACATTCTTCATGCGTCCCTCTAGTTCGCCTTCGTCTCCATCATACGCCAAGAACTCAGTAACTGGATTCTGTAACTCAGGTACTTGCTGGATAAGATTAGACAGTCTAGCTTCTTGTCCGTTAAAGAAAGTAAAGTCAGTAGCAGCCCCAGCAACAACAGCTTTAGTAGCGGTACCAGCTTTAGCTAATGCACCTGCTCTACCCACAAGACCAAACAACGGAACGAATCCTGTAGCAAATTGTGTTATACCTTCTACAGCACCTCCGGCCATAGTCTTAGAAGTACCAAGGAAACGTGTATCGTAGTCCGGCAGTACATCAAAAGCTAAGTAATCGGCTAAGTTATAAGCACCTTGTACCGCACCCTCTACACCACGAAACGGGGCAGCAAGTACATCACCCGCTACATCTAAAAAGTCGTCCTCTTCTTCTAATACTTTATCTTCTGGTAATGCCATAGTAATTTTAATTCGTAAGTCCTAAGCGTTTAGAAAATTCTAATTGATCTTTAACAAATTGTAATACATCTTCAACGCCTATTAAGCGAGCTTTCCTTTTTACAGCTTCGGGCATATCTTCGTTACTTGTTATATCTTTAGCTGCTTCTATTTCGTCAACAGTAAGTATTCTAGTAATCTTAGCCCTACCAGCTAATTCAAAAGGATCGAAGATAACAACTGTATCCTGTTGAGCAGCTCTGCCGTACTCTAATGTTTCTATGTTTGTGAAAGTTTCCAAGAAGCCATTAATGTTCATCCACTGCTGCTCTTTAACTTCTATCTCTTCTGCTGTATATCTTACTCCGGGCGTTCCGGGATTTTCCATAGCTACAGGGCCAACTAATGTGGAGGTAGGTTTCTTAGGTTTTACTTTCCAAGCTTTGGGTTGTAGTTGTTTAGCCAATATAGCGGAATCTCTAACTCCGTACGACATAACAAAACTCATAGCTTTTTGCTTCTCTTCCGCGGGTGCTTGTTTGTTGGTTAGTACTTTTAAATTCTCAGAAGTTACTTGATAATCGTCTTCAGTTACAGTCGAAATTTTTTCAAATAATTTATCTAGCAAACCTTTATCAGTTGCTGTTGTGTGCTTATTCGTAGCTTCGTCTAAAAATGAATCTGCTCGGTCTTTGTTCGTAACTTCTACTTCTACTTTACCAGCTCTTGTAATTATATCTTGTTGGAATTTATCAAATATTCTTTTGTCTTCATCTCTTGCAAACTGTAGTAACTGGCTTTGTTGTTCATCAACTTCCATCCCGGATTGAATTAAGTCTAATGCTTTATTCTGTATAGACCTTTGAAATTCTATGTTTGAGTTTATTTGTAAATCAACAGTTTGCGGATCGTTTGTTAACTGTGAATAGTTATTTTGAACAAACCCTGAAACACGATCTCGCATAAAAGCTTCTTGTATAAAACGAAGACCCGTAGTATCTCGTAACAATTCTTGCTGTTGGCGACCTAATGGGTCCACATCGCTACGAACAAATGTGTTTATATTTTTAGTAAACAGTCCTAATGTTTCGTTATCCATCCCAGACTTAGGATCATAACTTGCTATGTTCTCAGCATCTAACTGTAACTGTGTTAAGCTGTTATATTCTTTGCCGTTAAACGTGCCAGTCCTCTTTGCTTGTATAGCGTTGTGTGCTTGTGTGTATTCGTTGTATAAACCTGTAGCTAAATCATTACGTCTTTTATCTTCTGCTTGTTCTGATGCTGCTGCTGATCTATCTATTAATGTACTTAATTCGCTTTGATCTACGATAGAAAGTTTGGCGTTACCTATATTTAAGTTAGCACTTGCCCACTCAAGGAACGCATCTGCTTTTACTTCTCCACCGTCCCTAGCTAATGATTGTAACGTCCTAGCTAAAAATGCTTTCTGCTCTTCAGCATTAAACGCTCCTAAGTTACTCCACTGTTCTTGAACTTGATCGGTAAAATCTTCATTGAATAAAGACATAGATTCCCCGTCATAGGAGTTATTTACTAAATGGTAAACCGTATCTAATACAGGCCCTACCGTAGCAGCTTTAGCTACTCTACTCTTCTGTGCGTCGTACTGTCTTGCTAGTGGTAATATCTGTGGATTAATAGCTTGCTGTAAACCTTCTTGAGCGAATACCGAACCCGACAATCCTTCGTTCTCTCCTACAAAGTTTTGTTGTACTAAGTTTATAACTTCACGAGTGCTTAGGTCTTCGTCTCCAGCTTCTGGATTCTCCAACCTGTTATAAACTTGCTCCATCATCAGCTTACTAGACGCTTGTCCGACCGCCCTAAGTTTCCTCTTCTGATTCAACGGAGAAGTCAACCATCCCATAGCTCCACGACGTACTTGCTTGTCTAGCTCTCCTTCCGTCTTCTTGAGCAGAGCCTGTACTTCTTCAGGACTTTTACGACTTAGCTCATCCTCAAATATTTCCGCCTCTTGTTTAGCAGCTAATCCGTACTGTTGTAATACATCTTGACCTGCCTTTAAAGTGTCAGCTAAATCTAATAACTTACTACGAGGTGCTTGCACAGGAGCCGCCCTGACTTGAGCAACAGCGTACTGACCGGCTCGTTGAATGGTTGGCTGAATACCAGGAACAACGTCCCCTAAGCCTTGTACTTGTACTCGTTCTTTAGCCATAATTAAGTTTCTAGTGATTTACCTGTTGCGTACCCACTAAGGCCGCCACTAGCCACACTCAATACATCAGAGATACCTAAACCTCTAGGACGTATTGGGTCTGATATAGGTTGATTGATTCCCATCAGACGTTGTTGAGAAGCTAGAGCTACTTGTTCTAAGTTTAATCCTGTCGCTATATTTCTTTCAGTTTGTTGCCTTCTGAGGCTCGACCTGTACGCTCCTTCTAGTCTCCTGAAGTCATCTAAATAAGCTATAACGCTTTGTCCCGTCACACCTGCTTCACCTGCTGCTGTAACTCCTTTTTGAAAGTCAGCTTTAGACTTAAGGGCTATTTGATTCAACTCTTCGTTTACAGCTTGCTCCTCTTGTCGTTGACGCATAACAATTGATGTTGCTTCTTGCCCCGCCCGCTGTTGTTCCGCCTCTGATGCTTGTGCTTGCAGTTGGCGTTGCATCTCATTCTGTTGAAGCTGTGCTTGATACTGCATACGGGCTTGCTGACGCTGGCCGATAGCCGACGCACCTGCTGATAACGCTCCTATCCCTGCGGATACTGCTGCTAATGGTACACACATATATACTTACTTCCTTTCTAATATAAATGACATATAGCCGTCCAAGTGACAATCGTTAAACTCAGCACCTAACCACTTCAACCACCTATAGCTCAACGTGTTACTCTTCATAACAAAGTT
>Ga0209196_1002685_pt1 | contig 11306 bp, 4 predicted proteins | sample COGITO_mtgs_1105_5_FD_184801 | JGI IMG/M metagenome (GOLD analysis project Ga0209196, IMG submission 184801) | Pelagic marine microbial communities from North Sea - COGITO_mtgs_110509 (SPAdes) (version 2) | ecosystem: Environmental > Aquatic > Marine > Epipelagic ... | reverse complement strand
ATTGGAAATTTTGCCATACCATCTTGTCCGTCATCAAATAATTTGAGACAGATGGCAATTTTACTTTGAAGAGTGATTGCTCATCTGGTTTCATTTAAGCAGCAGACTTAGCGTGCTGCAAGCGCCTTAACTTCATAGTCCTCCTTTTTGTCTTTTCCCGCTCAAGCAGGATTGTGTGCCCTTGGCCTGTGTAAACATCTGCTGGCGTCAGATTATTCAGGCTTTCGTGGTAACGTAGATGGTTATAATGGCCGACGAATGCCGCGATCTGGTTTTCAAGATCTCCTGGTAGAAAGTAGTTTTCCAACAAGATGCGGTTCTTGAGTGTTTGGTGCCATCTTTCAATTTTGCCCTGCGTTTGAGGATGGTAAGGCGCTCCGCGTGTATGTGTCATGCCTTTGTCTTTCAAATACGCGGCCAACTCACCCGATACATAACACGGGCCATTGTCTGACAGCAGGCGCGGTCGATGAACGACATTTGCATGATCAAGCCCCGTTTCTGCCAATGCTTGATCTAGCGTATCTTGAACATCTGATGCCGCCATCCCAGTGCACAGTTTCCAAGTAATGATGTAGCGGCTGTAGTCATCCAGAACTGTTGATAAATAGAACCAACCCCAGCCAATAATTTTGAGATAAGTAAAATCAGTTTGCCAAAGCTGGTTTGGTGCTGTGGTTTTTTCCCGGAACTCACTGGCCGCTTTCATGACAATAAACGCGGGGCTAGTGATCAAGTCGTGGGAACGTAGAAGCCTATAAACACTGGCCTCAGAGACGAAGTAATCGCGTTCGTCCGTAAACGTGACTGCCAGCTCCCTTGGGCTAAGCTCTGGTCGTTCCAGTGCCATATCCAACATGGCTTGCCGCACTTTATCAGGGATACGGTTCCAAACATGTCCGGGATGTGACTTGCGATCATCAAGACCAGCTTCGCCACGCTGCAAATACCGATCATACCAACGATAGAAAGTTGGGCGTGTCACGCCCAACGTATCCAATGTCCGTTTGACAGGAAGATGTGAACTCTCCACCAGCCTGATGATCTCTAACTTTTCTGATGCAGCATATCTCATTCTGGGTCGTCCCCATCCCCGATCATGCTTTTTTTGAGAAGCCGCAGTTCAAGAGTTTGTTCGGCCACAACTTCTTTAAGATCACGCGCCTCACGCTTTAGAATGGTGACTTCGCTAGATGTTGCTTGGCGAACAATGTCACCGGCCAGCCGTTTCTTTCCAGCTTCCATGAAGTCTTTCGACCAATTGTAATATAAGCTTTCTGCGATACCTTCACGCCGGCAAAGTTCCGAGATTGAACTTTCTCCACGAAGGCCATCTAAAACGATGCGTATCTTCTCTTCCGCAGAAAACTTCCTGCGCGTTTTACGTTTAATCTCTTTAACATGTCTATCAGCCGATCCGTTCGGCCCTGTTCTCGTTCTCATTGTATTTCCTTTTCAAGGATTACGATGAGCTAAAAACTCTAGCTTAGCAAAACATACCGTTCTGTCTCAAAGGCGTTGATGGGATACACGCTCATTTTTTTAATATATTTTGAACAATATTCATGGCTATATCCATTTGCCTCAAACCAATATGTTTACCCGCAATAGTTACAACTTCCAAATCATTTGTTGTTACACGTCTCCAAAGATCAATTTCAGTTTTAGTTAGGCTGCCAAGTCGTGCCACAAAAAGCATCGTCCTATTTATTTCAATTGGGTTGATACACTGCTTTGCAAATTGATTTTGTAAGTACAGATAAGAATAAGTTTTATGCAAAGCCCAGTCTTCTTTACGCCGGATTCTGCGAAAAACGCTTCTGACGATTCTTGCAAAAAATTTAAGGGGAATTGGCCATTTTTGTTTTTTGACGATGGGATTTGAATCAATCAGGATTAGAGTATTTATTTCATGGCCACGTTTATATAACATCTTCGCAGTTTCGTAAGCAAAAAGTCCTGCTGCCGAGAATCCAATTAGGTTTATTTCTCCACTACCATTTTGCTCAAGTATCTTATCAGCTGCTTCGGATGCGAGCTTTTTTATACTTATCTGTTTCCCGTATATGGGCGAGAATAAATTGTTAAATCGAATACCTTTGAGATTTGCTGAGGTAGACATTGCTTCCCCCAACACTACGTAATCTGATAAATGACCCTCAATTACTGGCAATGCATAAAAGACGCAATCTGAAGCTGCATAGTTTAAAGAAACAAGTGATGTTGTATTATTGTCTCTCGTATGGTTAACAATTCTATTTGCTACAAGTTCTACGCTTGCACCCTCAAGAAAAAGACCTTCGAGTGGTAAGCTTATACCAAATTTTGCTTCTAGTCTTAATGTAAGTGTCAGTGCAGAAAGAGAGTCACCCCCGATGTCAAAAAAATCATCATCACGGTTAAAATCTTTATGGCCTAAAACTTCTACCATTACATTGTTGACAATTTTTTCATGTCTGGTGATTGCTTGAGAGAAATTTCTATTCTTTGTCTCGGGTTGTATTTTATAGAGCTCGCGACGTATTACTTTCCCAGAAGCCGTTCTTGGTAATTTATCTACCTTATGAAAATAAGAAGGGATCATGTGATTGGGAACATATTTTCGTAATTGATCTGTTATTTCTTTTTTATCTACATGATCATCGGCAACGTAATAACAGGCAATTTGGTTCTGGTTATTATTACTCACAGAGCTTGAAACTGCCATTTCATCAGTTTTAAAAAAAGAAGACAAAACGTGCTCAACTTCTAGGATATTCACGAGGTTTCCACGTATCTTAACTTGGTCATCTTTTCGTCCAGCTGAATGTAGGACTCCATAAGAGTCGAAATATCCCATGTCTCCTGTGAAATATGCATGTTCTCCAGAATGTGATAAGGTACGAAAAGCTACAGCGGATTGTTCAGGGTTGTTCAGATAGCGTGTCGGTATCACATCACTTACAATGATGATCTCGCCCTTTACATTAGCTGAAGCAGTGCAACCATTTGGTTTAACTACACGTAAGTCATCATTTGGAAAGGCATGGCCTAATGGAATGGATCCGTGAGGCATAGCTTGCCCATGGCGGTGAATATATCGACAAACTCCAAGGTATTCGTTTGATCCATATGCAACCATCAATAATGCATGGGGTTTGGTAAGGGTTTCAAACTTTGCAATATCCGATGGTAGGCCTCTTTCACCCAGTATTACAACTGCCTGTAGATCATTTAAGACTATGTCGTCGTTTGACTCTATTTCTCTAAATAATGCTATGAAACTGACCATTAAGGTGATTTTATATTTTACTAAAAACGAAGGAATACCAGAAATGCCTTGAAATTTTGGATCATATACAAATAATGTATGACCCTCGGTAAATACGCGCAGTATTCTATGTGCCCAAAATTGAGTGAAATGTAATGTATTCTTGCCAAATTCAATATAGTCATGATCTAGAGTTTTTGATCTTGATACAAGATTGGCACGAGATATTGGAATTGCTTTAGGTAATCCAGTTGTTCCAGAGCTGAATGTAACAACAGCTATTTCATTTGATTGAGTGTTGTAAGATGAGGACTTATTACAATTTTTGATACGATCAGGAAATATCTGTTTTGGGCCATAGTCTGGCAAATCACTTGGTCCAATTACTGCACTTACATTGAGATTTTTAAGAAGCTCTTGAATAGTAGAGGTGGGTAAATCAAGGGAAATATTTACAAAAGTAATACCAGCTTTTAAAGCTCCTAAAAATGTTATTGTTTTTTTAGTTCCAGGAGAAAACAAACAAGCTACTTTGTTGCCAGTTTTCAAACCCTCTATTAATAAACAGCAGACAACTTTGTCACTTTCTTCTTGCAATTGGGCATATGTATAGTTGCCATCATGACCATGTAGAGCGAGCTTGTCAGGGCTAATCAATGACGCATGATTGATTGCAGTTAGAATTTTATCCATATTTAATCATTAAATAATTAGATTTTAATTTCTAGTATTAATTTTATGGTTTATGTTTTTGATAGCCATTTTATACATTCTAATTTGTTCTAATTTACAAAATGTTTAAAAAAAATTGCTTCAGAATTGTTTACTACCATATTTAAGTATTATTTTAACACTGTTTTCAAATATTAGTAGAACTAGATAACATTCAATCAACTTCTAAAGAATTATTTACATTGTGTTTTTTCGTATTTTAAATGTGCAAAGAATTTTGAAAAATTCTCTACACTTCAAAACTTTTACATAATGTGAAGAATTTTGTTATGAGGTGTAAGAAAAATTCTAAATTTAACCATTCAATTCAAAAGGCTTCTAATTAGCCAAAACTGGTTTTTTAGAGGTATAGTGTCAGAATTACTTATTAAATTTTATATTTTAGATAAATTGTTGCAATTAAAATGATGTATTTGATATTAACTTTTATAAATTTTAGTTTCCTTATTATTAGCTTTATGTATTCTAACACTAAATTTGAATAAATTTATATTATTTTTAGTTTTTGAGATTTCAAAACAGGGAGAGAAAAATGAAATATAATTTTGCGGTTTTAGCTGTGTTTACGATGGGTGCAACTAGTGTACATGCAGGTGGAATGGAAGTGACAAAGCTGCCTACTGCAATGATGTTTGAAAAAGGCACACATGCCTCTCTATCATATGGTACATTTAGACCTGATGTGACAGATGATACATATGCAACTAAAGGCACTATGTATAAGGATCGTTCTGCAATAACAGCGACTTTTAAAACTAAAATTAATGATAAAGTATCATTAGGATTCGCAAGTTACAAATCAGCTGAAATCCAGTTAGACTATACTCCAGCGACTAATTTTTTTACCACTGTTAGTCCCTATGTTGACTTGACTATTGAAACAATGGCTCTTCTAGGGCGGTACGAAGTGTCTGAAAGTCTTTCAGTTCTAGGAGGTTTGAAATATTCTGTTGGTTCAGGTGGTGGTAACGTATTGAATGCGCCTCAAGGTGTTGTTACTGCTTCAGAAGACACTGCAGTTGGTGGCATTATTGGTGTCAGCTATGAAAATCCAGAAATAGCACTGCGTATTTCAGGTATTTATCAGGCAAAGCAAGAAATGAGTCATCTTGCAGCAAGTACTGCGAACATTAATGGTGATGATCTTGAAAATACTAAGTCTGCTCTGCCTGAAAGTTTTACAATTGACTTTCAAACTGGAATAGCCGCTGATACACTTTTGTTTGGTTCAATTCACCATGCTTTATGGGATGATGCACATATTTCTTTTTGGTCAACTCCAGCACTTGGTGGTACTAATGGTATTGGTGGTGGCGAGGGTTATGTTAAAAAAACAACATGGACTGATACAACATCATTTTCACTTGGGGTTGGCCGAAAATTATCTGATAATTGGGCAATTTCCTCTTCATTAAATTATGAAGCTCCCAGCGAGGCCTCTGGTACTAGCTTACTTTCAACAACTGACGGAGTTATGGGGGTAACATTTGGTGGTAAATATAGTTATGATAACATTACAATATCAGCCGGTTTGAATTACTCTCAACTTGGCGATAAAAAAGTAAAACCTACTGGTTTTCCTGAGGGCAGCTTTAGTGACAATTCAATAACAAGTTTTGGTATGAAGGTTGGATATAATTTTTAAGTTTTAGGATTATAATACGTGTCAAACTACTAATGGCTAAATCTGAAGGCTTAATTAATATTAGTGGCAAAAAAAGTAAGTTTTGATTTGTTGTGGTCGTTTTTTAAGGAATTATAGTCCATACTTCTTAGGCAAAATTAGTTTTAAAATCATTGTGGTTATTTATATTATTTATCTAATGAGAGAGTTTAAATTTGTTAAGCTACTGAACACTTACTACTATGTTATCAAATACTTACATATTTTACCTAATTGATAATAAACACTATATGACTAGTGGAAAAAGTGTTTATCTTTTTATACCTATTCCTATTTAGTAAATGCTTTGTATTTATTGTATTTTCCAAACTAAGTTATCTGACATGTGGTACATGCCGGTAAGTTATGGTTTTAAAGTAAGCCATTACTTAAAAATTTTTTGCTAGGTTTATTATTTACATAGTAACTTTTACTCTGGATAGGCAATTATTGTCTCTGATGTATAATGCTTCTTTACTTGTTTTAGAATATAACCAATAATGGTAGTATCAAAATGAGTTATAGACATGACAGATTTTAATGGAACAGATGATGACGATACGCTGTCGGGTACAACCGGGGCCGATACTATAAATGGTGAAGGTGGGTCCGACACTATAGTTGGAGATGATGGTGCGGATATAATAAACGCTGGCGAGGGTAACGACACGGTTTCGGGTGGCAAAGGCACAGATACAATAAATCTAGGCGTAGGTGATGACACTTGGATAGTTAAAGATGATGAAGTTGTATTAAATGCTGCTTACGGTTCGTGGGGCGCTTCCGCAATTTTTGACACGGTTGATGGAGGCGATGGCACCGATAAGATTTGGGTTCAGAATAGTTACAACATAAATATTGATCTCTCGAAATCTACAATATCAGGTTTTGAAGATCTTCTACTAGGTAATAATTTTGATAACTACGATCGCAGAATCCGACTTAATGAAGAACAGATAAATCAACTCGACACAATTGATGCTCGTTATGACATATCCTATACTAATTCGCAGTTTCTTGAAAGAGTCATATCAGGTGATTTAGGAATTCAAAACCATATACCGAGAGTCTATGTTACCGATGATGGTGATGATCTGATTACTATAAATGCAACAAATATAAATGTTTTTAACGTTAATCGCCTCGTATTTGAATCTCAGGCTGTATTTACCAATAGTGATGGCAATCTATATCTAACTGGTTCAAATTTAGATGATACGCTTACGGGCGGTGCAGGAATTGATGTATTTGGTGGCGAGGCGGGAAATGATATACTGTCAGGAAATGCAGGCAACGATGTTTTGCATGGCGGTGATGGTAATGATACCATCAGTGGTGGATCTGGAAATGATTGGCTCAAAGGCCAAACTGGTAATGATACCCTGCAGGGGGGTGATGGTGATGACCAACTAATCGGGGGGCCGGGAACTAATATCCTTCGTGGTGAGGGCGGTAACGATACCCTGACCATTGGTGAAAGCGCGGTAGATGAAGCCTATGGTGGATCAGGTGATGATACTTTTATTATTAAAGACAAAGGCACTGGTGTAATTGACGGTGGTACGGGTACGGATCGTATCCTTGTAACTGCTACTTCTGATATTTCTGGGTATTCAATCTCAAATGTTGAAAAAATTGAACTTGATGCAGTTGCCAAGCTTTATCTCACACCGGAGCAGGCAGCCACTATTCCAATAAGCATAAACGAAACAGTCGTATCCTCTGAGGTTTGGCTAAAGCTTTCCAAGGCGGGAAGTTTCACTCTTACAGAACCATACTATGCGTTATCAAATAAAGTTGCAGGTAGCGATGGCATTGACATAATTACGGGATCTGGCGGTAATGATACTTTGGCTGGTGCTGGTGGCTCAGATACAATTCGAGCACTCGCGGGTAATGACACAATTGTCCTTTCAAATGCCGATTGGGATCAAACCAATAGGTGGCAATATTCTAATAATGATGAATTTGACAATAGTATACATGGAGCTCGCAGAAATGAGCTTGATAATATTGATGGTGGTGATGGAATCGATACGCTCGAGTTTCAATACAAAAATGAAACTAATGCCATTGATACACTATTTCTGGATAATTCAATTCAAAATATCGAGCGTTTTGAAATCACTGGAAATACAGATGATTATGGATCGCTTAGAAATGTTATATTCGAAGCAGAGCTGTTTCGTCATTTAGATTTCGTATCTTTACACACACCTATGGATTCAAACTCTAAATATTATCCTCATACTTATATAATAGGTGACGGTGGCGCTATTTCCCTTAGCAATTTAGATAGTAGCACAAATCTTAATGAATTGACGATTAATGGCCGGGCATCTGAATTTTCTATCTCAAATTTTGGTGGGTCATTTGGATCCATCAACGTTGGTAAGTTTGGCGCGGTTAAGTCTATAATTGGCAGTATTAATGATGATACTTTTTCTCATAATCATACTAATTATTTAGACAATTATGGCGGCACCAAATTAGATTTAAACCTTGGAGATGGTGATGACACTGTTAACTTGAATGCGTTTTACCTTAATGGGAAAGTTCTTAGTCTGACGGGTGAATGGGTAGGTGGTTCTGGTGACGATACTTTCCACGTTGGAAATCTTTATGGTGGCGTACTTGATTTAACAAGTGTCAATATTTCAGGTTTCGAAAACTTAACTACTGGAAATAGTAATTCGACACTTTTAGTAACTGAGGGTCAGGCAAATAGCATCAATATTTCTGGCAGTGGATCTTACCTAGTCAAGCTCAGTGATGGAACGGTGCTGGGTACCTCTGGTGCTGATAATTTTACCGGAAAAGGGGTAGAGTCGTTTAAAGGCAGTGAAGGTAACGACATCGCTGATTTTATTGATACAGCAGTTTTTAGTGATATCCGTAACAATTATACCGTTACGCGGGATCCTAATAATCCAGAAAATGTTACGGTTGAACATAGCGGTGGTACATTAGCCGATGGCACTGACACCATAAAAAATGCACTCTGGCTTTCATTTGCAGATGATCCTGCATCTGGACCAACATACAGTCTGGACGATCATCACCAAAATATAAGCGATAATACACGAGAGTTAAGCTATGGTGAAGTGCTAACAGCTGTAGCACAATACCGAACCGATAGGGATACAGTCCTGTGGGACGTCGCGCCAAACTCTCCATTTAATTTCAATTACAATGCGGGTGGATCTAGGATTGGAATAAAGTTTAAAGATCATGAAACAGGTGAAGGTTTACAGGTAAAGTATCTTCCAACCGGATCTATCTATAATGAAAAATATACTTTTATGGTCAATACAGATCTTCTTCTTGGCTACAATACAGCTTCTGGTTTCACTGAATATCAAGGTGGGAAAGTGGAGGCTGAATTCTACTTTGATCAATTTACTGATGGAGTAAATTCAACCGCGTATACAGTTTCGTTTGAATTGCTCGATGATTATACTGATACTGCCTCTACACGTGGTGAGATGGATCCAACTATTGGTACCGTACGTGGCTACATAGGTGATGAAGGTGATATTGATTGGGTTAAAACAGAGCTACTTGAGGGCACTACTTATTTATTTGAGGTGAAAGGTGTTGATAGTGCTGATGGTACACTTGGTAACCCAGATCTAAAGATATTTAAATCCTCGAATACTGGTGATCCTGTAAATACAGTTAAAGTTGCGGGTGCTGCTGGCCGCAACGAATATGTGCAGCTCACGGTTGGTACAGGCGAAAGTGGCACTTATTATCTATCAGTGCAAGATGAGTTAGCCACATCAACGGGCTCATATCTCATTACCCAACAATCTAAAGATTTGCATGCGGAAAGTATTTATACAACAGGCTCGTTGAGCTTTGATGGCCTTAGTCGCGCAACCGCGATTGGGGAAATAAATCTTTCATATGATCGAGATTGGTTTGGCATTGAGCTTAATGGTGGTCAAGCATATCAAATAGAACTGCGCGGTGCGTCAACTTCGTCAGGCTCTCTTGCTGATCCCATGGTTGAGCTTCGCTCCGCCACGGGTTTGCTTTTAAACAGTGCAAACGGCAACGGGCTCACAGCTTCACTGCAAGTACAAGCACCAGCTGATGGTACATACTATATCTCGGCTGGATCTGCAGGTAACAATGGGCGAGGTACATATGAAATTGTGGTCACTGGTATTGCGGACGACTTTGCAGGGAATACCACAACCACAGCAACATTGGAAATTGGTAACCCTTCAGCGAATTATGAAGTTGCAGATAAAGATGGTGTTATTCAAACTGCAGCAGACACTGATTGGTTTAAGGTAGGCCTTGCGGCAGATGTTACTTATGTTGTTTCTGTAAAAGCAGACGAAGACTCAACGAGCCTTGATCCACTACGTGATCCATTTCTTGCCATACGAAATGCTCAAGGTGAGCGCGTAGCATTTAATGACGATATCGCAGGCAGTTTTGATGCTATGCTATATTTTACACCAGAGATTTCGGGGATTTACTATGTAGAGGCAACAAGCGCATTCAAATACGATACTGGAGCTTACAGTGTAAATATTGATGTGGCGCCAGCTGATGATTTTGGTGACGCGTTAACTGATCCAAATCCAGGCAGCCTGACTCTAAGTTCTTACATGCAAGGAGGACTTCAAAAACCTGGTGATTCAGATATTTTTCAAGTCACTTTAACAGGTGGACAAAATTACAGCTTTGATGTTGAGGGTATATCATCCTCTAAAGGTAACCTCGCTGACCCTTTATTAAGAATTTTTGATACATCTGGGAATTTAGTACGAGTGGCTGATGATGGAGGGCTTGGCACGAACAGTCTTGCTTATTTTGCACCAAGTAAAACGGGTGTCTACAAGCTTCAAGTCAGCAGCGGAATAGAAGATGCGATTGGTAGCTACCAGGTCAAAGTTACGGCTTCAAACCTTCCTGCGGACGATGTCGGTAATGACACCTCAACTGCAAAAATGCTAGATCTTGGGGAAGATTTCAACGGTAATTTACTAACCAGGGGTGATGCCGACTGGTTTGCTGTGGATCTGGAGCAAGGAAAAACTTATGCAGCTATTGCATCAGGTGCATCCACTGGTGGGGGGACACTCCCTGATCCATATCTTGAAGTACGAAATAGTAGTGGCAATCTGGTTTCTTCAAATGATAATGGTAGTTGGCTTAATGATGCAGGTTTGGCGTTCACCGCTATTAGCACTGATCGTTATTATTTTGTTGTGAAAACATTAAATGCCGATGACACAGGAACATATACAGTAAGAGTACGGGAGCCAGATGACCATGGTCAAGGTAGAGAATCTGCAACTACGTTGACTCTCGATACAGAAGTATCCGGCAGCATTCAATGGGCTGATGGCCAATTTGGAGCAAAGTCAGGTATTGATGCCTACATTGTATCCCCGGTTGATCGTGATGAGGATTGGTTTAAAATAAACCTTACAAAAGACCAAGTAGTTTCCGTGGATCTAACTCCAGAAGGAAATAAAGGCCTCGCACGAGCGATGTTTGAGGTTGTCAATTCAGCGGGTGTTTCTGTAGCATTAGCAGACGGTAAAGAGATCACTGATGGTAGCGCTTTGACTGCATTTAAGGCGGTTGTGGCAGGCGATTACTACATTCGTGTGGTTGATGGATCCGGAAATACTGGTG
>Ga0209196_1002683_pt1 | contig 11311 bp, 14 predicted proteins | sample COGITO_mtgs_1105_5_FD_184801 | JGI IMG/M metagenome (GOLD analysis project Ga0209196, IMG submission 184801) | Pelagic marine microbial communities from North Sea - COGITO_mtgs_110509 (SPAdes) (version 2) | ecosystem: Environmental > Aquatic > Marine > Epipelagic ... | reverse complement strand
TTGTGGTTCACACTCGTAGCACTCTTAGCTGTATCCGCTTTTTTCTCTGGCTCCGAAACCGGCATGATGTCTTTGAACCGTTATCGGCTTCGACATCAACGCAAAAAAAGTGCCGGCGCTCGCCGAGCAGCCAAACTTCTCGCTGTGCCCGACCGATTGATCGGCTTAATTCTGATTGGCAATAATGCCGTCAATATTCTGGCGGCGATTATCGCCAATATGCTGGCAATCATTTATGTTGGCGAAGCGGCGGCTCCCTGGGTAGCCACAGCATCATTAACTGTTGCTGTACTGGTATTCTCCGAAGTCACCCCCAAAACAATCGCTGCCCAAAACCCTGAGTGGTTTGCATTTAAGGCCAGCCATATCCTCAAGCCTCTGTTAAAGCTGGTCTGGCCTCTGGTGTGGATGGTTAACAAACTGACTAACGGGCTGATCAAATTGCTGGGCTTTGATCCCAGCGCTTCACGGGATGATGGTCTGGACACTGAGGAACTGCGATCCGTGGTGGATATCTCCGGCCACAAAATTTCTGACAGTCACCAGGGCATGTTGAAAGGCATTCTCGACCTGGAGAATGTCACCGTTGAAGATATTATGATTCCCCGCAACGAAATTCTCGGTCTGGATATCGAAGAAGATATCGAAACCCTGATGGGCAAGATGCTGAAAACCGAGTACACCCGCCTGCCCCTCTTCGATGGCGATATCAATAATATTATTGGTATCTTCCATATGCGCAAGGCCAACCATCTAGTGCGCCTGGAACAGGTTACGCACAATGCGATCAAGCGCTTCTCGGATGAACCCTATTTTATTCCCGAGAGCACAACACTCACTACCCAGTTACTGAACTTTAAAAAGACCCGCCATCGTCTGGCTATGGTTGTTGATGAATACGGTGAGGTGATGGGACTGGTGACCCTTGAGGATATTCTTGAGGAGATTGTCGGCGATTTCACCACCAATACCGCCGACGAGGTTGAGGAAGTGGTTGCTCAGGATAATGGCAGCTATCTGATTGATGGCGCCGCTACGATTCGCGAAATCAATAAGGCTACTGAATGGTCTCTACCTACAGACGGCCCCAAAACCCTCAACGGTTTGGCTCTGGAACAGCTGGAAAGTATTCCCGACGGCAATGTTAGCTTTACGGTTAATAATTACCGCTGCGAGACGATAGAGCTTAACGGCAAAATGATTAAGAAAATTTGCGTTATGCCTATGCAGCGCGCGGAGGAAGAAGAGGAATAGCCACAGCTACTAGCTAGCTATTCCTGACGCGTACTTTAATAGAATGGATTGACCTTGCGGTTGCGCTCGCCGCAGGCAATCAGAACATCCAGCTTCTGATCATTGTCGAGCACAGACCAGTCGCGAATTTCATCCGCAGTTCTAAAACAGCCCTGGCAGATATCCTCATCATTTAAGGTGCAGATAGAATTACAGGGTGATGCTACTGGTTTATTTGCCATCAGGCTTGGACCTCCACAAGATCGGTTGCCATCCTGGCCGCTTTTTCAACATAGATAGCCGCTGAGCTGAGCAAAAAATGTCGGCTCTGTCCATCCAGCTGCCGCACAACAACACCAGGTGAACCCACCACCAACGAACCATCGGGAATAACCGCATTGGCTTTGACCAGGCTGTTGGCACCAATAATACAGTCGCTGCCAATTTTAGCCCCATCGAGAATAACCGCATTTATGCCGACCAATGTTCGGTCACCCACTTCGAGGCAGTGGATCATCGCATTGTGGCCCACGGTGACATCCTCACCGATCACCAGAGGCTTGCCCGGATCGCAATGCAGTACCGCACCATCTTGAATATTACTCCGCGCGCCTACTTCAATATGATCGCAGTCGCCGCGAATCACTGCGTTAAACCAAACGCTGGAATTCTCTTTCAGGCTGACCTGACCCAGAATATCGGCACTCGGGGCAACAAAAGCTGAAGAATGTATATCTGGGCTCTGCTCCCCAATTCGATAGATCATCTGTATTCCTTTTTCGAGAATGCGTCTTTTTATATCGCTGACTACTTATTACGCAGCAATTGAATTTGTTGATGACTAGGATAGTCCAAATCCAGCCCGGCACTTAAAGTTTCATTTAACATATCGGTGATTACCCGCAGAGTAAAACCCCAGATTCGGTATTCTCGATCCTGATCATCCCGATAATTCAGGCAGGGAAAACTGAGTATTTCACCCCTATGGCTCAGATCGAGATAACTGTAGCGCTGAATATCCAAAAAATAATTAAGCGGCACGGTAAAAATTGAGCCAATCTCCGATGGATCACCCATCAGTGCCGGTGAATCAGCGAGCAGGCCCACAAATGGCGTTACCTGCAAATTGCGGCGGCGTGGCGTAGCGCTGGGCAAGGTAGCAATAACATCCACCAGCGCCGGATCCAGATCGATCTCCTCTTTTGCCTCGCGCAGTGCGGTCATCATCAGGTCAGCATCCACGCTGTCCCACATGCCGCCGGGGAATGCGACTTCACCAGCATGGCTATTAAGGTGCTGGGCGCGCTGGGTTAAAATAATCTCCGGCACTTCTCCACCATCAATTAGAGCAACCAGAACAGCCGCCGATAAATGGCCCTGGCTACCCTCAGGTTGAGGCCTACTAAGTGGGAATTTTTCGAGATTTTTAACAATTGCTTCTAACATTTGGGCATTATACGCGGGTCTGTTTTATTTCTGATTTTTTAATAAGCTTTTAAATGAGTGCTTGATGAATTTTTGCTCCAGTTGCGGCGAGTCCGTTATTAAAAAAATCCCTGAAGGCGATAATCGTGAACGCCATGTCTGCGAACACTGCCTGACTATCCACTACGAAAACCCCAGGGTGATCGCAGGGGTTTTACCTGTCTATCAGGACCAGATTCTGCTCTGCCGAAGGGCTATCGAACCACGCCATGGCTTCTGGACACTACCCGCTGGATTTCTGGAAAACGGCGAGTCGTCACTGCAGGGAGCATTGCGCGAATGTGAAGAAGAGGCCAATGCCCAGGTTGTCGCTCCCGAATTATACGCACTGTTTGATATCCCGCAGATTAACCAGGTCTATGTCTTCTATCGTGCTGAGCTGGCCGAACCTGTGTTTAATCCAACCTTCGAGTCATCCGAAGTGGCGCTATTTAATGAGGCAGATATACCCTGGACTGAGCTGGCCTTCCCGGTTGTCGAGCTGGCCCTGCACCACTTTCTGAATGACCGTCAGAGCGGCGAATTTATTGTTCGTCATGAAGAGATAAAACGCCCCTGGAAAAGCCGACGCCCTATCTCTTCTTAAACGCTTATATCCGTTAGTTAGAAATGCAGCTGAAATGCCAGATAGTAGCCTTCAAAAGTAGCATCTGACTGCAGGTCATCGAGATCATCCAACTCAACCAACATTGAACGGTAACCGAGGATTAAACTGGTATCCACTACTGGAAACAGATCAAACTCGTAAGCAAGCTGTGCCGCCCAATCAATTAATCTGAATTCATCCACATCAATCCAGTTGGCAATCATTTGCGCCGAGAGTCCGGTTAACGGGAAGTCCACGCCAACCTGTCCATAGAGCAGCGGACCTACGGCATCCAGATCAATCGATTCCTGCTGACTGATACCGACAAGGCTCGCTTCACCATCAAATACACGAGCGGTAATACCAAGATCCAAATCCACCACATTGTCGAGAATTTCATAATAGAAAGTCGCATCTACATGACTTAAATCCAGAGAGACATCAACCTGCTCGTCACTGACAAAGGGGTTGCCATTGAGGTCGGTGCCGGCAGTTACCAGAGCACTGCCAGTCCAGTCCATTTCAGTCTGTTGCAAACGAATATTTGGCAACAGAGGAATTGGGTGTTCGAGGGCGATAAAAACAAACTGATTATTTTCTTCGTCGAGATTTAACGTCGATTCAAGATCAATATCGCTGCGTCCAATATTACCTTCTGGACTTGCCTGCCAGGAACCGCCACCAATATAAAGACCAACAATATCGGCAACTGCTGTTATCGGAGAAAGGATTATTGCTACAACTAATAAACTGCGTAATGAATTCATTTTTCTTCTCTGGGTGGTTTAAATTTCGCCCATCATAGTGATTTAATTGGGCGATTGGTGTGACAGGCTACTGATATCAGCTGATCAGCAAGCATAAAAAAAACCTCGTATTGATTAAAGTACGAGGTTTTTAAATTCAGCACTTAAGAACTAATAATAGCTTATAGCTTTTCAGAGTGCTCAGACAGGTATTCAGCAACACCAGCAGTGGTGTCCTTCATGCCCGCATCACCTTTGTTCCAACCCGCAGGGCAAACTTCGCCGTGCTCTTCGTGGAAGTTAAGTGCGTCAACCATACGCAACATCTCATCGACATTACGACCCAGTGGCAGATCATTAACCACCTGGTGGCGAACAGTTCCCTCTTCATCGATAAGGAAAGAGGCGCGGAATGCGATGCCCGCTTCTGGATGCTCAACGTCATAGGCGTTGCAGATTTCATGCTTAACGTCGGCAACCAGTGTGTATTTCACCTGGCCAATACCGCCATCATTGATTGCCGTGTTGCGCCATGCGTTGTGTGAGAACTGAGAGTCAATTGAAACACCGATGACTTCCACACCGCGGCTTTGGAATTCTGCATAGCGGTGATCAAAGGCGATCAACTCAGATGGGCAGACAAAGGTGAAATCCAAAGGGTAAAAGAAGATAACTGCTTTTTTGCCTTTGATGCTCTCTGCAAGATTATAATTTTCGACAATTTCGCCGCTTCCAGTAACTGCTGCTGCAGTAAAGTCAGGTGCTGACCTTCCAACTAATACACCCATTTCAATTCTCCTGTGATAAAGGTTAGTAAAAAATATAACGTTAAAGTACTGCGAGCCATTTGACTCGCAGTATTAATATGTAGGATTACTCCGCGGCTGGTGCCGCTTCATCAATCAATGGCTTTAACTCGCCCTTTTCATGCATCTCAGTGACAATATCACAGCCACCGATAAGCTCGCCATTAACCCACAGCTGAGGGAAAGTCGGCCAATTACCAAAGGCCGGCAAATTCGCGCGAATCTCTGGGTTAGATAGAATATCAACATAGGCAAAACGCTGTCCACAACCCATCAAGGCCTGCACTGTGCGCGCAGAAAAGCCGCACTGGGGCTGGTTGGGTGAACCCTTCATATAGAGAATGATTGAGTTGTTTTCTACCTGGTCACGAATTGTTTCCATAATGTCCATAAAGACAAATTCCTCTGAATTAATAAGCTGCTAAAAATAAAGTCTATTTTAACCGTTTACGCGTATCTGCGACAGCACCTAATCCTTTTATTTACACATGCCGATAGTTACCTAGCAATAGTTACGTGACAACTGGACGATCCAGATCGACTTCAATCAAATGTAAACGCAAATGAGAATGATTTGCATTTACATTCAGGTCGAAGTATAGTGTCGCCTCAATTTGATCAGGCATGCCCTCTCCAGCAGACAGTTATGGAGTGTTCAAGCCAAAATACATACTCCAAAATAGGAATTAACCAATGAAGAAGCAACTTCTCGCCACTTTAATTGGCTTGAGTTTCGCTGTTACTACCCAGGCAGCAACACCCAGTGTTGAAGAAATGTGGGAAATCATCCAGAAGCAGCAAGCGGAAATCTCAACGCTGAAAAACCAGTTAGATAAAAATGATTCACGTTTAACTGAGACTGAAGTCATGGCTGAAGCAACCATCAGCGCTGTGGAAGAAATCTCTATGGCCCCCGCCGCCAGCAGCAAGACCCATATCGGTGGCTACGGTGAACTTCACTACAACAATCTCGAAAAAGACGATGGCAGTGGCGATAAAGATGAAGTCGACTACCATCGCTTTGTCCTGTTTACCTCTCACCAATTTACCGACAGCATTCGTTTTTTCTCTGAGTTGGAAGTTGAGCACAGCATTGCCGGTGACGGACAGGTCGGTGAAGTTGAGCTGGAGCAAGCCTATATAGAATGGGATCTTGCCAATAACAAAACAGCCAAGGCAGGTCTTTTCCTTATGCCTGTTGGTATCCTTAACGAGACACACGAGCCAGATACTTTCTACGGTACAGAGCGAAATGCCGTTGAGAAACATATTATTCCGGCCACCTGGTGGGAAGCTGGTGCCTCACTTAACGGTGAATTGTCACCAGGTTTAAGCTACGACGTTGCTGCTCACTCTGGACTATTTCTTGCTGACGGCGAATACAAACCTCGCACTGGTCGCCAGAAAGTGGGTAAAGCCAAGGCCGACGATATGGCCTTTACCGGTCGCCTAAAATACACGGCTATTCCTGGCCTGGAACTGGCTGCATCCGTTCAGAGGCAAACCGATATGCGCCAGAGTGAAGGCGACAAGATTGCTGGCACATTGTTTGAAACTCATATTGCTTGGCAGAAAGATGATTTCCAGCTGCGCGCACTCTACGCTACTTGGGACTTCGATGATGCTATCAACAGCATTGAAGTCGGTGCCGACGAGCAGACTGGTTTCTATATTGAGCCTTCCTACAAGCTCACTGACAAACTCGGTGTATTCGCACGCTTCAGTGAGTACGACAACACTGCCGGTAGTACTACTGACAGTGCCATTGAGCAAATCGATCTCGGCGTAAACTACTGGCTGCACCCTAATGTTGTGTTTAAAATTGATTACCAAAATCAAGACAACAGTTCTGGCACAGGTAGTGATGGCGTCAATATCGGTGTTGGGTTCTCTTATTAAGAAGATAGCTCTAAATGTTTAACAGCCTTTACAAAAACCTCTTTAACAACCTTCTTAGTAAGGTAGTTTTCGCAGGCTTGTTGACCACAACCCTCTTGGCATCTCCGCAGTTGAGCGCCAAGGGGGTTTATCAGTCTGGCCCGGATTTTGTTGCCGAGGTTTTTGCCCCCCAGCAACCCGAGGCCGGTGTGCTCTGGCTCAACAAGAGCATTCGCCAAGAGGCCGAAAAGATATTAGGTCGTAAGGTTTTGGGCTTGCGAGTTCGCTACCATCAATCTGCCGGTAAGACCGCCTGGATTCTCAACGAGATCGGCAAGGAGATGCCAATCACTATAGGCGTGGTTATTGACCAGGGTAAAATTTCCAGCGTGAAGATTCTCGCCTACAGGGAGAGCCGTGGCGGGGAAGTGCGCTACCCTGCCTATATGGCGCAGTATCAGGGAGCAACCCTGACCGACAGGTACAAGCTGGACAAGTCTATCGATGGTATTACCGGAGCTACGCTCTCAGTATGGGCAGTTAATAAGGTAGCGGCGCTGGCTTTGTATTATCATAGCCAGGTAATGTCCCAGCCTGAATCCACAAAGTAGATAAGCGAGCCTCGGTGAAATCTAGCAATTCCGCAAAAATAAATATTATCTGGCACCGCCGTATCGGTCTGTCGGTTTTTCTGCTGCTGATTTTTCTCGCCATCTCTGGCTTTGCCCTGAATCACTCGCCTGCGCTGAAACTGAATAAAATAAGCCTCTCCAACAGCTGGCTGCTGTCATGGTACGGATTGGAAAAACCGCTTATCAGAGGTTTCAAACTGGACGAAAAATGGCTCTATGAGAACGGTAATAACCTGCTCTATGTTAACAAGCAGGCTGTGGCACCCTGCTCTGCCCCCTTGTTCTCGGTGGCAGAAAGTACAAACATTCTTTTCGCCCTCTGTGCAGATACACTGCATCTGCTCACAGAAAACGGGCAATTGCTGGAAAGCTTCAGCCAGCTGGATGGCCTGCCTGTGGATGCCCGGGCAATTTCCTCGGTTGATAATACCCTCTACCTAATCACCGATGCGTCGGTGCTTGAATTTAACTCTGAGAGCCTCGACCTCAAGCCTGCTGCAATAGACCCAGCCTCGCTGAACCCTCTGACTGCCCAGTTGCCTGTACCTGAATCCCTTGAGCAACAACTAGAAAATAGCGGGCCTAGCATTTCGCTGGAAACCGTTATTCTCGACCTTCACAGCGGTCGTTTCTTTGGTCAATTTGGGGTTCTGGTTATAGATATTGTCGGGCTGCTGATCTGCATTCTGTCGATTACCGGATTGCTGGCCTGGATAAACCGCCTGCGGCAAATCAAGCAATAGTCCCGGGAATTACAATCCAATATTGCCAGCATAAATAAACCGCGATACTATTTAGTACCAAACTATTACCAAACGGGCAGCGCAGCTGCCTTTTTTTATTATACTAATTTTTGTTGTACTAAAAAGTTGCGTTAAAAATACGTAAAGGAAGCTTGAGAGACAATGACGACTAAAGCCTTAATGAACACCTACGGTACCAAGGCCGCTACTCTGGTTAAGGGAGAAGGCGCCTGGCTGTGGGACGCAAAAGGAAATAAATACCTCGACGCCCTCTCGGGTATCGCGGTCTGCGGGCTGGGCCATTCCCACCCGGCTATTGCAAAGGCCGTTGCCGAACAGGCATCGGTTCTCACCCACTGTTCGAACTTCTTTGCCATTCCCAATCAGGTTGCCCTTGCTGACAAGCTCTGCGCTGCCTCAGGAATGGACAAAGTATTCTTTGGCAACTCCGGTGCTGAAGCCAATGAAGCAGCCATCAAGATGGCTCGCCTTCATGGCCATAAGAAAGGCATCAAGCTGCCCACTGTGTTGGTTATGGACAATGCATTTCACGGTCGCACCCTGGCAACACTCAGCGCCTCGGGCAGCCGCAAAGTTCAGGCGGGATTTGAACCCCTGGTACGTGGCTTTGCTCGCGCGCCGTTTGACGATATTAAATCCCTTGAGACTATTGCCGAAAATAATCCCAATATCTGCGCGCTATTTGTCGAGCCGATTCAGGGTGAAGGCGGTATTCGCGTCGCTGCAGATTCCTATCTGCAGGAACTTCGCAAGTTCTGCACCGAGAAAGGCTGGTTGCTAATGCTCGATGAGGTGCAAACCGGCAATGGGCGCACAGGTAAATATTTCTACTACCAGCACAGCGGCATAATTCCCGATGTTGTCACTACCTCAAAAGGTCTTGGCAATGGTGTGCCAATTGGCGCCTGCCTGGCCCACGGCGAAGCCGCTGAACTAATGCAGCCGGGCAATCATGGCTCAACCTTTGGTGGCAACCCTCTCGCCTGTGCAGCTGCGCTGGCAGCAGTAACGACTATTGAAGAAGAGAATCTCTGTGAGCGTGCAACGGTTCTCGGCGACAGGCTTATGGCTGGCTTTAAAGCAGCGCTGGCCGATGTGCCCCATGTAAAAGAGATTCGCGGCAAGGGCTGTATGATCGGTATTGAAATAGACAAGCCGTGCAAATCGCTTTTCCCGGCAGCTATGGCTAAAGGTCTAATTATTAATGTCACTGCCGATTCGGTGATCAGACTGCTGCCACCGATGGTGATGAGCGACGCTGAAGCAGATCAGGTTGTGGCGATTCTCGCCCCACTGATTAAAGATTTCCAACAGGATTAAACCAGAGCAATTTGCCATGACTATCAGACATTTTCTCACCCTACACGACCTCAGTACTGATGAAATTCATCAGGTTATCGATCTGGCTATAGAGCTTAAAGCGGCCCATCGCGAAGGCCGCCAGGAACCGGTATTTGCGGGAAAAGTTCTCGGTATGATCTTTGAGAAATCCTCGACGCGCACCAGAGTTTCCTTTGAGGCCGGTATGGCACAGCTGGGCGGTGACGCTCTGTTTTTGTCGCCCAATGACACTCAGCTGGGACGCGGTGAGCCGATTGAAGATTCGGCACGAGTTATCTCGCGTATGGTCGATATCGTGATGATCAGAACCTTTGGTCACGACAAGATTGAAAAGTTTGCCGAGTATTCAAAAGTGCCGGTGATCAACGCGCTGACAGATCAGTTCCACCCCTGCCAGCTGCTCGCCGATATTCAGACTTTTGTTGAACATCGCGGTCCGATTCAGGGCAAAACCGTGGCTTGGATTGGCGATGGCAACAATATGTGCCAGTCGTGGATCAATGCGGCGATGCTCTTGGATTTCAATTTGAATATTGCCTGTCCAATTGGCTACGAACCAGATGTCGAGTTACTGGCCAGAGCTGGAAAGCGTATCAATGTAACCAATGATCCTGTGGTTGCAGTCACTGGCGCTCATCTGGTGACCACAGATGTGTTTGCCTCTATGGGTCAGGAAGAAGAGCAGGAAGAACGTTTAAAGCATTTTGCCAACTATCAGGTTAATCATAAGTTGATCGGCCATGCGGCGGATGATGTGCTGTTTATGCATTGTTTACCGGCACATAGAGATGAAGAGGTTTCTGCTGAATTGCTTGAAGATGAGTTTATTTCGGTGGTTTGGGATGAGGCGGAGAACCGTTTGCATGCGCAGAAGGCATTGATGGTGTTTTTGCTTGGGGCTAGTCAGTAAGGGGAAATCGCTGAACTGCTCCCCTTCGTCATACTGGCGCCCTTCGTCATATTGGCGAAGGGACGTCACCCCAGCGAAGGCTGGGGCCAGTATCTTTAGGTTTGGGCATTTATTTTGGGAGATCCCAGCCTGCGCTGGGATGACGGGAGTAGCTGGGATGACGGGAATAGCTAAATCCCCAGGTTAAATAAACTCAACTTGATCAATTTCGTATTCAATATCGCCGCTCGGCGCTTTCACTACCACCACTTCACCAATCTCTTTACCCATCAGTGCTCGGGCAATCGGTGACTGGTAAGAAATCTTACCCTGATTAACATCCGCCTCATCATCACCGACAATTTTATAGGTGACCGTCTGATCGGTTTCCAGATTGATAATCGTTGCCGTGGAACCAAAGATAACCTTGTCACCATGGGGGACTTTATTGATATCAATAACCTGGATATTTGACAGCTTGCTCTCGATTTCCTGAATACGCCCCTCGGCAAAACTCTGCTGTTCGCGAGCTGCGTGGTACTCGGCATTCTCTTTTAGATCGCCGTGTTCACGAGCAGTGGCAATATCATTGATAATTCTCGGGCGAACCACTTTAATCAGCTGCTCAAGTTCTTCGCGAAGAGCAGCTTCACCCTCAACTGTCATTGGTGTCTTTTGCATTACACAATCTCCTGATGCAGCGCTTGGATTCGTCGCACCGTTGTACCACCCTGATAGCTTAACGCCTGACAAACTGCGCCACCACCAGCCATAGTAGTAGTGTAATAGACTCTATGCTGCTCTGCACTGGAACGAATGGCAGAGGAGTCGGAAATCGCCTGACGCCCTTCCGTAGTATTGATAATCAAATCAATTTTGTCGCTCTTGATCATATCGACAATATGCGGGCGACCTTCCTGAACCTTGTTGACCAGGGTTACAGGCACACCA
>Ga0209196_1002673_pt1 | contig 11343 bp, 10 predicted proteins | sample COGITO_mtgs_1105_5_FD_184801 | JGI IMG/M metagenome (GOLD analysis project Ga0209196, IMG submission 184801) | Pelagic marine microbial communities from North Sea - COGITO_mtgs_110509 (SPAdes) (version 2) | ecosystem: Environmental > Aquatic > Marine > Epipelagic ... | reverse complement strand
TCGGGCGTTATCTTGACCGTTAAATGATAATGGTTACTCATAACAGCATAACTGCAAATGTCGACGGCAAAGATACTTGATAAAATACGTATCCTATCAACAATCCATTGCCGTCGATGCTCGTAGCTTTCGCCGGTGTGTTGATCTACGCCGCATAAAAATGTTCGGCGAACACAGCGGGAGGTGATGTGGTAGTAGGGTGTATCGTCAATTGAGATTAATTGCTTTCGGGGGCGTGTCATCATGGTTTCCTCATATCCTTGAAGAATCCGAATCGTAATTACGTATTATTAGCTTGTCAATTGCAGAAGCCATAATGATTCTTTCTTGTAATAAAAAAACATTTTTTTAAAATATTTTTACAATGGCTATATAGAAACGAAAAATAATAAAATATTATATTGTCTGATAATAAACCAAACAAAAAAGTCTAAGTGGCGGCTGTTGTCGTCAGTCAATACGCATTAACATAGTGCGCAAATCAGTTGCCCTTTTAAGGGCGAGTTTTTGTAATACGGAAAAGTTAAAACGGATTTAAAAGGTAAATACCAAGTAATGGATAATGGTGCCAAAAAAAACCGATTGCAAAAAGATCGGTCATCACTCTCTAAAGATGCCGAACGTGTTTATTGGCAGCTTCGTAAAGTATCCCCTCAATGCCCCAGCAGTATTAGTGCCGAGTCAGGATTAAGTGTTGTTAAAACTATTGATGCACTAAATGAGCTTTGGCTTTCCGGTATTGCCGAATCCATTAGTAATCCTAATGAGCCCAGTCAGTTAGTCGATGAATATACGCCTGAATCACCTTGGCGAGTGCGCTATCACGGAAAAAAAGTACGTACTAAGCGCTTACAAATAAATAGTCAACAGGCGGTCTGCGATGCTTGATTATCTCTGGGTTAACTATTACAGCATTTTTCTTCCACTCACTATTGGCTTACTCGTTTCAGGCTGCTTTTTTTTATTTTTTGGGCTTTCGAGTAACAGTCGGAAAATTCCACGTGAACGTGTCTTTATTCGGTCTTTAGGTGTTGTCCCTCTCACTTTTTATATTTGGTTTATCCCGGCTTTTTTTGCTTGTATTGCAATTAACGAAGTACCTTGGCTGCAATCGTTTTTTATTGTTCGTTTGCAGTTGAGTTTGGTTGAGGTCGCTTGGTTTGTTGCATTAGCACTGCCTCAAGTTGCATGGTTAAAACTGCTAGGCGTTAAGCTCCCGTTCAATCAAGGCTGGCTAGCGAGCCTTGCAAATATCTTAATGCGACTGGGTGAGGCAACAGTAGGCTATCCGCAAAAAATCATTGATAGGGAGGTGACCAAGATAAAAACTGAGTTCTTACCGCCCGATCATGATTTGTGTGTTTCGAAAGCCTATGAGTTTCATCGTGTCGAAGTTGCAAAAGTTTTTAATAAAAAACCTTATGATGAGTTTGTTAGGCTTAACAATAAGTCGGTAAAAATTGATCATCTAATGCGTTTTTTGGGTTGCGATAAATTTCATTTCTTAATGAAAAAAATACAAGCTAACCAAGCGATTATTTTACCGACCTGGTGTCACAGTGGTGACAGAAGAGAAAAGCCAGTGTCTAGCCGGCGAGAAAGTGATAGGCGTTTAGATAATTCTCAGTGTGATTTCAATCGTCGTGTATCGATCAAGGATAGACGCGCAATTCCTAATTGGGGACGAAGACGTGCAGACTCACCATATGCGCAACATTTTGTATTGCGTAAGAGTAACTAGATTCTTTATGAACTGAAATGACATATCTCGGATGCAGCAATACCCACCATCTTAGGTTAATATAACGCTAATCAAAAAAACAAGAGCGGACACTTAACCTCCCACACCAATGACAACGAATTTTAAAAAAACAGTCCAACAGCTCGCTGATAATTTAGTTATTGAAGCCCTGACCATTCCACTCTTTGCTGAATTCACGCCAAAAATATACCTTGTTCGTTTAGACGCCCTACGCGCAGGCACTAACGATCGCATTATGGGTAATAAAATATTCAAGCTGCTGCCCAGCATTCAGCGCGCCAAAGCTAATAATATCAATCGCATTATTAGTTTTGGTGGTCCTTGGTCTAATCATATCCATGCTTTAGCCGCCGCTGGTGATGCTTATAATTTACAAACCGTGGGTATTATTCGTGGCGAAAGAAAAACTACGTTAACGCCGACATTAAAAGATGCTCAACAATTGGGTATGCGTCTGCAGTTTGTCTCACGTAGCGATTATCAACGCTTACAAGATACTTCTATGTCAGCAACGATTCATCAGCAGTTTGGCGATGGGATGATTGTGCCAGTGGGCGGCAGTAATCTCGATGGTCTACTAGGCACTACAGAAATGGGTAAGGCTATTGTGCGCCACCTGCCTAAAGACGTAAGTGATATTTGGCTGGCCAGTGCAACGGGTGGCACAGCGGCAGGAATGATTGCAGGTGCTAATGATGGGCTTAACAACCCAAGTCATAGCGCTTATAACGGAAACGTCACCGCAGTTAGCGTTTTAAGACATTGTGAAATGGCGCACGATATTAATGGTCTATTACAACAAATTCTATTGAGCCAAACAGAGAAAATGCGCGAACGCGAAAAGGAAACTGTATCTCAGCCTTGGCGAGTTTTGGATGGGTACGACTGCGGGGGCTATGCTAGGGTAAATAAAGATCTTTTGGCCTTTCATCAGCAGTTGGAAAAACAGCTGCAAGAGCCAGTTGATCAAGTTTATATGGCAAAACTTTTATTTGCACTCTGGAATCAATTGCGAGAAGAAAAACTCAATAGCCATAGCGCTATTGCGGTTATTCATTCGGGTGGTCAACAGGGACGAAGAGGGTTGCAGCCATCCAATTGAATTAAATAAGGCTTAGATGTTATGGCAAGTTATCGTTCAAAGAACAGTCATGGCCGCTATTTTATTACCGATGGATTAATTAATAAGTCCACCGATAACCCCATTCCTTTGCTGGGCAATCCCGATCCTTTAAATACTATTAGCATCGATATATTGCGCTCTTTTGTACCGTTGAATATTTTATCGGATGATCATCTAAAAACAATTTCACGTAGTCATGAAATGGATTTGGCAGTGCTAGGTCAGAGCATCGCTAACGCGGAAATATTGCGTGATAGCCATTTGTTTTTAGTCAGCGGCAGTGTTGATGTCGAATTGGATGATGGCCAGCCTTTACGTATTTGTGGCGGCACTGAAAATAGCCATCTCTCTTTAGGTGATAGTTTTCCCACTGCGGTGGGTGTTACCGCCGTCGAAGATTGCCAGATATTTTTACTGAATAGAAGTCAGCTCGATGCAATGCTGTGCTGGGACCAGGTGGCTAAAACCTTGGCGCTGGATTTTAGTGCCAATAGACACTTTGATGAAGACGCCAGCTGGATGAATACCTTATTACGTTCCAATCTGTTTCATAAAATCCCTCCCTATAATGTCAAATCGATTTTTGATCGCTTTGAGGCGCGTGTGGTTAAAGCGGGTGAGGTGATTGTGCATGAAGGTGAACAAGGTGATATTTGTTATTTGATTAAAGAGGGCTGTGCGCACGTGAGCTGCGTGCACAATAATGAATCAACGATGGTTGCCGAGCTGTTGCCGGGACGTTGTTTTGGTGAGGACGCATTGCTTAATAAAACCACCCGCAATGCAACTGTTACCATGAAAACTAACGGTGTACTTATGGGCTTACATAAGCGCGATTTTTTAGCGCTTATGACAGAGCCTGAAGTGGCTACGCTTAATATTGAAGAGGCGGTGAAAACCGTGGCTAATGGAGCTCGTTGGTTGGATGTGAGATCGCAGCAGGAATATGAAAATGATCATCGCGCCGACGCTTTTCATTTGCCTATGCATTTAATGAGTTTAAAATCTCGTTTAATGGATGTGAATACGCGTTATGTGGCTTATTGCTCTACGGGGCGTCGTGCTTCTACGGTAGCTTATTTACTTAACCAGCAGGGGTTTAATGTTCAGCCTCTTGCGGGACATTAATTTTATAGGTGTTTTGCAACGTTTCTATTAATGTACTTATGCTTCTAGTACTTTCATGCCTCTATATCTCTATGCCCCAAGTACTTCAAAAGCGCTTTACATAGTCAGCCAGTTATTGGGCACAATAAAACAAAATTCAGTGTCTATATTCAATTCTTTAATCGCATAAATAATCATCTCAGGCATACGCGTGGCTATCTCATTGTCCGCGCTCATATTAGCAAGCCGACGTTGGTTACCACTAGCGGTATCTAGCCAATAGGGTTTATCGACTAAGTGATAATCTACTTGATACTTATCGAGTAGTGCTTCCCACTCAGATAGCAGTAGCCAATGTCCTGATTGATGCTGCGTGTTCAGCTTCTCGGGGGTGCTTATAGGCTTAGCTAAAGCCGTTGATGCGTTAAATAATTCAAGCAGGTTTTCTCGACGATAAAATAAACGACCACCAATATGAAGTTGCTTGTTTAATGGTTTTTGCGCGGTAGGGCTGGCAATACCTTGGCTATCTAAATGCGCTAAAAGCTGTTCACTGGCACGAGGATGATCGGCCAAATTCATTTGTTTATTAATACTGTGATTGAGCTTTAAATCTAAGCGATCGGTTTTCCCTGGGCCTAACCATGTTTGCCATTGTTCGGTGTCTTGTGAGCAGGCTAAATAATATTTGCTGGCAATTTCTAAATGCACTAGGCCGTAATCATTGTGTTCGTAAATTAAATCAAACTCACCTAGGTCATTGCCGTTGTTTCTTGCTTTTAAATTCGACGCTAGCAGCTTAGTGTTATCGTTATGTGTTAAAAAGTATTGCCAAAGGCGCTCATGATAAATGCCTAGTTTTAAGTGTTTATCACTGTGCAGTAACGCCAGCAATGCTTCTGGGTGTTTATCGAGCTGCTGCAGCCATTGCTGATTCTGTGGTGTTAATGAAAAGGCCGGTAGCTGTATATGCTCATTGCGCTCAAAGCAAGGAGCTTTAGCAATTAACGGTCTTTCTAGGCCCGATTCCTTCGATAGCATAGTCAGTAAAGAAGGGCCAAATACGGCGTTAGCCAGCATTCTTACGGCGGCTGTATTCAGTGTGTCGATAAATGCGCTATCTAAACTGGTTGCTTGAGTGCTTGTTGTCATAGTGTATTGGGGTCAAATTGATCTATTTTAGCTACGTTTATATTGGCTTAGCGATAAAGACAAAGGTTTAGTATTCGAGCAATTGCCCCTATAATCGCCCCGTTAAGTATTAAGCTCTCAAGCTAGGTATCCGGAGACGTTAAAAGTAGATGATAACCCAATTTCGTAATATAGGCCTGATAGGCCGTGTTGATAGTGAGCCAGTGCGCGACTCTGTGCGTGCATTGGTTGAATTGCTTGAGCGCCGTGATGTTACTGTGGTGTTAGAAGAAGATACTTCTCGCGCGCTTGCCTTACCGAATGCATCGGCATCACATAGCTATCAGGTGGCTACGCGACAATTGATTGGTGAAGTCTGCGATATGGTGATTGTTGTGGGCGGTGATGGCAGCTTGCTGGGTGCCGCCAGAGATTTAGCGCGTCACGATGTGCCGGTATTAGGAATTAACCGTGGAAAGTTAGGTTTTTTAACTGATATTGCGCCCGATGATATTGAAAGTGGTGTGTCGAACGTACTCGATGGTCACTATGAGATTGAAAGCCGCTTTTTGCTGGAAACGGAATTAAAAAGAGACGGCGCGGTAGTTGGCCAATCGGATGCTTTTAATGACGTGGTCTTACACAGTGGCCAAGCGCCAAAAATGCTCAACTTTGAGTTGTATATTGAAGGTGAGTTTGTTTACTCGCAACGCTCTGATGGTTTAATTGTATCTACGCCTACTGGCTCAACGGCTTATTCTTTATCGGGTGGCGGGCCCATTATGCATCCTCGCCTTAATGCGATTGTGTTAGTGCCTATGTTCCCGCATACATTAAGCAGTCGTCCTTTGGTGATTGATGGCAATAGTGAAATTAAAATTATTGTTGCTGAGAGTAATCCCACTTCGCCGCGCGTGAGTTGTGATGGCCAAGTAAATATTGGTGTGCAGCCGGGTGATGTGTTGTATATACGTAAAAAATCGCGAAAGCTAAAGTTGATTCATCCTGAAGGCCATTCGTTTTATGAAACTTGTCGCGATAAGCTCGGTTGGGGTACGCATTTTATAGATGATTAAAGCGGTTTTTTTAAGAATATAAAATACTCGCTATGTATGCTTAAAATATTATTTATCGACAATAACAGTGCTATTTATTCATGATTAAAGTTTTAGAAGCTCCATTGGATCTTAATCTTCATGCGTTATCAGTGTATTGGTGGCAAAAAGAGCTTGCGCATAAAATTTCTGAAGAGGCGGGTAAGCAGGTCGTCTGGGCAGCAACCGATCAACAGATTGAGAAAATGCGCGAAGATTACCAAGCGCTATGTGATGGTCGCTTGCAATTGGCGTTAGAAAAAAAGCCACAAACATTCTCGTTAGCGCCGCTCACTAATATCATTAAAGCTTCTCCCGTTACCTTATCGCTGGTTATTTTAAGTGTTATCGGTTTTTTACTGGTTGAGTTTCGCTTAAACGGTATTGTCGAGCTACTTAAAATACAAAGCATAGATAGTAGCCGGTTATCGCAGTCTCTTAAAATGTCTTCGCGTATTTCTCCTCAAGAATTTTTAGCACATGGACAGTATTGGCGGTTGGTTACGCCCATATTTTTGCATTTTGGTTGGGTGCATATTACTTTTAATATGCTGTGGCTCTGGGAGTTGGGGCGCAGAATAGAAACACAGTGCGGCAAGGTGCACTTTATTAGTGTGGTGTTTTTTATTGCCGTCACGTCTAATCTTTATCAAGCGGCAAGCACGCCTTATGCTTACTTTGGCGGCATGTCTGGCGTTATCTACGGCTTGCTAGGTTACTGCGCGGTATTTAATTTTATTGCACCGCATAAAATATTTGCTTTACCGCGTTCCATTTATGTTGTCATGTTACTTTCTTTAGCCTTGGGTTGGTCGGGCGTGTTTGACTTTTTAGCGAATATGGCGAATACAGCGCATTTAAGCGGCCTTATCTGGGGGTGTTTTATTGCGCTACCCAGTGCGTTGTTAACGCGTTTCTTTCAACGCCAAGATCATCGTTAATTTATGGATTATGTTTTATGAGTGACTCTTCAGATACCTTTGAGAAAAAAGTACAGCAGTTGTCGCCCGATATGTATCGTCGCTTTAAAGAGGCTTTAGAGCAGGGTAAATGGCCCGACGGCCAAAAGGTGAGTGAAGCGCAGCGTGCAACATTAACGCAGGCGATTATTATTTTTGACAATGCGCATTTACCGCAAGGACAGCGTATTGGTGAAATGGATGATGAGTGCGCAAGTAAAAAAAATGATGACCAAAAAGATGATGGTACTCAGGAAATTACTTGGCAATAACGTTGTCTGTTCCTGCCCCAGGTTAGTTATGTCACTCGTCACTTAAGACACTGTTTATTTATGACACTATTTATATATATGACACTATCCATCTACCCATTCAATTATTTCTTTAATAGGTTTTAAGCATTTATGCCCGTATTTAGTGGTGAGTTAAGAAAGATGCAGGCAAGCCTGCCTGCTGATGAAAGTGATGTGGTTCAATATCAAATGGTATTGGGTGAAAAGCGCGTTGATTTAAATGATTTTATTGGTGAAGATTTAACGCTGAATTACAGTGGTGAAATTCATTGTGTTCACTGTAATAGAAAAATGAATAAAAGTTTTAATCAGGGTTATTGTTATCCTTGCTTTACCTCTTTAGCACAGTGCGATACATGCATTATGAGCCCAGAGAAATGCCACTATGATGCGGGTACTTGTCGTGAGCCATCATGGGGTGAATCGTTTTGCCTGCAAGATCATTACGTTTACCTCGCTAACTCATCGGGTTTAAAGGTGGGTATTACGCGTGGTACACAAATACCAACACGTTGGATAGATCAAGGGGCAGTACAGGCATTACCGATTTTTAGAGTACAGCAGCGTCGCTATGCCGGTTTAGTCGAAGTTATTTTTAAACAGCATATGGCCGATAAAACGAATTGGCGTGCCATGCTTAAAGGGAATCCTGAGCTATTAGACTTGTCAAAGGTGGTCAGTGATATTTTGCCTGAAGTGATGCCTGAAATTGAACAGCTACAAAGTCAATACGGTTTGCAGGCAATACAGTTTTGTGACGATGCCAAGCCAGTAGCCATTAACTTTCCTGTTGATGAATTCCCGTTAAAAGTCACATCACTTAATTTTGATAAAACCCCAACCATTGATGGCAAGTTGTTGGGCATTAAAGGGCAGTACCTTATTCTTGATACCGGCGTGCTTAATTTACGTAAATTCGGCGGCTATCATATTACTTTATCTGTTTAATACCCTATTTTTTGGAGAGAAAGCATGACCGATGGTCTTGATGCCGCAGCAAATACTGATGTTTCTAAAGTAACGTATTTAAAAGATTATCAACCGCCAGCATTTTTAATTGAAACGACGGACTTAAGTTTTGATTTGCAGGCCGATAAAACGATTGTTCATTCACGTTTAGCTATTCGCAATAATCCTGATTCAGCATCTAATGCACTTGAGTTAGATGGTGAAGGTTTGCAGTTACAGTCTATTGCTATTAATGGCCAGCCATTAGATGAGAGCGCTTATCAGTTACACGATAGTGGTTTACGTTTAACGAACCTGCCTAACGCGTTTGTATTAGAAATTGAAACCGTTATTGATCCTGCTCAAAATCTCTCACTCGAAGGCTTATATTTATCGGATGGTATGTACTGCACGCAATGTGAAGCCGAAGGCTTTCGCCGTATTACCTACTACCTTGATCGTCCCGATGTTATGTCGGTGTTCACCACTAAAATCACAGCCGATGCAAAGGCATACCCTATTTTGTTATCTAACGGTAACTTAGTGGAGAGCGGTGACTGTGAAGATGGTCGTCATTGGGCCTTATGGTCTGATCCCTTTAAAAAGCCTGCGTATTTATTTGCTTTAGTTGCTGGGGATTTACAATCGGTTGACGATAGCTTTACGACAATGTCAGGTCGTAATGTCGAATTAAAGATCTTTGTTGAAACAAAAGACTTAGATAAGTGCGACCATGCCATGCAGTCGTTAAAAAAATCGATGAAGTGGGATGAAGAAGTGTATGGTCGAGAATATGACCTCGACTTATTTATGATTGTTGCCGTCGACTTTTTCAATATGGGCGCAATGGAAAATAAAGGGCTCAATATATTTAACACTTCCTGTGTTTTAGCGAATCCTTTAACGCAATCAGATATGGCTTTTCAGCGCGTTGAGGCAGTTGTGGCGCATGAATACTTTCATAATTGGTCGGGCAACCGTGTTACTTGTCGTGATTGGTTTCAGCTCAGTTTAAAAGAGGGCTTTACGGTATTTCGTGATTCTTGTTTTTCTGCCGATATGAATTCGCCAACGGTTAAGCGAGTTGAAGATGTGAGTGTGTTGCGCTCATCGCAATTTGCTGAAGATGGTGGGCCAATGGCGCATCCGATTCGTCCTGAATCGTATATGGAAATCTCTAATTTTTATACCTTAACCATTTATGAAAAAGGCTCTGAGGTGATTCGTATGATGCATCAGTTATTAGGTGCAGAAAAATTCCGTGCGGGCAGTGATTTGTATTTTCAGCGTCATGATGGTCAAGCAGTTACCTGTGAAGATTTTGTACTCGCAATGGAGGCCGCGAGCGGCGTTGATTTAACCCAGTTTCGTTTATGGTATTCACAATCGGGCACGCCAGTATTGGATGTTGCCGAGCATTGGGATGCAGCAACGGGTGACTATACGCTAACGATTGATCAGAGCTGTCCGCCAACGCCAGGGCAGGAGACTAAGACAGCGTTTATTATTCCTGTACAAATGGCCTTGGTTACCGATGCTGGCTTGCAAGCAGTTCCTTGTGAATCTGCGCAGGCGAATATTGAAGTCTCTGACGCTAACGACTTTATGTTATCCGTTACACAGCCGCATCAAAGCTTTTGTTTTAAAGGCTTAGCGGCTAAGCCGGTGCCGTCTTTGCTACGTGGCTTTTCTGCGCCCGTTAAGTTGAATTTTGCTTACGCACTAGAAGATTTATTGCAGCTACTAAAAAATGATAATGACGGCTTTGTGCGTTGGGATGCCACTCAACGTTATGCCATGCAACTGATTCAAGCGCATGTCGATGGTTCACAGTTAATTGATAGTGTGCAGGGTGATAAAGCGGTTACGGCCTTAGGTAAGGCTTTAGTTGCACTGATTGAGCAAGGCTTTAAAGAGCAGCGCTGGCAAGCAGATTGCGATGCGGCATTGTTGGCTGAAATATTACGCTTGCCGGGTTATCAGTATGTACTTGAGCAGTTTGAGTCTATTGATATTCGCGCCATTGAATCAGCGATTGAAATATTACAAACAGCGTTGGCATTGCAGTTAAAAACTGTTTTAACCACGGCTTATGTCAACTTATCTCAGCAGTTAGTTGCGCTAGGTGATTACAGCCCAAGTGCTGACCATATTGCATTGCGTAGTTTGAAAAATACTTGTTTAGGCTATTTGATGCGTGCGCAAGATACAGCGTTAGTCAGTCATGCTGTTGATCAGTATCAAGCAGCGAACAATATGACCGATCAAGCTTCTGCATTGGCGGCCTTGGTGAATTGTCCCTTAGATGAAGCTGAATCAGAAGCGGCCGATTGTCTTGCTCAGTTTTACACGCAGTTCTCACATGAGAGCTTAGTGGTGAATCAGTGGTTGGGGCTTCAGGCGAGCAGTAGTAAGCCAAATGCCTTGCAGCGGGTTAAGTCGTTAATGCAAAACGAGGCTTACGATAATACTAATCCGAATAAAGTGCGTGCGCTTATTGGTGGGTTTTGCATGCGTAATATCCCGCAGTTTCATGCGGATGATGGTTCGGGTTATGACTTACTTGCTGATGAGGTGATTCGTTTAGATGGGCTTAATCCGCAGTTGGCTTCACGTTTGCTCACACCGTTAACGCAGTGGCGTCGTTTTGCTGCGCCGCAGTGTGATTTGATGCGGGCGGCGTTAGGGCGTATTGCTGATGCGGATGATTTGTCGGCTGATGTGTTTGAGGTGGTTTCTAAAAGTAGTGATGAGTAGGGAGCGGGGTTGTAAGTTTATAGTTAAGATTAGGTGATTGTTGGGGTGGCCCGACATGCCAGGGTCTAGATCTTTGAGCTCTATCTGATAGAGTTTTTATATTCTGGTTTTTTAGTTTGTTTTTTATAGTTTTCAGTTCAAGGTCGTCGGGGGTGGCCCGACACGCCAG
>Ga0209196_1002642_pt1 | contig 11386 bp, 12 predicted proteins | sample COGITO_mtgs_1105_5_FD_184801 | JGI IMG/M metagenome (GOLD analysis project Ga0209196, IMG submission 184801) | Pelagic marine microbial communities from North Sea - COGITO_mtgs_110509 (SPAdes) (version 2) | ecosystem: Environmental > Aquatic > Marine > Epipelagic ... | reverse complement strand
GACAAATTCTTGACGAATCATAAGATCGTGTGCGTTGATTTGAATTAATGAACAAGCGTGGAGATCCTTTTGACAAAAGATGCGCGTGGTTGGCGATGTAAATTTGCGGTCGTAGCTCCGTCTACGAATACTATAGTTCAGCCGGACATGGACGATCTACGAGTGACTGGAGTGACAAATCACTTTGGACGAATTTATGTTCCTAATATGCGCGTCTCCAACGATAAAGAATTTATTGATTTGGTAGAAGCAATCGGTGCTACACTTTACGATGCTGTAGATCGTTGCACCACATCAGAACCAGATTATTTGATAATGGGCATGTCTGCGCTGATGTTTTGGGATGGAAGAAAAGCCTCTGAAGAACGGATGAAGCAGTTATCCGAGCATTGTGGTTTGAACGTATCCGCCGGTTCGTTCGCCTGTGAGGCCGCCCTGAACCTGCATGGAGCAAAGAAAATCGCAGTTATCTCTCCTTATTTTCCAATTTCAGACAAAAATGTGTCTCTGTTTTTTCAAGACTGTGGGTTTGAAGTACGTCGGTTCAGAGGGTTAAAATGTCCAAGTCCAGTTGCAATCGCGCAGGTGCAAAAAGAGACTCTAAGAGCGCATGTAGCTGAAATGGATGGAGACGATATTGACGCATTTGTCCAAGTGGGAACAAATTTAAGTATGTGTGAATTATGCTTAGAATTAGAGGCTGAATATGGCAAACCTTTTGTGGCAATTAATTCCGCGACTTATTGGCATGCACTAAGAGCGATGGACATCAACGATCAATTTGATGGACATGGTGTATTGTTTTCAAAACACTAAAATAGGGAGAAAAATATGAACATAAACAGACACATAAACACGAAAATCAAAGTAGTTAGTGGTTTTGCTTTCGCGTTTTCAGTAGCTGCAACGATGGTTGCAGCGGACATTGCAGCTCTGGGATCAACGGCGAGAGGAGGAACAAGCCAAGTTGGTCGCACTCTGGCTGCAGCGATTTCAGATGTTGGCGAACTGCAGATTCGTCCGCAGGAGTTAGCCAACACCGCTGACTACATTCCCCTAGTTAATGCTGGCGAATTAGAATTTGGCATATCTAACATCGTACAATTGACCCATGCAGTTAAGGGAGTTGAGATGTCAGAGGGTCGTCCGAATGAAAACTTGCGCATGGTTGCAACGCTAATGCCGTTTCGGAACGCCTATATCGTACGGAAAGACAGTGGCATTGAGTCAGTCAGTGATCTTGTTGGCAAGCGCGTTCCCGTATTTGCAGACAGGGCCCTCGGCCAATATGTAACAAAAGGTTACTTTGCAAATGCAGATATAGAATTGAGTTCAGCTGATGGTGTTGCTGTGCCAAACTTCCCAAGAATGTGGTCTAGCTTTGCTGAAGGCACCGCTGACGTAGCAATCGTAGTGGTCGGTGCGGGCAACAGTCGAGAGTTTGATGCCACTTTTGGTATCCGCTATTTATCCTTTGATGATAGTCCGGCTTCTGTAGAGAGAATGCGAGAGTATTTACCACAAACATACCTTCAGGAAATGCCTGCGGGATCAGTGCCCGGAATAGATGTTCCAACAAACGTGAACGTGTTTGATTACACGCTTTGGGCTCACAAAGATGTGTCAGATGAAATGGTTTACAAAGCAGTAAAATCGCTCTGGACAAACGAGAAAATGGCACTTGATTCAGGTCCTGTATGGATGGGTTTCTCGAAAGAAATTATGAGCAAGGATGTAGGGTTAGACTATCATCCTGGAGCGATCAAGTTTTATAAGGAAATGGGAACCTGGTCTCGCTAAAACCGTAACGTGTGAAGGGTAAGGATATGAGCAAGATTATTGGCTCCATAGTAAGTTTTTTTGCCTTCTTGATTACGTTCACGGCGGTGTTCTGGTCCTCTGGAGCACCGCTGTGGTTTGATTGGAGAGTGTATCCTGAGCAAATATTATTAGTTGCTTTATCGTTATCACTTGCTGTTGCTTTTCTAACACGCTCGGGTTCGTTTCAATCCTTATCAATCATACTTGCAATTTTATCTATTCTTTTCGGCAGTTGGCTTGCCGTTCGGTTTCCAGTTTTATCAGAAAACGTATTCTATCACCCGACCGAAGCTTTAGTGGTGTCACTCTTGGGCATTGTCCTTATTTTAGAAGCTGTACGTCGCACAATGGGCTGGAGTTTGATTGTTATCTTGGGTCTTGTATGTTTGTACGCCCTTTTTTCCAGCAATTTTTCTGGTCCGTTGCAAAGTCGATCAATTTCACCAGATCGCTTACTTAAATTTTTGATTTTGGATAGCGCATCGCTTGCCGGAGCTGCATTGACGATCGCTGTTGCCGTAGTTGTTCCCTTCTTAATTCTGGCACAACTACTGTTAGCGACTGGAGGTGCTAGGTTCTTTTCTGACTTTTCGTTAGCATTAGCTGGGAGAAAAAGAGGGGGTGCTGGCAAGATTGCCATTCTAGGTTCGGCATTTTTTGGCTCGGTGTCAGGAAGCGCCGTCTCAAATGTGGCCTCAACCGGTGCAATTACGATTCCGATGATGAAAGATGGCGGGTACCATAAGGAAACAGCGGGAGCTATAGAGGCAGCAGCATCAACGGGTGGACAACTCATGCCGCCAATCATGGGTGCGGCCGCTTTTTTATTAGCTGAAAATCTACAGGCTAACTACATTGATGTAATGAAGGCAGCACTAATACCATCGATACTGTATTACATAAGCCTGTTTATGTTCGCTGACCTTGAAGCTGGACGAAGGAAAATTGATAGAGTGCCCGAGCACATGATACCGAATTTATCTGCTGTGATGAAACGAGGTTGGTTTGTATTAATCCCATTTGCTCTAATTCTTATTGCGCTTTTTAATTTTAACTTACGCCCGGAAACAGCAGCACTTGTTGCAGTTTTGTCATTCATCGTTATTTCGTTATTTTTAAGATATGATGGTTCTAAACTAAACCTCAGCTTATTTCTAAAATCTTTTATTTCAGGAGGAAAAGCGGCTGTTGAGATAATACTGATTTGTGCAATCGCAGGAATGATAATTGGTTTAGTGGCGAGATCAGGATTATCGTTTGGACTAGGCTTTTTCTTAGTACAGCTAGGGAAATCAAGTCTTTTACTTCTATTAATTGTTACTGCTGTTGTTTGTATTGTTATGGGTATGGGGCTGCCAACTGTGGGTGTGTATTTACTACTTGCTTCGTTAGCTGCTCCACCCTTAATAGAATTAGGTCTCAACCCGATGGCTGCACATCTGTTTGTATTATACTTTGGTATGCTCTCGATGTTGACGCCTCCAGTTGCTATTGCTGCCTTTGTTGCAGCGAACTTGGCGAAAGCTGATGCTATGCGAACTGCTTTAGAAGCTGTGCGTATAGGATGGCCCGCGTATTTGATTCCGTTTATTTTTATTGCAACTCCTGAATTACTATTTAACGGCTCATTTACTTCGATCATAGTTATGTTTGTTAAGTCACTGATAGGCGTTGCTGTAATCACGAGCGGTATAGTTGGATTCTGGAAAGTGGAGCTAAAGTCGTTTGAAAGATTTCTTTTAATGATTTCTGGAGTTGTCGTCTTATTGCCCCTGTCGTTAGCTGATGAAATCGCATGGCTCATCTTTGGCGCAGTACTAATCATGTTTGGGATTTTTTGGCGGTCTGCAAAGAGGGTTTCTTGAAATTAAATTTAATAGTTAGTCAATCTTTGTGAACAAGTATCGGTAAACCATGATGTGAGAGATTTATAATATGCAGTTCAAAATATCTGTTTTCTTTTGGGTGGTAATTGTTTTCCTTGGTTTCATGGCTCATTTTACCACAGATGAAAGAGTATTTTTGAAACTCATTTTTTCGATATTTATTTTGTTTTTCACTTCAGGAGCGTGCGCTGTGATTGGAGAAAAAAATAAACAAAACAACATATATTAAGCAGCTAGTGGTGGACCAATATGAGTAAACTTGAACTCGGTGAATTGCAAATTACAGCTTTGACTGACATCGAAAGGTTCGATGTGCCGTTGAGTACTATTTTTCCAGAGGCTAATCCTGACGAAATAAAAAATATGACCTGGATAGGTCCTGAAATGTTGTCGTCAGGGTTACTGCATCTAAAAATTAGGTCTTGGTTGTTGAGACTGAATGGTAAGGTCATTCTCATCGATACATGCGTAGGTGCGCATAAAGATCGCCCTAGTTGGCAGGATTGGCATCACCGCGATGGTGCAAATTGGCTGAGTGCGCTTGCGGCGGAGGGACTGAAACCTGATGATATCGACATCGTAATGTGCACGCACTTACATGCCGATCATGTTGGGTGGAATACAAAACTTCTTAATGGAAGATGGGTGCCTACATTCCAGAATGCTCGATATATTTGTTCTAAAGATGAATATGCATATTGGAGTGAAGCTGCCGAATTAGGCGATGATAAACATGGCGCCTTTGGAGATAGTGTTCTACCAATTATGGAAGCGGATAAGATGGAATTAGTCGAAAGCGATTGGGATTTGGGACCCGGCCTCCACCTGGAGATGACGCCGGGACACTCACCAGGCCATATGTGTTTGAAGGCGAAGCATGGACCAGGTGCTGTATTCGCGGGAGATATTGTACATTCACCATTACAGTTAGCATTTCCAGAGATATCTAGTGCATTTTGCAGCGATCCAGTTCAAGCGCGTGAAAGCCGTCTTAAAATTTTGAATGAAGTTGCTAATGGAAATAGTTTTTTAATACCCGCTCATTTTCCCAATCCTGGCTGGATGCAAATTGACCACCACGAAAATGGATTTATGCCAAGATTTGTGGTTTGACCACATTTATTGGCTTTTGATCGATAACGTCACAGAAGCACGTTCAGCGAAGGTGGCGTGCCCCACGGCCTACATCGAACCAGGTTCACCTTGGAAAAACGGATACTGCGAAAGCTTCAACGCCAGGTTCCGAGACGAATTGCTGAACGGTGAAATTTTCTACAGCTTGCGAGAGGCCCAAATCCGGGGCTGTCAGACAAATGAGAACTCGCATCGGATTACTGGCGTAGCCTGAATCTATGCGCTCAATAATTGACGCTACTCAGCGAGAGCATAAGCACGGTTTGGCTTGAAATTGATACCCACCTCTTCACACCGCAGTTATGGCATCTGGCTCTCTGACGTACCTCATGGGCTGTGGTGTTTATGGGACCAAAACACTCCCTCATTTGATATAGATTTTCACTACAAGTTGCCTCACAATAATCATATCAACAAAAAATTGGAGTTGAGTATGCGCACTATCCTCCAAGAGTTAATGACAGCTTTAATTGGCACTATTAAGTTCCGTCTCATATGAGTGAAGTTCTTAATAAACCTTGGTCGATGCTTGTCTTACTTTTCCTGACAAGATTATCTATGGGCTTCCAATTTCAAAGCTTAGGATCAGTCGGTCATGATTTAGTCAGCGGCGTAGGACTTTCAAACTTTCAGCTTGGTTCGTTGATTGGGCTATTTATGCTTCCTGGGTTATTTTTGGCATTTCCTGGTGGTTATTTGGGAAGCTACTTCAGAGACAAGTCAATCATTTCATTTGGTCTAATGTGCCTATGTGGAGGTGGTTTGATAGTGGTAGCTTCCAATAATTTTAGCATAATGGCGCTTGGCAGAATTGTTTGTGGCGTCGGTTTCGTATTGACCACGATGTATTTCAGTAAAGTTACGATAGACTGGTTTGAAGGGCGTGAATTAGCAACAGCTATGGGCATTTTAATAATAAGCTGGCCTGGTGGCATTGCTTTAAGTCAGGCTATCCATCCATTAGTTTCCTTAGAGGTTGGCTGGAGAGGTGCAGTATCCACTGCGAGTATTTTTTGTCTAGGAAGTGCCGTTATTTTTTACGCCCTCTACAAACCGCCAGAACTCATCCAACCTCACTCCAAGCCAATTAAGCAGGAAAGTAAACTTTCAAAAGAGGAGTGGCGTAAGACTATTTTGGCTGCATTATCCTGGGCTTTTTATAACGCTGGCTATTTAGTATTTCTCAGTTTTGCTTTTTTGGCGCTTATAGAGATTGGCGTGTCGACCCTGACCGCTGCTGCGGCACTCAGTTTTTGCAGCTTTCTAATCATGTTATCAATCCCATTAGGTGGCTTTTTGGCGGACAAATTTTCATTGCACGAAGTCATCGTATTTGTGAGCAGTTTTATTGGAATTGTATCGCTGTTACTTCTACCTTTGGGCAGCTTTTGGTTAACATTTAGTTTCCTATTTGGAGCATTTGGCATGTCTGGTGGTGGAATAATTATAGCACTTGCTGGTCAGGCAATGTCCGCAAATCGTAGAGCCTTTGGAATGGGTATTCTTCAAACTATATATTTCTTCTTTGCTGCAGTATCGCCAATAATAGCTGGCTGGCTTTATGACTATGTGGGTACGTCTAAGTTTGCGCTCGCATTTGCTGCATCGCTTTTCTTTTTTGCATTGTTAACTTACTATTTTTTCATGAAAACTTGTAAAAATTAGCAACAAAATAGAGGGTTAATCGGATGCTCACCTCAACTGACACAGGCTTTCCACGTGCAGTGAAGCTCACACCATCGACAATCACGTAAGATGCGCAACTACTGTTCCCACACCAGTAATATCCAATGCCAGTGCAGCTAAACTCAGCATGAATAACAGTGGCAGTCTTACCATCACTGCCTATGGTTATCTCGTAGATGTTATCATCATCCAGTTTCAAATCGACAGTGACCTCAGGTGTTTCACCTTCTTTGGCATTCAGGACTTCGTATTGTTAGGCAATACATTCAGCCTCATGCTTATCGAATATGTACTGGATAGTTTCAGCGTTGGTAGCAGCACTAGTCTGAGACCCAATCATCATAAGGAACGCCAGAACCATAAAGTGGATCGCCCGTGTTGGCTTGATGAGGTGTTTCATGGAGCTGTTAGTCCTCTTTAGGCGATGCTGAAAACAGCGCCCCAAAAACTTCTTTTGAGCTTTCTATTGGCTTAGCTTGCGGTTTATTAGCGTTCTTAGCTTCAGAACTTATCGCTGCCATCCGAGCATCAAACTCTTCTTCAGTTTCTTCAATTCTACTTTTCACCATTCCAATGGGTCTCCTCACTTTCCAAACTGCCAAAGAACTAACCCGCCCGCAAACTTATTTTTTGTCTTGTAGGCCGTAGCCCAAACCAACCCATACCGATACCTGTCCTAGCTTCCTGGAGGGTCCCATCGGAGGCCCACACAGAGGCTCTTACAGCGTGTTTAACGTCAGCATCATCATGTGGCAAAACAATGACTATTACGCTTGTACGAAGCTAATATGGGCGCTGAGAGGATTGTCTTTGTAGTTTCAAGACGACAGTATTGGGCTTAGGTGGGTAGGATAGATTGCTATGGCTGAGTTTACAGAAATACCGGTGCTGGACCTTGCGCCGTTGACGAATGGTGGCGACAAAACCCAGCTGACCATCGACTTTGCAAATGCATACGGAAATACGGGCTTTGGTTACATCATCAACCATGGCGTGGACCCAAAGCTTCGTAAGAGCATATTCGCGGCTTCGAAGCAGTTTCATACCCTTTCGGAAGCGCAGAAGCAGGCGATCGCACTAGATAAGAACCATCGGGGCTACATCGCTATCAATACATCTACTGATGTGAACTCTGATCTCGCAGACGTGACGAAACCTAACCAGTCTACGTCTTTTATGATGATGCGAGAAGATGAATTTGCTCGTTCAGACGTCTACTTGTCGGGTCCAAACCAATGGCCTGCTCTGAAAGGGTTTCAAGATGTGTGTGAAGCCTATGCAGAAGCGATGACAGAGCTGGCACATAAGCTGATGAGATTGGCGCTGGACGCAATTGACGTTAGGGAACAAGGGATCCTCGAAGCATTTGACACGCCAACGATTTGGCTGCGTCTGCTACACTATCCACCGCAACCTCCTCAGGCAGCTGAGGATTTGTACGGATCAGCCCCTCACAAAGACTTTGGGTGTTTGACACTTCTAGCGCAAGATGACGTTGGCGGCTTACAGGTGCAAACTCCGGCGGGTAAATGGGTGGATGTGCCACCGCGTGAGGACGCCTTTATCTTAAATGTTGGTGATATGTTGCACCGCATGTCGAATGGGAAGCTATTGTCGACCCCTCACAGAGTTATCAACACCTCCGGACGGGAGCGTTATTCGGTGCCATTCTTCTTTGATCCCAATATTTCGACCATTGTCGCGCCATTGCCAGGGACCGGTGCGCCAAAATTCGATCCTTTGAATTTCGGGGACTTTTTAAGAGCCGAGTTGGGCGCAAGTTATGACGCGCACCAAGCTGATCAATCAAGCCGGAAGTAATGACGGACATGTCCACTATGTCCGTCGACATTCCTAGACCGGACAGACACGGACACACCCCTATAGGGGTGTCCAGATGTCCGGGATGTCTGGGTTGGTTCAAAGTATGTGTTGAAATTTTCAATTGATAAAATCTTTCAAGTTCCAAACAAAACGGCAAAGATTAATTTATTATATCGTATGAAATATCTTGCTCAAATTTTCGAATGTTTTACAGATCCACATATGGCGTTACAACTTTTCTCGCGCATTTATGCCAATGCTCCGATAGTCCTTTGTCTCGCCACTTTTGGTTGGGGTACTAATACCGTCGCTAGTCGCCTTGCGGTTGGCGAAGTTTCGCCAATGATGTTAATTTTCTTGCGCTGGGGTTTGGTCGTAATATTTGTCTTTTCCCTTCATGGTAAAGAGATGATCAAGGAATGGCCCAACATTCGTAAAAGGCTTAAATGGGTTTTTCTGATGGGTGGTTTTGGATTGAGTATGTTTAATGCGCTTTTCTACATCGCAGCACACAGCACAACCGCGGTAAACTTGGGCATTATACAAAGCACGATGCCTGGGATGATCCTACTTGGTTCATTTTTTATCTTTGGTTCTCGCATCAACACATTACAGATTTTCGGACTTTTAATGACGTTCATCGGTGTAGTAGTGATGGTTTCTAAAGGCTCAACTGAAAACCTGATGCTCTTAGCCTTTAGCACTGGTGACTTGTTGATGTTTATCGCATGTTTCTTTTACGCTGGTTATGCAATTGGATTGAAAGATAGGCCTAAGGTGTCGGGCCTGGTTATGTTGGGCTATTTTGCAGTCGCAGCTTTCGTGATGACTATACCGCTTATGGTAATTGAAAATGCAGTATATGGAGCGACCATGCCTGGAACAAAGGGGTGGTTGATTATTCTTTACATCGCTCTGATACCTTCGTTTATTGCACAGGTGTTTTTCATGCGTGGCGTTGATCTCATAGGTTCTGGTGTCGCCGGTTTATATGCCAATTTGGTGCCTGTTTTTTCTGCCATTACTGCTGTGATGCTATTGGGCGAAAATTTCAGTACCTACCACCTTGCTGCGATGATCTTAGTATTCGCAGGTATTGCGTTATTTGAGCATCAAAACAGGCAAAAAATATGATTTATCCTTAAGTGTTAGCCTTTTAAATTTGTTCAGGGATAATTTTGTTTGATGTAAGCCCTAATTGGTATGACCGCACTAGCAGTGCTTTTGTTTTAAAGCTTTGAGGTCTTGTAACTCCAAGCCAGATTTGGGTCTTAGGATTCCTCTGAACGATCTGTGGCTGGTGCGGGGGTAGTTGTGAGCGCAGTCAGTCTTGCGTAAATCTCTGGATCTAGCTGCAGACCAATGGCGTCCAAGGAGGGTTGCAATTGTTCAGACCGGCTGGCACTTAGGATTGGTGCGGTGATGACTGGATTATGGGCAACCCAAGCCACCGCAAGTGTGATAGGGGAAAGACCAATCTCCGTGGCAAGATCACCAAGGGCCTCTGCGGCAGAATGCATCCAGTTCTGTCCGTACCGGGATTTGTACATAGGATCATGTGTCAACCGTCCTTCCGCCCCACCAGCATATTTGCCAGTCAACAACCCGCCTCCCAAAGGTGAATAAGGAACAACGGCGATGTGTTCTGAGCTGCACATTGGCAAAATTTCCACCTCGGCTTGGCGCTTGACTAAACTGTACATGGGTTGCAGCATTTCGATTTTTAGCCCTAAACTGGCCGCGACGCGCTCTGCTTTCATCACTTGCCATGCGGCATAGTTTGAGACGCCGATATGGCGCACCTGACCAGTCTCAACCCATTTGGCCAAGACCTCAAAGGTAGCTTCCAAGGGAACCTCATCAGACCAGCGGTGCATGTAGAGCATATCCACCTGGTCCATTTTCAACCGGGCCAGACTGGTTTCGAAATCTTGTTGAATGGCCTCCGGTCGGCAATCACCAGTTGACGCACATTTGGTTGCGATGAACAGCTCGTCGCGGTTTTCCGCAGCAAATTCCCCCAGTAAAGTTTCAGAGGCACCGCCAGTATATCCGTGGGCGGTGTCGAAGAAGTTGATCCCTGATCCACACGCAGCATCAAACATGGTGCGGCTATCCGCTACATCCGCCTTGCCGCCCCATTGCATGGTACCAAAGCAGAAGCTGGAGAGGGCTGTGCCGGAAGAGGTGCGAAGGTTTGATGTCATAGGTTTTCCGAACGTAAATAATGTCGTGTGATCTGACGACTTCCACTGTTTTTAGATCTACACCAATGGGTAACGCTCCAGATTGTTGCGTAATTTAAGTGGTAATGCAAGCTGAAGCTGCCGCTTGTTTCAGTCTTGAATACCCTGTTCGTTTTCACAAAGATACCTGAACGTACCTATACGCTCTGCCGTTTCTCTGGCACTCGCTTGGTCGTAATTGCTGTTCATACACCCCAGCAAAAACCCAAAACCAACAAACCCAAGAACCAAAACATTACGCATCACACATCCCCATAAGTATCATCCTTAGACTGCCAAAGAACAAACCCATCCGCAAATGTTTTTGATGACGGGTTACTCAGGCGCTAATCTTCAACGTCCATCTTTGTATTGGCCGCACCAATAAGGGCATCATAAGAGCCGCCACGATAAACGATCTGATACGTGTTGTTACCCTTCACGCCACAGTTATGGCATCTGGCTCTCTGACGTACCTCGTGGGCTGTGGTGTTTATGGGGCAAAAACCACTCCCGAATTTGATATAGATTTTCACTAAAAGTTGCCTCACGATAATCACATCAATAGAAAGTTTGGAGAACAGTAATGTCAAAATCCTTAGCAAGTAAGTCATTCACCAATCCCGATGTTTTGAAAGAGCCTGACAAAACACATTCAGCTTCGGTTGACTTAGGTGTGGCGACGGCCACCAAATTAGTGCTGCAACCGGGCTGGAAATGGTCAGAGTGCGTCAAACCTTTGGTGGGTGGTCATAGCTGTCAAGCAGCGCATGTTGGCGTTGTAATTCAAGGTTCAATGACTGTTGCACA
>Ga0209196_1002623_pt1 | contig 11465 bp, 7 predicted proteins | sample COGITO_mtgs_1105_5_FD_184801 | JGI IMG/M metagenome (GOLD analysis project Ga0209196, IMG submission 184801) | Pelagic marine microbial communities from North Sea - COGITO_mtgs_110509 (SPAdes) (version 2) | ecosystem: Environmental > Aquatic > Marine > Epipelagic ... | reverse complement strand
GTTCGTATTCTCCTAATGATGCAACATGTATCCATATGTGATTATCATTTTTAGAAATACTACTCTCAAGTTTTTTTATAACATTTTTTCTTTGATTATTAAATGATCTAATTTTTGAATTAAAAAATTTTATAAAAAACAGTAAAACTCTGATTTTAATTAGCAGTATATTGTAAATAACAATCATCTTTAGCAAAAATACTAATTAAGTAGAGGAAAGTTGCTTTTTAAAAGTATTTCTAATTATTAATCTAATTTTACTTTTATGTCGTAGGTGGTTAGATTAATTGCATCCTCACCATAAAGATTTCCTTCATCAGTGGTAAAAGTTCCTGAAAAATGTAATACTTCATTATCCATATAAGGATGAATATTGTCAATTAATATATTATCAATTACCAAATCTTTTACTGAATAATGTGAGAAGGTGCCATTACCATTATTTAACCAAATAAGATGATTTAATTTAATTCCCTTTGAGCTATAAACGTCCCACCAAACTGGATTGGTTCTATATAGACTTCCATAGTGAAATGGTCTTAATAGAATATCTAAATATCCATCGTTATTTGCATCAAAAACTAGAAACTCTCTAAATTGTAGCTCATTCTGAGACCATAGTGGACTTACAAAATGGGGTTCAAATGTTCCGTCGCCATTTCCTTTCCAAATTTCAAAAGCATTTCCCATTTGATCTTCTCTAGCTACAGAAATGTCTTTTATTCCATCATTGTCAAAATCAAAAGCTTTTATTGATGTTGCTCCCATGCCGATACTATAAAATACTGTTGGCTGACTAGATTCAAAATGTTGAATATATTTTTGCTCGGAAGAATCATATTTAAAAATCTCAATTCTATTTAACTTAGGATTAGAAAAAGGATCACCTCCTCCATAATCAGCAGTAATTATTTCTCCAAATTTATCACCAAATAAATCTGCAAAACCTATTGTAAAAGGTAAATTATTTCCAGTTTCATTATAATCAAAAATTACATCTCTGTTCTCAAATCGCATATTTTGTTGTTGCATAAATATTTTTAAACTCCATTTATTTTCACTTTCATTCCATTGACCAGGAGCTCCTCCAACATCTAAAAGACCATCATTATTTAAGTCTCCAAACGTTGTACCATGATAAAAACCTCTGTTTTGATCATCATTTACCTTAACCCAGTCTATTTCTCCTTGATTTTTAATTTCTCCATAATAAGTATCGCCATTCCAATCAGTTCCATCAGGACCAATTTCATTACCATCTCCTATTACTATTTTATTTTCAAAAGTGTCAAAATTTCTAGCACCCCAAAATAAAACATCATCATAAGTTTTATGATAAGTCCAAAATCCATCAACTCTTTTTAAAACATGCGATGGACTAGGCGGAATTTCATCTTTAGAATTTGGAGGATTTTGTCCCCAAAAGACAGTACCTGGATAAAAAAAGTAATGTTCATCCTCGCTTAAATAATGAAATGGTCCAGAAACATTATAAAAAGAAGACCTTAAATATTCGGTTGATTGACCAGGCACATCAACTCTTGTAACAGTTTTATTAATAATTAAATTATTTTTTAAAAAAATTGCTTTTACAGTTTTAGCTTCATCTACAGTTATTTGAACTGTATTTTCTGTTCCTGTTATATCACCTGTCCATTCTACAAACTCAGACCAATCTCCTGTTGGTTCTGCTGTAAGTTCTACTATCGTACCACTATTGTAGTCAGTAGCAACTCCTGCCTTTATCACTTTTTCACTAACCGTTCCCTCTCCTTCAATCTCTACTGTTAGTGGATACTGCTTTTTAACAAATACAGCAGTAACTGATTTAGCTTTATCTATTGTTATTTGAGTTGGGTTTTCGGTTCCTGTTACATCCCCTTTCCATTCCACAAATAACCACTCTCCACTTGGAACAGCTGTAAGTTCTACTATGGTTCCACTATTATAATCTGTAGCAGCTCCTGCTTTTATTACTTTTTCAGTTACTGTTCCTTCACCCTCAACAGTTGTAGTTAGTGCGTATTTCTTTTTAATGAAATTAGCTGTGACTGATTTGTCAGAGTTCATTACAACGCTAGTACTGTTTGTAGAACCAGTAGCACCTGACCAGCTTTGAAATATATATTCTGCTGCTGGAGTAGCAGTTATTGTTGCTGTTTTGCCTTCATTATATTGCTGAGTTGTTGGAGATACTGTTCCGCCATCAGCTGGGTTAGCAGAAGTTGTAAGTGTGTAAATTATAGGATCTTTAGTACACGATACAACAAATAAAAAAGATAAAAAGAGAGCTAATTTTTTCACAGTAATTATTTTATAAAAATTATATTCCTTCACAATTTAGTAATTTATTATTTTTACTCAAATTTAGTTTATGAAAAAACTACAAATGGTTGATTTAAAAACTCAATACGAGTTTATTAAAGATGAAGTAGATTCATCAGTTTTAGAAATATTTAAAAACGGAACATTTATTAATGGACCCTCTGTCAAAAAATTTCAATCTGATTTAGAAAATTATTTAGAAGTAAAACATGTCATTCCGTGCGCTAACGGAACAGATGCTTTACAAATAGCATTAATGAGTTTGAATTTACAGCCAGGTGATGAAATTATCACATCAGATTTTACTTTTGCTGCAACTGTTGAGGTAATAGCTTTATTGCGTCTAAAACCGGTTTTAGTTGATATTGAAGAAGATACTTTCAATATTAATTGTGATGAAATTAAAAAAGCAATAACTGAAAAAACTAAAGCTATTATTCCAGTTCATTTATTTGGTCAGGTTGCCAATATGGACAAGGTAATGGAAATAGCAAAGTCGAATAATCTATTTGTAATTGAAGATAATGCCCAGGGTATAGGATCCAATTATTTCTCATCCAATAATACTATTCAGAAATCTGGAACTATTGGGGATATTGGTACAACATCCTTCTTTCCATCTAAAAATTTAGGGTGCTATGGCGATGGTGGAGCAATTTTCACAAATAACGATGATTTAGCTCATACTATTAGAGGAATTGTTAATCATGGAATGTATGTTAGATATCATCATGATGTTGTTGGAGTAAATTCAAGATTAGATAGTGTCCAAGCAGCTATATTATCTGTTAAATTACCACTCTTAGATTTTTATAATGAAAGAAGAAAAGAAGCTTCTCTTTTATATTCAAAAGAATTAAATCAAAGTAAAAATCTTTTGATTCCTTTTGCAAAGTATAATTGTCAGTCTCATGTATTCCATCAATATACCCTTAGAGTTCTAAGTGGAAATAGAGATGAATTGTCTAAATTTTTAAATGACAATAATATTCCTCATGGTATTTATTATCCAATTCCATTACACAAACAAAAAGCCTATGCCGATGCAAGTTATGATGAAGAAAATTTTAAAATTTCTAACATGATGTCTAAGCAAGTTATTTCTCTGCCAATGCATTCCGAATTAGATCGTGATCAGATCAAATTTATTTGTAATAAAGTAAATGAGTTTTTTAAAGCTCAGGAAAACTAACGTCTACGTTTCTATCAATTTTTTTAATAAGTCCTTGTAAAACTTTTCCAGGTCCAATTTCTATAAAATTTGTTGTTCCGCTTTTTATCATCTCATTTACACTCTGAGTCCATTTTACGGGTGAGGTTAGCTGAGATATTAAATTCTCTTTAATTTTTTCAACTGATGTTTCAGCTTTTGCATTTACATTTTGGTAGATAGGACAAATTGGATTGTTGAACGAAGCCTGTTCAATAGCTAATGATAGTTCTTTTTTTGCATCTATCATTAGTTCTGAGTGAAAAGCTCCTCCAACAGGAAGTATAAGCGCTCGTTTTGCTCCAGCATGTGTAAGTTTTTCACAAGCCAATTTAACTGCACTTAGCTCTCCTGAAATTACAACTTGCCCAGGACAATTATAATTTGCTGCTACTACAATTCCTTCAACTTCTTCGCAGATTTTTTCAATAATATTATTTTCTAGTGCAAGAATTGCAGCCATTGTTCCATTTGTTTTTTCACATGATTCCTGCATTGCTTTAGCTCTTATGGAAACCAATTTAAGTCCATCTTCATAATTTAAAACTCCAGAAGCAACCAGAGCTGAAAATTCTCCTAGTGAATGTCCTGCAACTAAGTCTGGTTTAAAAGATTCTCCAAGAACTTTTAATATAGCCATAGAATGTATGAAAATTGCAGGCTGTGTAACTTTTGTTTGAGTTAAATCCTCTTTTGAACCCTCAAACATTATCTTAGAAATATCAAATTCTAATATTTCTTCTGCTTTTGTAAATAAAGGTTTTATAGCGTCATACTTTAAAAATAGATCATGACACATTCCAGTGAACTGAGATCCTTGACCAGGAAATATATATGCTTTCATTTAATTGATTTTATCATATCTTAAAAAAGAAAAATCATATTCATTTTTTTCATCTTTAAGTCTTTTTTCACGTTTAACTTCTTGCCATTTTTCTAAATTAATTTCAGGAAATAAAGTGTCTCCCTCAATAGAAGTATGAACTCTTGTTAATTCTACTCTGTCTGCTACGTCAATTGACAACTTATATATTTCACCTCCACCAATAATAAATGGCTGACTATCGTTTTCAGCAACTTTTAATGCTTTTTCCAATGAGTTTACAACAATTGCGTCTTTGGCTTTGTAATCAGTTTTTCTAGTTATAATTACGTTTGTTCTGTTTGGAAGAGCTTTAGGCATTGATTCAAAAGTTTTTCTTCCCATAATAACAAAATGCCCTTTTGTTAAATCTTTAAAATGTTTAAGATCATCGCTTAAATGCCAGATTAACTTATTGTCTTTTCCAATGATATTATTTTCACTTGCTGCTGCAATTAAAGTAACTGTATTTTTTGGATTGTTTTGTGAAAATAATTGAGATTCTGCAATTACTCTAGCTTCTTTTTCAAGTTCAGTTTTTATTTCAGCAATTTTAATTTGTTGCTTATCTACCAATCTTTTCATTTGCTTTTTTTCCCATTCTTTTCCCATAAATTTATTCGTTACATAGACATTAAAAAAGTGGAACAAAAAAAGAATAAACCATATTGAGCATATCCAATAAGACCATGGATAATCAAATAAAACAATTTCTTTTTTAAACTCAAATACTAAATTTGACGTTAACAAAGAAATGATTCCAACTACCATTAAAGAGAAGTGAAAAAAAAGTCTTTTTTTAGACTTAATTCTACTTTGAGCGTATTCAATTAATGCAATTTGATCTTCATTAATATCAGAACTATTATTGTTTTTAAATAGCATAATTGTAAATTGAGGTACAAAAATAATATTTTAAATCACATTATTAATTTTTATAATCATTATCAATGAAATTTCCTGCATTAGAAAATAAAATATATCTAGATACAGCTAGATCAGGACTCATGTATAATGAATTACTATGTTGGAGAAAAGAACATGAAATTGATTTTTTAAATAGAGGAAGTCAATTTAGATCTAATCATGAGATTTTATTAGAAAAAACTAGAATTGAAATAAATAAATTTTTAGGATCTAATAACTTAACTACGTTTCTTGTTCAAAATTTCTCAACCGGCTTAAGTCTTCTACTTAAAGCTATTAAAACTGACAAAACTGTTTTGATGGTAAAAGATGATTACTCAAGTATAATAAACCAAGTTTTATGCTCTGGTCTACAATATACCTTTGTAGACAACAATTTTGATGTTGAAGCTCAAATTCTAGATGGAATCAATAAACATAACCCTGATTTATTTATTTTCTCAATAGTCCAACATATTGACGGGACTTTGATTGATTTAGACTTTATAAAACAAATTAAAAAAGACTTTCCTCAAATTTTGATTATTGCTGATGGAACTCAGTTTTGTGGAACTCAGTTTTTTAATTTTCAAAGCTCAGAAATTGATATTTTAATTAGTAGTGGATACAAATGGATGTTAGGCGGATATGGTAACGGCTTTATCTCATTTAATGACAGGTTTCAAAAATCTCATTTTAAAATTAACGAGCGATATTTTGTAGACTTATTTGAGCCTGGACATCATGACACCTTAAATTTTGGTAGTTTACTTTTTTCATTAAAAAAAATATCAACTTATGGAATTGATAAAATCGAAAAAAAAATTAATTCACTTTCACTCTATACTTTAGAAAAACTTAAAATAAAAAAACTACTCACATCTAAAATAATTAAAAGAGCATCACATTCAAATATTTTCAATATTAGAGGAGACGAAAAGTTATATCAACACCTTTTGGAAAACAATATCGTATGTTCTCAGCGTGGAGACGGAATAAGAATTAGTATTAATTTTTATAATACAAAGAATGAAATTGATTATTTTCTATCAATAATTTAACTTTATTCTAAGACAGTAAAAGTTGATATTCCGGAATCTGATGATGTTCCGTGATTATCTTTGGTAATAACTCTCCAATAATAAACTCCAGGTGTATTTAAAGAAACTGTTCTTTTTCTAGCACCATAATTAGAAATGATTTTCTTTGTTGCAGGGTTATCTGCATCTTGATCAAGGTATAAATCAAAACTATGAGTATCATTTGCATCAATATCAGAAAAGGTCCAAGATAATGATACACTTCCTGAGCTAACAGATGAGCCAGGTTTAGGAGTTTGTATCTCTGCTGGAAATGGCGCATGATTTTTCAATGCCTCACCAGAAAGATAAAACTTCCATTTATCACTTTCCGCCACAAAAGTTGTTGAGTTGGTTGAAATAATTTGCCATGAATATGGAAATCCTTTTGTCAAAGTAATCTCAGCAGACGTTGAAGTTGTAGTATTGGTAATAATTTCGTTTGTAAGTAAATTTTTAATGTTTAAAGTATAAGAAGTAGTATTGTCGGATGCGTTCCATTCGAATTTAACTGCATCAACTTCTAAACACTCTGTATTATTGGCGGGTTTGCTTAAAACAGCCCTTGAAGGTTTTTGAGGAGTAGGTGGTGGGTCAACTGGACCTCCACCGCCTCCTTCACCTTCAGCACTTCCGCCACACGAGATTAATAAAATACTTATAAAATATACCGTAGATAATAAAATTTTTCTCATTACTCTCTAATTACTTTTATTGATTTGTTTACTGTTTTTGAATCGACTTGTAATATATAAACACCCGATTTAATATTTGATAAGGGCACACTTATAGATCTGTTATAAGGTACTTTGTCATCTTTAGTCCATATAACTCTTCCAGAAATATCAAATAAAGTCATATTGATATTATCATCATTGCCTCCTACCCAAAGCTTAGATGAATCATTAGCAGGATTTGGACTAAATAAAATATCTTCAGAAATGAATATTGTTTCTTCAAACACTCCTTGACATTCTAAATTAGTTGTTACTTTAATTGTGTTAAAACCAGCTTCTAATGGTAAGTCTATTATGCTTTGTGAAGTTTTAATTAAAGCACCATTTAGGATTATATTGTAACTATCACTCCCCGCAAGGTTTAATAAGACTTGTCGGTCTTCCCTGTTGATACTTGTAAGAACGCTTAAATCTACAGGTTCCTCAATGTTCAGATTATAGCACTGCTTGAAATTTGGAAAACTATCATTGGTTAAACAAAGTTCATAGTTTGCAGCTTGTAAACCAGATAATTGCCAGGTTTTAGCATCAATTACCTCAGGTGTAAAATTAAAGCCACTTAAATTACTTGTAATAGAAACTGTGAAAGGTGTTTCGAAGTCACCTTTAATGGTAAGGTCTATGAGTCCATTGTTTGATGATCTACATACTTCATCTGTGTAAAATAAAGTGAATGTATCATTTGGAACTGGATTTGGATCACAAACATCACCAATTTCGTCTCCATCATAATCTTCTTGACCAGGGTTATAAGTATTTTCGCAATTATCTTCACTATTTTTCACTCCATCATTATCATAATCGTTTGAAAGCACTTCTAAATTAATTCCTACAGATTCGATAGATTGTCCAGCTGCAGTAGCATTAATTATTAATGGATAACTTTTAGCCTCTGCATCCTCAGAAACAGTAACATCAATTGTAAGTTCACCATCACTGTTAATTGTGACCGGATTAGAAGGTGAGTAAGATATACTACTGTTTTCAGGAAGACCATCAATAGAAAATGTAGTTTCAAAATCATAATTTGAAAAAACTCTGTGTTTTACGACAAAAGAACCAGTCTCGCCTTGTCCGACGGTCAACTTTGATTCTGGCGTACTTAATTGTAATAATGGACCATCTGATGAAAAGAAAGCTGAAAAAACTCCTCTTCCATAAGTAGAAGCAAATACCTTATAGTCATCCCTCATATCGAGATCTGTAACTCTAACATTACTCATTCCGTTAAAAGCAGAATTCCATTTTGGAGAATCGTCGTTAAAGTTTTTTGTATACCAAACTCCTAAATCAGTTCCAACTATTACTTCACTTAATACAATTGGATTTTGTAAAATTGCTCTAACAGGAATATCTGGGAGGCCTCCGTTATTAACATCACCTTCTTTATTTGACCACGTTTCACCTCCGTCATTTGAATAAAAAATGTTTTTAACAGCATAATTATGGAATGTGACAAAAATTTCATTTTCTGTAAGACCAAATTCAATATCTGAAACACTTCCTAAAAATTCATTTCCTGTGATATTTGTGTAAACAGGGTTTGCAGTATTTGCATTTTCTGCTTTTATAACTACCCCGTTTTCTAAACCTATCATTAAAGTAGATGAGTTTGTTGTGTGTGGAGAAACTGTCAACGCAGAAACATTTGAAGTCATCATTCCACTTTGAAGTGTTCGGCTAGGTGCGTTAGTGTTTCTATCTGCTTCAGCGAAGTCATCCCAATCGTAATAAGCTTTTATTTCAAAGTTTGAACCAGTGTAATTTGAATAAATAATCCCATAATTTGAATCTAAAGCTTGAACATTAATAAAATCTCCATTGCTACCACTTTCATTATTAATATTAAAATTACTATCACTTTTAAAATCATAGGCTTCTACAGAATTATTATACACATAATTTGCAATAAAATATGGTTTATCTAAATTTTGAGAGAACATGGATGCTGCTCCATCTCCACCAGAAACATCAATACTTGAAGTTATTTTATTTTCTCTGTCTGTTTGAAACTGTGTTCCATTATCTTGAGCACCAGAAAGAAATACATCTGTCATTCCTGTAACAACCTTATTTCTTGTCGTCCAGCTAGAAAGATCTCTCCCAGAAATTTGTTTATTTAAATCTTTAAACATTTCAGAAGGTGCAACTCCAATAGTATAAAACTGAGTAGTTACATAATTAAAATTTCGTGAAGATATTTCTTCGGAAGACCCATTGGATTGACTAAAATAAATACCACCATCGTTTCCAAATATTTTTTTTGAAGAATCGTAATTCCCAAAAGCCATATTGTGCTGATCAGCATGGGCAAATTGTTGGCCAAACCCTCTATACCAATGTGTGAATTGTTCCCAAGGATTTGCAGTCGCATTTTCTGCACCTGTTGTGGATTTAAATAAATCAATACCACCTGCATATATAGTTTCTGGGTTATTAGGGTCAGATTCTATCATTAAATCGTAAAAAGACTGTCCTCTTGTAAAATCATTTGCATCAATTCCAGTATCAGCATCATCGGGTAGTGTAAGCGGAGTAGGTGCAGTAGCAAATTCATTAGTTGATTTAATGATTGTTACTGGATTTTCTGCAGCTAAAGCATATATATCTCCATTTGAAGCTACCTCAAGTTCGGTTCTTCTCGCAGTGTCTGCTCCATCATTGTATGTTATGGTATGCTTGACGCTGAAAGCTGTAATATCTGAATTAGCTACTAAAATAGTACCACCTCCAGAACCTCTATGGTTTCTGGTTGTTGAAGCCCATAATTTATTGTCTGGAGCAATCTCTAAATCCATTGGTTGATAAGAATAAGCAGAACCATCAATATTAAAAGGAACCTTATCCCATGAGGCTGCTGCATCATTAGATTTCCATATTCCATAATCGTCAACTCCAAAAAGGTGATTTGTGTCATCTCTGTGAGAGGAAACGCCAGCTGCTATAATAACCTCAGATGTTCCATCATTGTCTCTAACTACAACATCGTTGATGTAAAAAATACCAGGACTTACTGTTCTTCCAGCACTTGCTAAAGTTTCAAGTGATAATGAAACATTTATAGTTTGATTATTTAATAGTCTTGATTTAAGACGAGTTCCATCTGTGGATGATATCATTACTGATGGAATTGAAATATCTTCTGCATTACTTCCTCCCATTGTAATTGGAGCTGAACTCCAATCTGCTTGACTTCCGTCATTTCTGTTCATTACAATAACGGCAATAGCACCTGCTTGTTGAGCTCTTCTAACTTTATCAACAAATGGACAATCTCCTCGTTCAATAAGTGCTATTCTACCATTAATTTGAGATCCATTTGAAATTGTTTGACACGCATCATATTTCGATCCACCAATACCGTCAGATGCATCCCCTGAATCGTCTCCATCATCAGCTAATATCAAATCAGCTGTAATTGGTGTGGAAGTTAACGAAGGACCAAAACCTGCTCCAATGTAAGTGTAGGGCCCTAATTCTAAATTGTTAATTTTAACAAAATTACCTTCACTTCTATAAACAATTTCTGTATCAGATTTACCTCCAAAAACATTTGTCCATGTTTCACCAGCATCACTAGATTTCCAGAGTCCATTTCCTAAAGCTTCTGCTCCTGTATACGACTCTCCTGTTCCAACATAAAAAGTTTTTAAATCATTTGGATCGTAAACAATAGAAGATACCGGAATATTTTCGGGTATCCCTTTAATATGTATCCATTCTGAGGTGTTTCCGTCAGAAATATTTGTATTTTTAAAAAGGCCACCGCTAACTCCTCCAGCAAAAACGGTTTCATCATTTTCATCATTTGGATCAAACATAAGACCTTTTGTTCTTCCACCAACATTATTTGGTCCTCTACTGACCCATTTCATTTCTTCAGATTCTCCTGGAACACTAAAACTCTTAACAGAAGATTCCTGTGATTTGTTTAATTTATACTGGGTTTCAAATAAATTATTAATTTCTGTTTTCCCAGTCATCGGGTTCATAGAAAGCTGCCATATTTTTTCTTGATATTGATTTGGTGGAAGTCCTATTTTTTTTCTTTCAGATTTTTTTAGTTTATAAGTTGATTTAATTGAACTGTTTTTTAAATTATCATTATGAACAGATCTTTTGTATGAGTATAAAATGTTATCATAGTTAGTCAATCCAACAACGAAAATAAATACTAATGAAAAAAGTGTTATTTGCTTATTTAATTTCAAAATGTTTGTTTTTTATTATACAAATATCAAAATGCATGCCGACAATGCACATTTTTTTTAAAAATTCAATATATTAAAATATACTTAATTAATGTTAAGTTTATTTTATAAAAAAATCAAATTTAAAAGATTATA
>Ga0209196_1002588_pt1 | contig 11580 bp, 10 predicted proteins | sample COGITO_mtgs_1105_5_FD_184801 | JGI IMG/M metagenome (GOLD analysis project Ga0209196, IMG submission 184801) | Pelagic marine microbial communities from North Sea - COGITO_mtgs_110509 (SPAdes) (version 2) | ecosystem: Environmental > Aquatic > Marine > Epipelagic ... | reverse complement strand
AAGTAAATGGTATTAAAAAATCATTCGTCGTACGTAGGCATTTGTAGCGACTGGCTTTACGCCAGGACTCTCAGGGCAGTTCTTTGTGGGCGGTGGCTTTGAGGGCACTGTGATCTCGCGCAGAGGCGCAGAGGCGCTGAGTTTTTTGGCGATGGCTTTACGCCAGGACTCAGTACCACGAATCGCGGGATCAACCCGCTCGCTACAGTATTCGCAGTGCGCCTAGGGATTTGTAGCGACTGGCTTTACGCCAGGACTCTCAGGGCAGTTCTGTGTGGCCGGTGGCTTTGCGGGCACTGTGATCTCGCGCAGAGGCGCAGAGGCGCTGAGTTTTTTGGGCCATGGCCTTTAGGCTCTGCGGCTTTTGGGAGGGACGACCTCCGTGTCGTCCGGTACCACTGCGAGATTCGTTTCTGGCATTTGGGAGGGATGACCTCCGTGTCGTCCGGTACTCTTCGGAGAGGCTGACATGACTAACAGCTCATAAAATCTTGGAATTTTAATGTGATTTCTAAACTGCTGGCGGTCGACACGGAGGTCGACCCTCACCAACAGAATCGCCGCCAAATTAGGCACAGAGTGGTATTTTCCCGGTAAATGACGATGAACCTTTTTTTGTAGCGACTGGCTTTACGCCAGGACTCAGTGCTACGAATCGCGGGATCAACCCGCTCGCTACGGTATGCGCAGTAGGACTCTCAGGGCAGTCCTGTGTGGGCGGTGGCTTTGCGGGTACTGTGATCTCGCGCAGAGGCACTGAGTTTTTTTGGCGATGGCTTTGGCTCTGCGGGTCTTGGGAGGGACGACCTCCGTGTTGTCCGGTACCGCTGCGGCATTCGCTTCTGTGCATTTGGGAGAGACGACCTCCGTGTCGTCCGATACCGCTGCGGCATTCGCTTCTGGGCACTTGGGAGGGATGACGTCCGTGTCGTCCGGCACCGCTGCAGAAGAGACTGACATGACTAAAAGCTCTTAGAAAATCTTGAATTTTCATGTGATTTCTAAAGCACTGGCGGTCGACACGGAGGTCGACCCTCCCCAACAGATTCGCCCGCTCGCTACAGAATCGCGGGATCTACCCGCTCGCTACGGAGCGCGTCGCAGTTAGGCATTTGTAGCGACTGCCTTTATGCCAGGACCACTACCGGCACCGCGTTGACTGTAGCTGCGCGCGTACATACCTGACACCGATGTGTTGGCGCTGACGATTGCTTTAAAAGCGCCACGCAAGTGTCGACTATGAAATAGTCGACACAAACGAACCAATCGCTAAGTATACCACCACAATTACCATTGACAAGTCCGTGGGTATTTTTATTTTTCTAACCTTTTATCGTAAAAATCGCTTCAAACATATATTAATCTATGCAAACTAAACACCTCACATTCGCAGCTCTTTTGAGTTGCATCACTACCTTGAGCTATGCCGAATATCAAATCGGCGATGTCGGCGCGGTTGCCTTTGGTTTGGACGCTAGCGTGCTCACCACTGACAATGTCACAATGGATAGTTCCGAGGATTCGGACAACATCTTATCTGTGTTGCCAACAGTGAACTTTAAGAGCGATGCGGGCGCCGCTTCGATCGAGGCCTACGTCGGTGTTGAGATGATTAGCTACGATGATTTAAGTGAAAATGACTCGGATGATTTCAAGTCCAACCTGAAAGTAACTTTCCCAGATGAGCTCAACGGCGAAAACTACTCGCTGGTATTCGATGGCGGCTACAATGAGTTCACTCGAGCGATTGCCAACGCAGATGGTGCGGGACGTGTAGTTAGCACCGATGTCGTCGACCTGGCACTGGACGGCCGCTACTATATTAGCGAAGACATCACCCTGCGTACAGGTGTGGAACTGTTGAACCAAGAATCCAACACCACTGGTTATGCTGATGTGGATACCACTACAATCCCTGTCGCCGTGTTCTACGATCTCGACGAAGCACTCAGCGTGGGCCTTGGCTACCGCAACCGCAGCACTGAAGTGGGCAACCAAGTCACCGTCGCCGGCGCTAAATCCGACAGTGAAGATCATATCTTCTTTATCGGCCTCGAAAACGAAACCTCGGACATCTGGAGCTATGCGCTCGAGATCGGCTTCCAGCAACGTGATTTCGATTCCGCCACTTACAGTGATCAAGACGGCTTGTTCGCCTCACTGAACGTCAATTGGCAAGTCTCTGAGATGACCGAGCTCGCTGCTGAATTGAGCAACGAATATGCGACCGCACTCTCCAATGAGTCTGCCGAGATCGCTCGCGCCGCTGTGCAGCTCAATCATACCTTTGACGAGCGCATCAGCGCAGCCCTCGGCTTGAGCTACGAAGAAATCGACTACACCGCGGCCAATGGCACGCGCGATGACGAAACTTTCTCCTCGTTCCTGTCAGTCGACTACAGACTACTGGATGGCCGTTGGATCCTACGCGGTACAGTCAGCTACGACGACAATAGCTCGGATGCAGCGTCGGCCAACTACACAGCACTGCGCGGCGGCATCAGCAGCATCTTTGTATTTTAATCCAGTTTAGAGCGCTTCTATGCGACACTTTGTTTATTTCTACTTCCTGGGAGTTACCTTACTCCCAGGAAGTTTTCTTTTTGCCCAAGCGAGCGGGGCGGACAGCACTGAATCCTCGGTCTACCTACTGTCGCCGGTGGATAAATTGGCGATTTCGGTCTACGGCCAGCCCGACCTGAGTAGCGAACAGCGCATTTCCGACGAGGGCACCGTTTCGATCCCACTACTCGGCGAGACCCGCATCGGCGGCATCACCGTCTCCAAAGCGCAGAAGCTGATCGAGGCGGCCTTGATCGAACAACGCTATTTGGTCACGCCGGTCGTCACCATCAGCATCGAAGCCTTCTCGCCCAAAGTGGTGACAGTGCTCGGTGAGGTTGAGAATCCCGGCTCGATTGCCATTCCGGAGGGCCGCAATGGTTTACCGATACAAGTCGCCATCGCTGAAGCGGGCGGCTTTACCGGCGCCGCGCAAAAGACCGAAGTGCAACTCAAGCGCGCGTCGCTACCGGGGGCGCGCCAAACCGGCGACTCCTTGGTGGTCAACGTCAGCAAGTTGCTCGACTCGAAGTCCAAGCAAAGCGAGTCGATTCTCGCTGGCCCCGACGACGTGGTATTTGTCCCGCGGCGGCTGTTTTAATCTGCCTTGCATGGCTGTGGCTGCATTTCCTTGCGGACGCTCGAATCGCCTAGCGCCGAGTACCTGTTGCCTGTGTTAGCACGGCCTCAGCTATGAGGCGCACCAAGGGCGCACAGGTTCGAGCGGCACCACCATCAGTACGTAGTAGTAGTTTACAAATTGGTTTTTTCGCTTAGGAATACGACCAAGGGCGGCAGCGTCCACAGTCACTTCCCGCACATTTAACGACCACAGCCAGCGATTCCCTAGATATTATGCACACCTCCAAGTCTAACCCAGCGCCAGCCACTGCCAATCAAAGCGCCGCCGAGTTCATCTCACTGGCCGATCTATTTCATATCATCCGCCAGCGCTGGATCCTAGCCTCCAGCGCCGCGTTGGTGCTCGCCGCACTGTTTGCGATTGTGTTACTCAACCAGACGCCGCAGTACGAGGCTGAGGCCTCCTTGGTAGTCGATCTGCGTGCCGACAAAGTCGTCAACGTGCAGGAAGTGGTCGAAAATAGCGTGCAGAACAGCAGTTTGCTCGAGACCGCGATGAATACCCACATCGAGCGCCTCAAGAGCCGTAGCCTGGCCGGTAGGGTGGTCGAATCACTCACTGAGGCGCAGCGGATTCAACTAACCGAGGCCTTCACTGGGCCGCTCGAGGAGATTCCGCTCGAAGAACAACCCGAGCTGACGGGCCTGATCATCGAAGAAATGCTGACCATCTCCTGGCTACCGGATTCGCAGGTGCTGCGGGTGCGCGTCAAGCATGCCAAGCGCCACTTGGCTAAATTGGTCGCCGATCGTTACGTGCAGCTCTACATCAACTCGCAATCGGACCTACGCGGTCAGTCTAACGAGTTGGCGGTCGAGTTCCTCGATGCTCAGACCGTTGAGCTCAAGCAGCGCCTAGAGCAAGGGGAGGCAGCGCTACAGGCCTACCGCAGCGACAATGACCTAGTCACCGTCGAGCAAAGCCAGCAGATCGTTACCGAGCGCCTCAGCGATTTGAGTAAAGCAGTCACCGAGGCGCGGGTCGAACTGGTCGGGGTAGAGAGCTACCGCAAGCAAATCATTGCGGCGGGGCAAGAGCTCGACCTGATCATGAATCTGCCCTTTATTGGCGGTAAGCTCAATGTCGCGCAGATTTACAATGAGCTACAGGGCCTCAAAACCGAGCGGCAAGTACTCGCCGGGACCTATTTTGAGCGCCACCCGTTGATGGTGGAAAACTTCGCGGGGCAACAAGCCGTGACTGAGGCGCTGTGGATGGCGATCGGCCAAGGCAGCCAAGAATATTCGGTCGAGCAAGCCCGCTTGACTGAGCAACTCGCCAGCCTCGACGCCGAGCTCGACGCCGCCAAGCAGGAATCCCGTCGCCTCGAGAGCCTCGCGATTGAGTACCGGGTGCTGTCACGCAAGGTCGAGGCGCAGCGCGACATCTTCGACCGCATCACTTCGCGCTTCAACGAAACCAGTGTCTCGCAACAAATTAATTCCACCACCATTCGTATCCTCGACCTCGCCGCGCTGCCGCGTGAGGCCGTGTGGCCGGATGTCAAAAAAATCGGCCTCGCTTCAGTATTACTGTTTGGCTTTGTGTTTGTCGGTCTGCCCTTCGGCATCGAGCTGGCCGACAACCGCCTGCGCAGCTTCGACGATATTGAGCGCTATGTCGGCAAACAGATCCTCGGCGATATTCCGCTAAACAAAAATAAAAATACCGAGTCGATGGCGCAGCTCAGCGCGTCGGACGACGTCACCGAGCGCGAGTCGCTGGCGGCGATTTACGGTTCCCTACGCATGAGTCTCGGCACCTTCAGCAAGCCGCTCAGTTTGGTGGTGACCAGCTCGGTCCCCTCCGAGGGCAAATCCATCGTAGCTGCTAATTTGGCTGCCACGCTAGCCGGGCAGGGCTATAAGGCCCTGGTGGTCGACTGCGACCTGCGCCGCCCCAGCCAGCACCGCTACCACAGCCTCGACAATCGTCTCGGCCTGATGGAATGGCTGCGCAGCGATAGCCCGATTGCCGAGGATCTGATGGCCGATAGCCAGCTCGGCATTCGTGCACTTGGTGAGTCGGGCAAGCATTTCCTGCTCAGCTCCGGTGGCTCCACCACCCATGCCGGCAGCATTCTCGAGAATCCGCGCATGGACCAACTAGTCTCCCGCCTCAAGCAGGAGTTTGATATTCTAATTTTCGATACCCCGCCGGTCGGGGTGTTCCACGATGCCGCCCTGGTCGGCGATTATGCCGACCACTGTGTGTTTGTCGCCCGTCAGAACGTAACCACCCGCCAAAAGACCCGCCACTCGGTCAATTTGATGGACCGCTCCCGCGCCAAGGTCCTCGGGGTGATTTTCAATGGCGTCACCAACCTGCGCGCCGCGGCTGGTGGCTCCGGCAGCTATGCCGGTAGCTATAGTGAGCGTTATCAGTATGGCTACGGCAAGGATGTAGGAAACTATCAGAAAGGATACGCCAAATAATAGCCGCATCGCACTAAAACCAACTAGCGGTTGTGCGGTCAACAGCACCCGCGCGCCATGCTTAAGCTCTATAGCCAACGTTAACTTTCCTTAACTCTAAAAAACACCCCTTTCAACGGCGCGCTATAAATCTTTATATTTTGCGTTTGACCTCTTTTGACTCCCGGGAGATTTGCGTTCCCGGGAACGCAGCTCTCCCGAGCTGCTCATCAGCCTCTCCTTCCCACGCCAGCCAAAGGCTGGTCTCACCATTTGGTCTCTAAGTTCTTTACCTGATCCGACAAATCACTAGTTTCCTTGATATGCAAAATGATCTCTTACAATCCAATCTCGGCTTGATCGAAGTCTTATGTGAGCGGCATGGTGTCGTTCGATTGGATGCGTTTGGGTCTGTCTTGAGGGAGGATTTCAGTGCTGAAAGCGACATTGATTTCCTCGTGGTGTTCAACCGAAATGAACAGACGAATGCCTTTCATCAATATTTCGATTTTAAAGAAGCACTTGAAGCCTTACTCCAGCGAAAGGTCGACCTAGTCTGTGCGAATGCTATTCGGAACCCCTATTTCAAACAAGAAGTCGAGCAAACACGGCAACCACTCTATGCCGCATAGATTAGAAAAACTCGTTCAAGACGCGAGCGGGGCTTGTGAAGAACTTCGCACATTTACTCGTGGAAAAACATACGAGGATTTACTGAATGATCGCGGGCTCCAATTGATTTTGGAGCGACTATTTGAGGTTCTAGGAGAAGCATTATATCGGTTAAGAAATTTGGATGAAGACGCTTTTCAGCAAATCACAGATGGGCATCGTATTATAGGCACCCGTAATTTACTGGCTCATGGTTATGATATCGTTGATCATGAAATTTTGTGGGCGGCGATTCAGTCAAGCATTGAGCCTCTTGAATTAGATTTGGAGCGGATCTTACATCGCTAAGCCCAATCGCGTCGGGCTCGCAGGCTCTATAGCCAACGTTAACTTTCCTTAACTCTAAAAGTCACCCTCTAGACGGCGCGCTATAAATCTTTATATTTTGCGTTTGACCCCTTTTTCCTCCCGGTAGTTATGCCGGTAGCTACAGTGAGCGTTACCAGTATGGCTACGGCAAGGATGTGGAGAACTATCAGAAAGGATACGCCAAATAATAGCCGCATCGCACTGAAACCAATTAGCGGTTCGGCCGCCAACAGCACCCGCGCGCCGATTCGCAAGCTCCATAGCCAACGTTAACTTTCCTTAAGTCTAAAAATCACCCTTTAAACGGCGCGCTATAAATCTATATATTTTGCGTTTGACCCCTTTTGCCCCCCCTTTTGAACCCCCGATCTTCATATTTTGCGTTTACCCTATTTGAGTCCCCGATAATGAAGATAGCCCAAAGACTTAGATCTAAAATTATCGGTTCCGGTGATGAACACTCGCAGAGTCGTAACAAGAATATTGTAAAAGCAATTGGCACTACTGTGCTGGCTAGGTTTATTAATGTAGGCACTGGTCTCGTCACTGTTCCAATAGCGCTTAATTACTTAGGCGTTCAGGGATTTGGTATCTGGATGACTGTTACCAGTTTTGTAGCATTTCTTGGCTTTACGGATCTAGGTCTCGGGGTTGGCCTTCAAAATGCCTTGAGCAAATGTCATGGGGAAGAAGACCTGGAAAGCCCCAGATCCTACATCTCAACTGCTTACGCTTTGATGGTTGTAGCTTCTGTATTCTTGGTTCTTTTTGCCTTTCTGGCCATACCGCTAATGCCAGTTTCCCAGCTTGTTAAAGTTGAATCCAGTGGTGAAAGTGAGGTTTTATTACCTCTGATCCAGGGAGTTGTTGTCATTTTCGCTCTAGGGTTGCCTTTGGGACTTATTCAACAGGTTCTGATTGGATACCAACAAGGCTACATGGCAGGTATGCTGCTTCTTGTTGGGCGTATTTTAGCATTTGGCTGTGTCATGGGAGGTGTCTGGTTTAAACAATCTATCCTATTCTTGGTCTACAGCTTTGTCGGTATTCCTTTTGTTGTGATGCTCCTATACAGCCTCTATTATTTCTATACGAAGAAACCTCACCGCCCTTCCATTCAGTGCGTTTCAATTGGCAAGGTTAAACATCTTGCCAACGCAGGCATTTGGATATTTTTGGCTCAATTATCATTTTCGGCCAAAATGAACGTCCCAATTTTTATTATTTCATCTTCTATAGGTGCTCTAGCTGTATCGCAGTTCACTATCACACAAAAACTGCTCGGACTTTCCACCATGATGATGTCAATGGCATTGCATCCTTTGTGGCCCGCCTATGGAGAAGCTTATCATCGTGGTGACAAGCAATGGGTATGTTCCACATATTTCAGGTCACTTAAGGCAGTGCTCCTGGTATCTATTCCATTTTTCTTTGCGATAGCATTTTTTGGCCGTTGGATCATACAGTTATGGGTAAACGATCCAGCTGTCGTCCCTGCTCAGTCGCTACTTCTTGCCTGCAATGTCTGGATGGGCCTCATTGGGTTAAACATTGCCTGCGCGATGCTACTAAATGGAATTCATCGGTTGATGGGCCAAGGGACTTATGGCCTAGCTTGCACTGTAGTGGGGTGCTTAGTTGCAAGTTATTACGGCATTCCCCTAGGAGCCGCTGCAGTGGTTTGGTGTATCGTTTGCTTTAGTGAGATTCCGCGTTTGCTATTAATGGCCATGGAAGTCCGCTACGTAATTCGAAAAATGCAAATTTAGAAGAAATTGTATGAGTATTGGCATCATCCGTGGGCGACTAATCTGGAGGTTCCAGCTTCAGGAAAGAACAATTGGATTTTACGCTGGCTGGTGTCCCAATTAACGACAGGAAAATATAATAACATGAAAAAATATTTAACTGCTTTAAAGGTATGCAATCATAGGAGGTATGAATTCATTTCGAAATTGCAAAATCCCTTGTATATTCCCAAATCGCTGATCTTACCAAGTCACGATATAATCAATTGTGGGACTCCGAGGTCGGGTTCAACTCTCTTAAATATGATTGTGAAGAAAATCATGGAGTTTAAATGCCGCAGCTTAGAGGACTACCGTGAAAGTGATGCTGAATATATAGCACAACTTAACAATAATGTATTATTCAAAATTGCTAAGATACATCACCACAGCCCATTAATTAAATATAGGATAGCATCTGGAAGATCACTTGGTTTCTTTGTCCATCGTGATATGCGTGATATTCTAGTTTCCATGATTCAAAAAGGTTGGATTGACGATTTGGATCAATTCATCGATAGCTACCAGTTGCATCGCTTAGTGAATACATCAATTATTTATGGCATGACTAGGAATATGGTTAATTTTTCATACGAAGAATTGTTAAATGATCAGGGAGATGTAATTAACAAGATATGCGAGGTTGTGGATTTCAGATTAACAGACGAACAAAAAGACGAGATAATAAGTTTCGTTAGTATTGGCAATGTGAAGAAATTGATCGGAAATGAAAAAGAGAACAAAAGATCTTTAGTTGGAGGGGATCGATTAGAGACTTCAACGGGGTTACACGATAATCATATATTCGATGGCAGAGTTGGCAAATGGAAAGATCAGCTCTCAGGCACTCACATGAAAAAAATTAACACGATAATTAGATCTTATAATAAAAGTTTTAATTATCTTTAAACAGTAACCAGCGCAGTCGAGGACGAAAAAGGGGGCTACTAGAATAATGACAGATGGAGCACTTTCTAGTAGTTAAACGATTTTAGCGTCCATGAGGGACAATTACTTTCCCCCCCTTCACGCCGAGTCCCATAGCTCTACTTTCGGACCAGAACCAAATGAACATTCCCAAGATCATTAGCCGCCTCCTGAAAGTCGTCTCTAAGCCGCATTGGTTTGCCCTGAAAAACCGGGACATTACCATCATCTCAAACAACTGTATCGCTGGTTTTATATACAAAAATTTGGGAATTCCCTACAACAGCCCAACAATAGGTCTTCAATTCACTCAGCAAGGCTTCGTGGAGTTTTGCCGGGATTTTTACAATTACATCGAACTCCCAATCACAGAGAACGATGAGCCGCAAGAAGAAGCATTTCGCTGCCTTGGCGGACAACACATCGATTTTCCTGTTGGGAAACTTGGTGGCCTTACTCTGTTCCTGCAGCACTACACAACGTTGGAAGAGGCGACGAAAGCATGGGATAGACGCAAAAGAAGAATCGATTCTTCAAAGCTGTTTTTTATCGGTAGTGCAAAAAATTGTCTGTAAATTCAGTCGAGCCTAGGCGAGACGCCGGTTTCTTCCCTGCGGGGGATGGAGCGTAGCGGAATCCCCCGCAGGGAAGGAAGCCGTTATGCGACAAAGGGGATTGAAGGCGTCTGACCAATGCCGGAAGCTGAGGGTGCTCAATCCAAACACAGCACCAACAATGACCAGACACCACAAAGACACTACGCCTACCGAAGACCCTATCAATCTTCTTCTTCAACACGGACTCTCCGACGGGCTGCCTCAGATCGCCGAGATGATTGTCAACGCCGCTATGCTTATCGAGCGTAGCGCCCATCTGAAAGCAGATCTGTATGAACGCAGCGAAGGCCGCAACGGCTACGCCAACGGGTTGAAAGACCGCACCTTCCATAGCTCCGTTGGCCCGCTCGCCCTGCGTGTGCCTCAGACCCGGGGCAGCGACAAGCCCTACCAGCCGTCTATGCTTGAGAGCGGATCACGCTCGGATCGGTCACTCAAAGTCGCCATTGCCGAGATGTATCTGCAAGGCGTCTCGACCAGGCGTGTGACCAAAGTCATGGAAAAGATGTGCGGCCTCTCGGTCAGTTCGACTCAAGTCTCAAATTTAACAGCCGAATTGGACGAGACCTTCGAGCTCTGGCGCAACCGGGAGCTGCCCGAGATCGCCCACATGATCATCGATGCTACTTACATCAAAGTCCGCATCGCTGGTTGTGTCCGTGATTGCGCGGTGTTCACCGCAATCGGTGTGCGCCGCGAGGACGGCAAACGCATGGTGCTGGGAGTCTCCGCAGCCCTCTCTGAAGCCGAGGTGCATTGGCGGGACTTCTTAGTCTCGCTCAAAGAACGCGGAATCGGCATCCCCGACTCAATTACTTCCGACGCGCACGAGGGCATCCGAGCCGCTCTCAGAGCCGTCTTCAATGCCACGCCTTGGCAGCGGTGCCAGTTTCATCTCCAGCAAAACGCACAGGCCTACGTGCCCAAGCTCGACATGCGCGAACCCGTCGGCGCCGACATACGCTCGGTCTTCAATGCCGACACTCTTGAGCACGCAGAAGCCAAACTCGAAGCACTCATCGAAAAATATAGCAAGAGCGCACCCGATTTGAGCAACTGGATGCAAACCGCAATCCCGGAAGGACTCCAAATCTTTGCCCTACCCGAGCACAAACGAAAACGCCTACGCACCTCCAACGCCTGCGAGACGCTCAACACGCAGATCAAACGCCGAACCCGCGTCGCAGGACTTTTTCCAAATACAGACTCGATCTTGAGACTCACCACCGCGATACTCATGGAAGTCTCCGAAGAATGGGAGACTGGAAAAGCATACATCAGTAATAAGAAATAAACTCACCAATAACACGTAATAACAATCAAGCACTCTCAGCCTGATTAGACGAATTTACAGACGAAATTTTGCGCGGCCATCCGTTCGAACAACCCGTCCAGAATTGAGGTTTATCTTAGTCGAATGCACCAGCACGGGATGTGGATCTGAATCAAAATCAGGATATGAAAGAAAAGTGATGCTGTATTCCTTCAAATGAAACTTGAGTAAATTCCACGAATCCTGGGGATTCGCCGCCAATTCAGCGCGTCGAATCTCAGCTCTCAGCTCTGAAGAAAAGGGCTGAGCGTCTGAAGGTAACACATACAACGAGTCGACCACTTTTTTACCATAGCCGATCTCACGCACGAGCCCC
>Ga0209196_1002576_pt1 | contig 11614 bp, 14 predicted proteins | sample COGITO_mtgs_1105_5_FD_184801 | JGI IMG/M metagenome (GOLD analysis project Ga0209196, IMG submission 184801) | Pelagic marine microbial communities from North Sea - COGITO_mtgs_110509 (SPAdes) (version 2) | ecosystem: Environmental > Aquatic > Marine > Epipelagic ... | reverse complement strand
GGAATGGTAGACACTGGGGACTTAAAATCCCTTGCCAGTAATGGCGTGCCGGTTCGAGTCCGGCCTCGGGTATTTGGTTGATGGTCAACGGCTTAGGTCGTTGGCTGTCATGCCAATGTGAGGGGACGCTGGATGGCTGTTGACTAGAAGTTGACTACTTTTTAATCGAAGAACGTCCAAATACACAGCAATGCGGACCAGACACAGCATTATCACACCAAGGACACAGCAGCAGCAGGCACACGGGGCGGGGGTCGAGCAATCGCTGTCTGTGCTGTTGCTACTATAGGTTCATCCGTCCCAAAAAAATTAGTCTCAGATCGTGAGTTGTCCCGTTGGCTTAGAACACAAAAAAGCCTGCAAATAACCGATATTCACAGGCTTTTATAAAAGTGGTAGACCGTCCGAGACTTGAACTCGGAACCAATTGATTAAAAGTCAACTGCTCTACCGATTGAGCTAACGATCCACTTTAAAATCGCAGGATCGAACTGATTTGACGGCTGCTTGTCAAGTATAGGAATTTTTTTTAAATTGAACGAAATTAATGGGAACAAATCTAAGCTCTTAACGATCTATCTTACATGAACCCAACTATGAGAGTAAAAAGCGAAGCCGCATGCCAAGACGATCTTTTGATCGAGCGAATTAAAAATGGCGATCTTGCTGCGTATGACGATATGGTCGCGCGCTATTGGGATCGTATTTTTGCACGTGTACACCATTTATTGAAAAATCAGCAAGATGCTGAAGAAGTTACTCAAGATGCGTTTATTCGTGCACACCGCGGATTAGACAAGTTTCGCGGTGATGCCTCTTTTTCGACTTGGCTCTATCAAATTGCCACGAATTTAGCCCACAATCGCTACTGGTATTGGTTCCGTCGCAAGCGGGACTACTCCGTCTCGCTGGATCAACCGCTCAGTGCAAATGGCGATCTTACACTGGAAAGTGTAATGCCTAGCGAGGGTGAGACGCCTTCAGAGGCTGCAGTCACGCAAGAATTTGTGCAGCGCGTGTCTGATTGTATGTCTGGCCTCGGTGAGAAGCATCGCGAAGTGCTGACTTTACGCAATGTGCAGAATTTAACCTACGCGGAGATTGCGCAGACGCTTGAAATTAGTGTCGGCACGGTAAAAAGTCGTATTGCACGGGCTCGGGAGAGCTTGCGTGATTTGATGGGCAGCGATTTTTCATGAAGGAATCAAAATTTACAGAACTGGTAAATTTGTATTTCGACCGAGAGATCTCCTCGGTCGAGATCGAATTGCTGCGCGAAGAGATCGCTGTTTGTCCTACTCGAAAAGCTGAGTTTGAGTCGCGTTATCGGTTGCATCAAGCGATGCGTCTCGCCGTGGCTCCGGAAGCTTTGGAAGTGGCTGAATTTCGTGCTTTGGCGGCGAAGAAAACTTCTCAAGTCAGTCGTTTAACTGCGTGGCTTATTGGCTTTGGCATCGCTGCCTGTGTGAGTGCGACCTTCGTTTTACTGAGACCTACGATTCGAGAATCATCGAGTGTGGCCTCGGCAGAAGAGCTGACCGAGATGCTGCAGTCTGATATGAACCGCTTTGCCGCAACTCAAGGCACAGTTGGATTGCGCCGTGGGAGTCTCGCCTCGCAGTTGCGTTTAATGGGACTCACCCCTGAACTTGCACCCTTAGAGCGGCAGCTCAGTAGTGTCGACGTCGAAGCGCTACTCCAAAGTGAAACACGCCGGCAACGTGAGATTGATCGCATCAATCTGTATCAGACTTACTCGGCGATACCAGAGCAGCGGTTATTTGAGCCATTGCCGTCATCCACTCGAGAACGGCAGCCACAACAGCGATTGCCTGCTGGGTTTCAAAGCTCTTTGGCTAGCTTCTAGTCATTCGCGGGAGTGTCGTCTATGACAGTGCTTGTTTGACGAGCGCTTCGACACTCGCATTCGTCGGCAGTTGGCTGGAGGCCTTGCGCACAAATTTATCGGCATCGGCGGGCTTGTAGCCTAAAATAATAAGACTGCTGACTGCATCTTGATAGGCGCCAGAGCTTGCGCTTGTAGCCGCACCAGTTGAATCAGTAGCAGTGACTGCCGTGCTGAGGCTGACTTTGTCTTTGAGCTCAATGACTAGCCGTTCGGCTGTCTTTTTGCCAATCCCAGGGCATTTTGAAAGTAGGGCGATGTCGGCACTGGCAATCGCTCCGCGTAGCAGTTCGACCGACATGCGGCTGAGAATGGCGATACCGATCTTGGGGCCGATGCCAGAAACTTTCTCGACTAGCAGGCGAAAGAAGTCGCGATCTTCGCGCGTAGCAAAGCCATACAGCGAGGCGCTATCTTCGCGATAGACCGAATGGATGAAGAGGCTGCACTCTTTGCCGACCCCAGGCACCTTCTCCGCCGTGGTAATCGGTATTTGTACATCGTAGCCAACGCCGCCGGCTTCGATGACGACGAGGAGGGGAGTGGTTTCGAGGACAGTACCTTTTATGCGGGCGATCAAAGTAGGTGTGAGTTCAGGTTAATCGACTAGGCCAAGGACGTCTTCCATGGTATAGACGCCAGGGGCTTTACCGATTGCCCAGTGTGCAGCGCGCACTGATCCTTGGGCGAAGATTTTGCGATCCGTCGCACGGTGCGTGAGCTCGATACGCTCACCTGCGCCGCAGAAATAGACGGTGTGCTCGCCGACGATGTCGCCACCGCGGATGGCGTGTACGCCTATCTCTTTGTGTGGGCGTGCGCCTACAAGGCCTTCACGGCCATGCACGACCTGTTCGTCGTTGAGCGCATAGGAATCCTTGAGGATTTCGATTAGCCGCTCCGCTGTACCGCTGGGCGCATCTTTTTTATGATGGTGGTGCATTTCGAGCACTTCAGGCTCGTATTGATCGCCAAGGATACTGGCGGCCTTGCGGGTTAAATAGTTGAGCGTGTTGACGCCTACAGAATAGTTACCTGCCCAGACCACTGGAATTTTGCCTGCCACTGCGTTGAGAATGGCTGCTTTCTCTTCGGCGGTGTGGCCAGTGGTGCCAATCACGAGCGGAATGTTGTTGGCGACCGCCAGTTCGGCAATGCTAAGAGTAATTTCATGAAAGCTGAAGTCGATGATCGCATCGCAGTTGGCGACGTTTGCGCTGGCATCGTCACCTGCGTCACAAGCGGAGGCGATCACCGCGTTGTGCGCTTCGGCAATTTCAGAAATGGCGAGGCCCATGCGTCCGCGTGAGCCGTTGAGTAAAATTTTGAGAAGCATAGCAAGTGGGTATTTCTTAAATGATTAGACGAGCGAGAGGTCTGCAAACAACGAATCGAGCACTTGGCGCGTGCTATCGGTTAGGCCGCTCAGAGGCAGGCGCACTTCATCGGATTGAATGATGCCAGCTTGCTTGAGTGCATACTTGATTGGGGCTGGGTTTGGCTCGAGGAAGATGGCCTTAAAGAAAGGATAATACTTCAAGTAAGTCTCTCGAGCGGTTGCGTAGTCGTTATTTTTCGCAGCCTGTACCATCTGCACAAGGGGAGAAACCACTAGGTTTGACGCCACGCTAATCACACCAGTTGCGCCAGCGGACATGAAGGGTAGGATTAAACCGTCGTCACCACTCATCACTGCGTAGTCCGGGCCGAGCGCACGGACGTAATCGACGACCTTCTCGCACGAGCCTTCGGCGGCCTTCATGCAGCAGACGTGTGGATAGGCCTCGTAAAGGCGTGCGGTAACGTCGACTGAAATTTCAATCCCGCAGCGTGAAGGGATTGAGTAAAGCACGATAGGCTTCTTGGTTGACTCGGCAATCTTGCTGAAATGCTGGAATAGGCCCTCCTGGCTGGGCTTGTTGTAGTAAGGGGCAACGATCAGAAAGCCGTCCGCACCGACTGCTTCGGCTTGGCGGGTCAAGTCGATTGCTTCGTCTGTCGAGTTCGAGCCAGTCCCAGCGATCACTGGCACTTTGCCGCCTGCGGCTGCTACTGTGGCACGCACTACCTCGATATGCTCCTTGTGGGTCAGTGTGGGGGATTCGCCAGTGGTGCCGACCGAGACGAGTCCGTCAATATTGCCATCAAGCTGATGCGCGACGAGCGCATCGAGATCTTCAAAGGAGACGGCACCCTCACGCATCGGTGTGGCTAAGGCTGTGAAAACGCCTGAAAATTGATTTGTGTTCATGTTCTGTTTGAAAAGGATTGGCTTAAGTCAAATGACCGTAGTATTGCCTTAGCACGTCGATATCATGCCGCTTATTCAATAGAAAATTTCGTATTCCTCTCAAACTAACAATAGTTCATTATGTCAGTTCTTGAAACAATTCACGGCCTTCTCTCCCTCGCTGTCGAAAATGGGGCTAGCGATGTACACATTAAATCCAACAAACCAGCATTTCTTCGGCTAAGCGGGCGCTTGGAATCAGTCGAGATGGACCCGATCGCGCCAGATGAGGTGAGAGAGTTTATTGATCAGTCCGTGCCCGCCGAATTTCACGATATCTGGGTAAAAAATCGGCAGGTGGACTATTCGTATAATGCCCCAGGTGTGGGTCGTTTCCGGGTGAACGGTTTCTTACAGCGAGGCTTGCCAAGTATTGTGATGCGCCATGTTAGCGATCACCCACCCACGTTCTCAGAGTTGAACATTGATGGCGAGACTCTCGCGAAATTATGCACCGAGAAAAACGGGATTGTGCTCCTTTGTGGTGCCACTGGTTCCGGTAAAAGTTCTACTTTGGCTGCTATGGTTAATCACATCAACCATAGCTATGATCGACATATTGTAACCTTGGAGGACCCGATCGAGTATACTTATGCAGATGTGAAATCGATTATCAATCAGCGTGAGATTGGCATCGATTGCCCCAGCTTTGCTCAAGGCATGCGCTCGGTGCTACGTCAGGATCCGGATGTTATTCTAGTTGGCGAGATGCGTGATCGCGATACGTTCGAAACCGCGCTGCAAGCCTCAGAAACTGGGCACCTAGTGTTTGGCACATTACACGCCTCAAATGCACAACAGGCAGTGCAGCGCCTCTTTGAGTTCTTCCCAGAAGAGCGTAAGCAATCCTTGCAGCGTCAACTCGCTGGTGCGCTTCGTGCAACCATTACACAGAAGTTGCTGACGGCGATGGAGGGTGGAGGCCGTATTCCGGTGTCAGAGGTCTTCGTGCTGGACGCGCTTGGACGTAAGACGATTCAGGACGGAAAATTCGAAAAACTCGAAGCCGTCATTGAAGCCTCGGAGGACAATGGCTCGAAGACTTTTAATCAGGATCTGTTCCGCCTCGTGAAGGGGGGATTAATCTCGAAAGCCGATGCGATCGATAATTCACCGAACCCGCGCCAGTTGGAGATGAATTTGAAAGGGATTTTCCTCAGTAGTGGTGGAATCATTAATTAAGTGCCACGCGCGGTGCATTGCCTCATAATTGGTAAGGTTTGGCCTGAGCCCAGCTCGACTGCTGCGGGGCGACGGACTGTAGATATCATTCGTTCGCTGCAGGCGGCCGGCTATCGAGTCAGCTTTGCCTCGGCTGCACGTCCGTCTGAGCACAGTCTTAATCTAGAGACGCTGAGCGTGGGAACACACGCGGTGCAGCCGAATGATTCCGCATTTGATAATTGGCTCGCGGAACTCGCACCAGATGTCGTCATCTTCGATCGTTTCATGATCGAAGAACAATTCGGCTGGCGGGTCGAAAAAGCCTGTCCTCAGGCATTACGGGTGCTGGATACCAGTGACCTGCACTGTCTACGCGAGGCGCGGCAAGCGCAGCTCAAACACGGCGGTGAGCTAGATTTGTATAACGACATCGCACTGCGCGAGATTGCAGCGATTCATCGCACAGATCTGACGCTGATTATTTCGGAGCATGAGATGGAAGTGTTGCGCACTCAGTTTAACATCCCAGAGGCGCAAATTGCGTATTGGCCATTTGGGCTGAATTTAGCCGAATCGAAATTCCCTAGCTTCGAAACGCGGCAACATTTTATCATGATCGGCAGCTTCATGCACGCCCCCAATGTCGATGCCGCGCGCTGGTGCAAGCAGGCTATTTGGCCGCTGATTCGCCAGGCATTGCCAGAGGCGGAGCTGCATTGCTACGGCTCGTATGGTGAAAAGTATCAAGTCGAACTACATACGCCGAAGGCGGGATTCTGGTTTAAGGGCCGCGCCCAAGAGGCACTCGCGACGATGGCGCACTATCGAGTCAATTGTGCGCCGCTCCGCTACGGTGCCGGGCTCAAGGGGAAGTTGTTTGATGGCTTTCAGACTGGCACGCCTTCGGTCACGACGCCGATCGGTGCGGAAGGCGTGACCGGGGCGATGGATTGGGGCTGCGCGATCTCAGCAGATCCGCAACAGTTTGCCGACGCCGCGATTACGCTTTATACAGATGCGGCACGATGGTCGCAGGTGCAGGCGCAAGGCCAACAGATCGCGAAGGAACGTTTCGACGCGGCAGAATGGTTGCCACGACTGCCGCAATTGTTTGAGGCCGCGATTTTGTCGCTCACCGAGGATCGAAAGCAATGTTTCACCGGCCGGATGCTTCGCCATCATCACCATCGCAGCACTGAGTTTATGAGCCGTTGGATCGAAGCAAAGAATCGCTGAAATTTGCGATTTTTAGCTGCTGAATTGATAATTCAGGAAAACGTTCAAAGCTCCTGTCAGCACACTGGAATCGAGCTTCTAACGAGCCGCCATCTCGATAAATAGCTGATGTGGTCAGTGTTTTGTAATGTTTCATTTCTTTCGTCGAACGTCCACCTTGAGTTTCGGCGTTATTGCGACGTAAACTCCAAGGTTTTGGATCCCTTCTTCTTTCGTGTGACTTCGGCAATCAGCAGGAGCAGCCCAAGGAAGCTGACAGCCCAACCCGCCAAGGCAATGGCGTTCGTTCTTGCCAGTACCTCGGAGACGAAGTCGCTGGGACCTTGCAGGTGGATACGGTCCGTCTCTGAAATTCCGTCTGCCAGTTGAGCTTCAATCTTGTCGACGACTTCAGTGTGACGTTCAAGTGTTATCTTCGAGTGGGCGCCAGCAAACTGCGCTTGCAGCCAGATCAGCATCCCTAACAGCATCACAGCGCCACACAGAGTTATTCGTATCCATTTCATTTCTCAAGATCCAATGTCAGTCTTGAGCGGACGCGAGCTTGTCTCGCATACGCTCAAGGGCGTAGTTGGCCATATTCGGACCAACCCTCGTTCGCCTTGCCAGCGTCCAACGAAAAATCCTTCTCTGGCTGGGCTGATTTCCTTCGTTGAATCGCTATGCGCCGTAATGGGTGTGAGAAGCCCTCTCAGTACGGATTCGACGTTTACCGCCTTCGCACAGGCCATCGGGTACACACGGGCTTCCTCCAATGGCGCGTTGGCGGCAGGTGTCTTCGTCTCTGCCGCGGCCGGAACTGCGAGCATGGCTAATAGAAGGAAAGTGGTCAGGATGGACAGCAAGCATAGGGACTTCAGGTGGTGGTCTTGTTTCAAGTGGAGCATACACGTTCCTTTCTCATCTCTAGTCGAAGTCAGAAGTGTAGCACGGCCCTGGCCGTTGCCACCACTGAATTGTTCGGCGTTTATTCTGTTGGCGTGAATGAGGCGGTAGAATCTCTTTTTATGGCTGGGTTAAGTTGAACATCACCTTCGGTGCATTTCTCCAGAAATCCTTCTACATATATTTCGTCGCCCGGATTTAGATTATCTTCGCCCCAATGCCAAGTTGGGAAGACGCAGTGAATGTTGTGCTCTAAGTAAATATGGTTACCGTCATCGCGATCTTGGACGCGAAGCACCTTCCCTTTAACTGTGATCATCTTCCCGATAAATGGCTTACCTTTACTCGCAACCTTATGCGCATGAAACTGAGCGGCAGGCTTCCCATAGTCTAACTGCCAGCCTTTTGTGCAACTGCTTGCGAGACCTGCGAGGATAAGTGCTGCCAAGATGGTTAAGGGTCTTGTTCTCATGTCATTTCTCTTCTCTGGACGAACTCCAAGTTCACCGGCGCCAAAGGCGTTCGGTGCAACGCCTTGTTGGATACTCCATTACAGTGCCACGGTTATTCGTGCAAGCATCTTTGTGTTCACGATTCTCTCGCCGTCAGCGAAGACACTTAGTCCTCTGCCTTTCTTGTATTTCTTGCCCGTTTTATCCCAGATGATGGTCAGAACCCTTCCGTGGTAGAGTACGTTGTCTAAACAGAAGTAATCCCAGGTGTTCTCTGGAATCAACGGATTCACCTCGATAATGTTATCTGCGCGCGGCCTCAGACCGACGAGGCCAGTGATGATGAGGTCATTGTAGGTGGAGTGGTTGTAGTCCTTGCCGCGGTGGTGGCCGCCTTTTTTCTTCGCCCAGTCGGGATCCGTCTTGGCCCAGTCATGCAGGCGGGTGCGGGCGATCCAGTCACCGGTGTAGGGGTGGATGTTTTCATCGATCCAGGGAACGATCTTGCCGTCCTCACGCTTAAGTTGGTGGGAGCGGGTGTAGCACTTGAGAGTCTCGAAGTAGGCGTCCTTGCCGATGACGTCCTGGTCGTAGTTGTTGAGCAGATTGGCGAGGGCAGTGAGCACACTGCAGGTGGCCAGCGGCCAGCTGGGGCCGTTCCACTGGCATTCGTGCCCTTCGTAGGAGAGCTTGAACTCAGGGTGGCGCTGCTCGGCAAAGGTGGGGCCGAATTTGGCGTAGAAGCCCTTGGGGTCCATGAGCTCTTTCCAGCCGGCCTCGTAGCCTGGATCGGGTAGGTTGAAGTACCAGGGGGTGTAGCCGTAGAGCTCGCGCACGTCTCTGAGCTTTTCTTGCCCGCTTGCACTCCCTTTGGTCGTCCGCTTGTTTTGGTGTTGCTGTTTCCGGGGCGACTCGGGCTCGTCATTGAGGGCGGCGAGGGTGCCGGCGAATTTGTCGGTGTAGGAGGCAGAGGCCTTGGCAGTGGCGGCAATGCTCTTCTCGTTGGCAAAAACGCGCCACTCGAGAATGCCAGCAGAGAATCCGGGTTTGGTTTTGGCGCTCAGGCGAATGGTGCTGGTGGTGACGGGCTCGAAGCTGACGCGGTTGTACTGATTAATAGCGGTGGCGTAGTCTGTGTTTTTAGTGGCGGGGTGCCAGTTGCCGTCTTTTTGGTATTCGAGTCTCCAGCTCTCGGGAACTGCACAGCCGGATTTGCCGTTAGGGTTGATCTTGTGGTACCAGAGAACTTCACTGCCACTAAGGGCGACGGGTTTTTCAAAGTCATATTGCACCCATTCCTCGCCACCGAGTCGCTCGGGGGCCCACCAGGTATGACGGGGGCGCTCCTCGTCACCAGAGTCTTCCTTCTGCGCCAAGCGGGATCCCGGGAGGATTTTAAAGAACTGGGCTTCCTTGTCCCAGAGTTTTTCCTGGATGAGTTTTTTTATGGTAGTGGCTTTCTGCTCGTATTCTTCAACGATGTCAGGCTTGCCGGCTATGCGGGCAATCGCAGCAATGGCCTTGGCATCCCCATACATGAAGCTGTTTAATGTCGGGCGGAATCCATAGCCGCCGATCGACACCTCTCCGCCATCGCGATCATCGCTGGTATAAAACAGGCCGTTTTCCCTTTGGCCGATATGAAACTGGTGCGGCGGTCGGCCACTCAGCCAGCCGGCTTCCCAGGCTTTGTAGTTCTCAATGAGGTCGGGCAGCAAGTCGATGAGGAAAGCATCGTTGGGAGTGACCAGATTACGGTTGTAGTAGGCGTCAGCGATCCAGAAGCTGTAGGAGCGAAGAGCGCCTCCCTTGCGTAGCCAGAAGGTGGCGTACTCGTCCATCACTTGCGGGTCGTGCAGCCAACGCCCCTCGTAAAAGTGGTGCGCGGCCGGGCAGGAGATGGTGTTGTGTTTGCCGGCCCAGCCGACAGGGGGCATAAACTCGGTGACGACGTAGCCGTCTTCGGTTTTTTTGACATGCTTACGATACATCCACCAGCGGAAGTAGTAGGTGCGTCGGAAGTCCTCGTCCGGGCAGTCAAAGAGCGGGATGTTGTTTTCAAGGAAAGCATAGGCGTCCTTGTTTTTGATGTTGGAAAACATCTCCTCGTCATCCGCGTTGAATCGGGTGACGTAATCTTTAAGCTCAGCTGTTGTCAGAACAAATGCCTTTGTTTCGGTGGCAGCTGACCAGCCAGATGATGTAATCACCGCCACAATTAACGCGATGAGTTTGAGTGTGTTCATATGTAGCTATCTAACGCTTCACATCACCGGCAGCAAAAAGCAGTGTGGCTGGAGCGTAGCGGAAGCCGCGCCGCTTTTTGCTGTCCGAGTGCATGTGATTGTTAGGCTTTTTTTACCTACCATAAAAACGCAAATGGCCCATCAAGGGCAGAGGCTTTTTGCTTAAATTCATCGTCAGATAGTGTGAAATACCTTATTGCTTCAACAAGAGCAATGATGGCGGGTATCCATGTCCAAACTAGAACTATGTATACAATACCCCAACCCCATGCGCCTAAATAGAACTTATGGATACCAAACCCACCAAGCAACAAGGCAAGAACTCCAGCCGTAACTTTCGACTTTTCACTTGTAGCCGCTTGCGGTGCGCCTGCCGGTGTAAGCATTGAACCGCAGTGCTTGCACTTCAATGCACCTTCTTGAATTTCTTCTTTGCAATATGGACATTCCATAGATTTCTCCTTCTCTCAATTGTTGATTAATCGATTGCCAAACCAATGCCGGCCAAGAGTGAAATACTTGATAAGACAATACCTGTGATTGCAATACCTTTTCCAGTTTTCTGAGTATTTACACTGATAACGCCTAATATAAAGCTAGTAATTGCCATTATGAACAAGCCTACAAATGTATCTGTATCCCATTCAGAATCATCAAGTAATGCTAGAAAACAAAGGATGCCAATAATCATGGAAGGCAACGGCAGCCAAAGTGTTCCTTCTTTTTTTTGTTCCGGGCGATTCTGCATTTGTGAAACATCGACAATCGTCGAACCACAATGTTTGCACTTTATAGCACCTGCCTTGATCTCCTCACGGCAAAATGGACATCTTGTTGTTTCCACGATTTACTCCTTTTTTGAAGCCTAACGCTAAGTTCAGACGACGAGCGCTTGCGCTCGTTGTCTGAAACGCCTGGTTAGGCTAATTTTGGATTCTGTCCATATTGGTTTTCATCCGCCTGGCTGTCCTGGACTAGGAATACCAATAGAATGATGCCTCCGATTAGCGGGATGAGGCTTATGAAAAACCAGAATCCACTTCTGCCAGTGTCGTGTAGTCTTCTAATTAGTAAACCAAGCGATGGCAAAATAACAGCTAATGAATAAATAATATAGAATGCTCCATATCCGATTCCTTCTATTGCTGTTCCTAGTAGATTATCTAGAATAGCTGCTAAGACCAAGGCGATCACATTGAATAGCACGAAGAACCAGTATTCAGAACGGCGTGATCGTCCATTGAATACAGCGTATTTTTTGAGGGCTTGTATGTAGTATTTCATAATTTTGAGGTGAATTGATTCTGCCTAACGTATAGTATCCGTGACTTTTATCATGTGAAAAGTCGTGATTTATTTGTGTATCTGTGGAGTATTGCTTAGTTTGATCGTTAGGCAATTGTATTTTTAATTGGGTTTTATTATTTTGTGTTTA
>Ga0209196_1002575_pt1 | contig 11619 bp, 9 predicted proteins | sample COGITO_mtgs_1105_5_FD_184801 | JGI IMG/M metagenome (GOLD analysis project Ga0209196, IMG submission 184801) | Pelagic marine microbial communities from North Sea - COGITO_mtgs_110509 (SPAdes) (version 2) | ecosystem: Environmental > Aquatic > Marine > Epipelagic ... | reverse complement strand
GTGAAAGAGTTTAAATTAGTGTTGCTTTCTTCGTTGTAAGTATCTTGTCCTTTAGCGTAAAAAATAATGTAATCATCATTGTTAAAAACTCCATCATCCTCACCAATAAATTTTATAGCATTTTCAATAGGGTCATATGGAAATTCAGAAGAGTTCATTAACGGTAACATTCCCCCACCATTACCAAAAATTTTAATGGTTCTTGGATCTATATTATTGGTATTAACACCCATATCATTTAAAAAACTTTTACTTAGCTTGTATACACCAGAGTTTCCAACTTGAAATTTATACCAAGAGCCTTGACTAAGAACAGAATTTGAAATAGTTGACAGTTTTTGATTGTCTTGTGAGCGTTTTTTATTGTATTGAATAGAAAAAGATAAAACTTTATTTAAGACGTTGTCCTGTCTAAAAAATGGATTAAATTCAAGGTATAATGTTCTATTTTTTTTGGAAAGGCTATTGTTTAATTTAAAGTCTATTTTGGTAGGCACAGAATTAATATCCAAACTACCAACTTCAGAAGTATTTACAGTGACATAATTAATTTTTTCAATACTAACTAAATTGGGATCAATAATAAAGTCTTCTATCCATTGGGTCGTTAGTGTAACTCCAATGTCAGGCTCAAAATTATGGGTATAGTTATCAAAATATGGGACATTAAAAGAGTTAAACTCACTCAAATAAGTTTTATTATCAACCCAATTTATATTGATTAACTTTTCTTGTGAAGCAACTGAGCAGAAGTTAATTAAAAATAAAAAAACAACTAACTGATTAATTTTCATATATAAAAAACGACAAAATCTAAAGAATATTACTATTTACACAATTAATCAAAATTACAATAATAATAAATTAATATTATCGTTTTAAGGTTAATAATCTTCTTTTTTTATAAATATTAATGATTGTAATTTAAGGTTAAATTCATATATTGCATCACTTAAAATTTTTAAGATTAAAGATTTTAACAAAAATTATAATATTAAAAAAATGAATATGTATAAATTATTTGTAGTACTTATTTCACTTACTTTTTTTGGTTGTAATAACTCTAAGACATCTATGAACACTTCCAACGCCACAGGGTGGACTATTAATTCAAGAGATGGTGGTTTTCAATATAACACTAATTACAAAGGCCAAGAAGCTGGTCCAGGATTGGTTTTTATTGAAGGGGGAACTTACACAAAAGGAAAAGTACAAGATGATGTAATGCATGATTGGAATAACACTCCAAATCAACAACACGTAATGTCTTTTTATATGGATGCTACGGAGGTTACAAATATGATGTACTTAGAATATTTAGATTGGATTAAAACTAATTTCCCTCCATCAAATAGTAATTATACGGATATTTACAACGGAGCTCTTCCAGATACTTTAGTTTGGAGAAACAGATTAGGAAATACAGAAGATCTTGTAGAAAACTACTTAAGAAATCCTGCTTATGGGCAATACCCTGTGGTTGGAGTAAGTTGGATTCAAGCAAATGAATTTGCTAAATGGAGATCGGATAGATACAATGAAAAAATATTGATGGATGAAGGTTATTTAGCTACCAATCGTGAATTAAATGGAAATAAAAGAAATAATGATGATGAAGAAGTGGAAGTTAAAGAAAAAGCTACTGGGATTCAATCCAATTTCAGTATTGAAACTTATGTTTTAAATCCGAACTCAACTTACGGAGACAGAAATGAAGAACGACTAAATGGTAGAATCAATCAAAGAAATTCTAAAGACACTACAAACACTGAGCTTAAATCGGCATCAAGAGAAACTGGTTTAATAACTCCCAAATACAGACTACCTAGTGAATCAGAATGGGAATATGCAGCGCTTGCACTGCAAGAGAATAGAGACTTTAATATGTACAGAGGTAGAAAAAAATACCCCTGGAGTGGACAATACACTAGATCTGGAGAAAGACAAATATTAGGGGATCAATTAGCTAACTTCAAAAATAGTGATGGTGATTATGGAGGTATTGCTGGATGGTCCGATGATGGAGCAGATATTACTAATGCTGTAAAATCTTATGCTCCAAATGATTTTGGATTGTATGATATGGCTGGAAATGTTGCTGAATGGGTAGCAGATGTATACAGACCTATTGTAGACGATGAGTTTAATGACTTTAACTACTACAGAGGAAATGTTTATACTAAAAACGAAATTAGTGAGGATGGTAAAACCTCTAAAATTGTTGGTGAAGATGAAGTGGAATACAAAACTTTATTAAATGGCAAAAGAGTAGCTGTCCGCTTGCCAGGTGAAATATCTAAAATTCAGGTTCAAGATAGTGACACAAGGTTTAGAACTAATTACTCTGAAAGCTATAACATAAACTTTAGAGATGGAGACAAAAGATCTTCAAGAAACTTTTTAGATCAAGAAGAATTTACCGATTCAATTACAGGTTCAAACCCTGAAGAAACTAGATCAATGTATAATTCTCCAAATTTACGTGCTCTAAACGATGCGGATGAATTTATGTATGATGATTCTGATAAAAGAACATCACTTATTAATGATCAAGCTAGAGTTTATAAAGGAGGTTCATGGAAAGACAGAGCTTACTGGTTAGATCCTGCACAAAGAAGATTCTACGCTGAAGAATTATCTACAGACTTTATTGGATTTAGATGTGCTATGTCAAGAGTAGGTGCAAAAAATGGATACGGTACCAAGAAAAGAAATTAAAAAATATTTTTATAATATCTAAAACCCTAATCATAAGATTAGGGTTTTTTTATTAAATTTATATAATGGATATTAAAAAAATATACAAGCTTTTTCAAGAATCTAATTTGGTGTCCATTGACACTAGAAGCATAAAAGTAAATGATATTTTTTTTGCTATCAAAGGGCCTAATTTTGATGGTAATAAATTCGCATTACAAGCGATTAAAAATGGAGCTTCCTATGTCGTTTCAGACAACTTAGATATTTCAAAAAAATCAGATAAAATAATTTATGTTGAAAATTCTATTAAGGCATTGCAAAAATTAGCAAATTATCACAGAAGAAAACTAAATACTAAAATAATAGCGATCACAGGAAGTAATGGTAAAACAACAACAAAAGAACTTGTTTTAAATGTCTTAAAATCCAGATTTAAAACTGTTGCTACTAAAGGGAATTTAAACAATCACTTAGGCGTTCCTCTTTCCCTTCTTTCGATAGAAAAGGACACAGAGATTGGAATAATTGAAATGGGAGCAAATCATTTAAACGAAATTGCTAATTTATGTGTAATTGCCGAGCCTGATTTTGGCTATATAACTAATTTTGGAAATGCACATCTAGAAGGCTTTAAGTCCTTAGAAGGAGTAATAAAAGGAAAAAGTGAGTTGTATGATTATCTAAAAAGTAATAAAAAGTTTATTTTTTATAATTCAGATAACAAAAAACAATCAAATATATTAAATGGTTATGCAAACACTTTTACTTATGGACTTAATGATGATTCAAATTGTAATATAATAAATTGCAGTAATGAAGATTCAGTTCATGTAAACTATAGAAGTGAATTAATTAAATCTAATATATACGGAGATTATAATTTTGAAAATATATGTATTGCAATTGCTATTGGAGAGTACTTTGGTGTAAGTTTTGAACAAATAAAAAAAGGAATTGAAAGTTATTTACCAGAAAATAATAGATCTCAAGTAACTATAACAGAAAGAAATACCGTTGTTTTAGATGCCTACAATGCAAATCCAACTAGTATGAAACTAGCTCTTGAATCTTTCTGCAAGACAAGCTATACCAATAAGATGATAATCGTAGGAGATATGTTTGAGTTAGGAAGTGATTCAATCCATTATCATCAAGAAATTATAAACTATTTAGAAAAAATAAACAATTCTATAATTTACATCGTTGGTGAATATTTTTGCAATACAAAACACTCAGATAAAATTAAATCTTTTTCTTCTAAAAAAGAACTAATAAATAATCTATCAAAAACAAATGTTAGTAATTATTCAATTTTAATAAAAGGATCAAGAGGAATGCAGTTAGAAAAAATTATTGAATTTATATAATATTTAGATTATTTATGGAGACTAATTACAATGAAATTTTAAAACAATTAGATCAAATTAAACCTTTAGAATATGCGAGAAATCGAAATTTTATAGATGGCTCTGTAACTAGGCTGTCTCCTTATATTTCGCGAGGGGTTATTTCAACAAAACAAGTATTAGATTATGTACTTAAAAAAGGGGTTGAGTCAAAAAAAATAGAAAAATTCATACAAGAATTAGCTTGGAGAGACTATTGGCAACTAATTTGGTTAGAAAAAGACATTAATTTTGATATTAAAAATCCACAAAGAGAAGTCTATCAAGAAGGAATATCTCAATGTATTGTAGATGCTAAAACAAATATTGAGGCTATTGATAAATCTATTGAGGATTTGTACAGCACTGGCTATATGCATAATCATTTAAGAATGTATGTTGCAAGTATATCTACAAATATTGCAAAAAGTCATTGGAAACACCCTGCAAAATGGATGTACTACCACTTACTTGACGGAGATTGGGCCTCAAACGCATTAAGCTGGCAATGGGTGTGTGGAGCTAATAGTAACAAGAAATATATCGCAAACCAAGACAACATTAACAAGTACACTTATAGCAATCAAAAAAATACTTTTTTAGATACTTCTTATGAGGAGATAATGAATCTTGAACAGCCCTCAAACTTCAAATTAGTCAGCAAAGAAATTCTTAAAACTGAATTTCCAGATTTAGAAAAAATTTCTATTGATAATAGCAAACCAATTTGTATATACAATTATTATAATTTAGACCCTTTGTGGAGAGCAGATATAAATGCTAATAGAATATTATTAATTGAACCTAGTATTTTTAACAAATATCCAATTGGAAAAAAGGCTATGAATTTTATGCTAGAACTTTCAAAAAACATCCCTTTTATCAAGATCTTTGTGGGTGAATTTGACGAATTAAAAATTGGAGATTTAGAAGTTTATTACAAAGAGCACCCACTTAATTATAATTATAAGGGCACTAAAGATAGTAGAGACTGGATGGGTAGCGTTAATGGATATTATCCATCATTTTTTAAATTTTGGAATAAACTAAAAAAAGAAAAATCCTTTTAATTTATGCCAAAAAACTTACCATTTAAATTGTGCATAGTTTGTGGACTTCCTTTTAATTGGCGAAAAAAATGGGCTAAAGAATGGGAAAATGTAAAATATTGTAGTCAAAGATGTAGAAAAAATAAAAAAAAGAAATGAAAAATATAAATATCTTATTTCCAAATCAACTTTTTAAGGCAAATCCACTTCTAGAAATTGAAGGAGACTTTTTACTTGTTGAAGAAGTGCTATTTTTTCAACACTTTAAATTTCATGTTCAAAAACTGATATTTCATCGGTCATCTATGAAGTTTTACGAAAGCTATCTGTTGCAAAAGAATAAAAAAGTACTTTATATAGAACAATCAGAAAGCATTTCTGATGTTAGAAAACTTATTTCTTTTCTTAAAAAAGAGGGTTATAGGTCTGTTAATTACCTAGTTACAGATGATAATTATTTAGAAAGACGACTTACAAGTAGTGCTAAAAAAAATAGTATTGATTTAATAGTTCATGATAGTCCAATGTTTCTAAATAGCTCCAAAGATTTAGAATCTTTTTTTAGAACTGATAAGAAAAAGTTTTACCAAACATCCTTTTATATCGAGCAAAGAAAAAAACTTGGTGTTTTATTAGATGAAGATGGTAATGCTGAAGGTGGAAAATGGAGTTTTGACACTGAAAACAGAAAAAAATATCCAAAAACAAAAGTTGCTCCTGTTATTAAAAAACTAAAGGCAGATGACTTTTTTTCAGAAGCAAAAGAGTATGTTGAAAATCATTTTAAAAGTAATCCAGGAGATTTTCCTGAAAAGCCTATATACCCACACTCCCATGATTTATCTGAAAAATGGTTAGATATATTTTTAGAGGAAAGAATGCAGGAATTTGGTCCATATGAAGATGCGATGGTTCAAAAAGAGTCTTTTTTAAATCATAGTGTAATATCACCTCTATTAAACTCAGGACTTATTACTCCAAAACATGTAATTGAAAAAACACTATCATTTAAAGACAAATATCCTTTAAATTCTTTAGAAGGATTTTTAAGACAGATCATTGGATGGAGAGAATTTATAAGAGGGGTTTATAAAGTAAAAGGTAGTCAAGAGAGAACTACAAATTTCTTTAATTTTACAAGAAAAATACCTGTTTCATTTTACAACGCAACAACTGGAATATTGCCGATTGATATTACCATTGAAAAAGTTAAAAAAACAGCATATAATCACCATATAGAGAGACTAATGGTATTGGGTAACTTTATGATGCTATGTGAATTTGATCCGGATGAAATATATAGATGGTTCATGGAGCATTACATAGATGCATATGACTGGGTAATGGTTCCGAATGTATATGGAATGAGTCAATTTGCAGATGGTGGCCTAATGTCAACTAAACCTTACATATCAAGTAGTAACTATTTAAAAAAGATGAGCGATTTTCCGAATGGAGAATGGCAAAAAATATGGGATGCATTATATTGGAGATTTATTAATCTCAATAGAGAAATATTTGCAAAAAATATACGAATGAAGTTTATGGTTAGTATGCTAGATAAAATGTCTGAGAATAAAAAAACAAATCATTTTAAAGTTGCAAATGAATATCTTGAATCACTAGATAAATAAAATACAAACTATCCAAATCTTTGAAAATACGTAGGATAAGACGGTTTTTTAGGTGAAGTGATTTCGAATAATTTGAGATGACTATCACACTTTATGTTTAACATCTCTTCATCTTCAATTATTATAAAATCTCCTTTTTTAATAATTTGATTATTAAATTGACCTTCTCCGTTGAGAACAAATATCGAACTAGTCAGGTCCAAGCTTAAATTATGTTCAAAATCTCCAGAATTAAAAGAAAATTCATTGATGTTTATATTTTCTGAAAATAATTTTAAAGGTGAACTATCCCCTTTTATTATTTTTTTAAAATGATTATCAGATTCTATTATTTCAAAGTCATTTGACTTATAATCATCATAAGTTGCATCATCTAGAAGAGTTTTTGAAATATCAGGGTCAAACCAAATTTGAAATATTTCAGATTTTTCACCTATTTCTTCAGAGTGTGAAATACCATTACCAGATCTTATTACTTGCACATCTCCTTCTTCTAGACGAATCCAAGAATTTAATTTTGTATCAAAGTGATTGATATATCCTTTTAAAACAAAACTGCATATTTCAAATCCTTGGTGTGGGTGTAATCCGATTGTACTGGATTTATTAGTTGTCCAGGCATGCGCCCAGTAAAAGAGATTTGAATATGGCTTAGTTTCGCCACCATCTTGAGGAAAACCAATTGGCTTACTCTCTAGTATCTCTCCATTATTAAAAGCGCCATTAGCTTGATTTTCTTTTACTATTACTCGAATCATAATAAATTATAGTAGAAATTGCAATTTATAAAAAAAACCCCAACTAAAAGTTGAGGTTATTAATGTGGGCGCGGAGGGATTCGAACCCCCGACCCCCTGGGTGTAAACCAGGTGCTCTGAACCAACTGAGCTACGCGCCCCTAATTAGAATATCAGGTGGGCAAATATAAAATTTTTTAATCTAAAAATAAACTATCTACTAAATAAATTATTTTTTTATTATCTGACTATTTTAATTCATAAAAAAAAGAAACTAAATTACCTCAGAAACCACAAATGTACTTCCTCCTATATAAATCAAATCACTCTCTTTAGAATTTTCTTTAGCCGATAATAGAGCATCATTAACCGAATTAAATGAGCTTCCAAACCTTGAATTTGATTCAAATATAGATTCTAATTTAATTGCACTTAAACCTCTTTTTATCTCTGGCTTACAAAAATAATAAATAGCGTCTTTAGGGAATAATTCAATTATAGAATCTAGCTCTTTATCCTCAACAAAACCAATTACAAAATGTAGTTTTGAATACTTAATGAATGAAATGTCTTTTAAAACAATTGATAACCCTTCTTTATTATGAGCTGTGTCACAGATTATTAAAGGGCTTTGGTTTAACACAGTCCATCTTCCAGTAAAACCAGTATTTGTGTGAACTCTTGAAATACCTAGCCTTATTGCATCAATATCAACATTCCAATTTGACATAGTAAGCTCATGAATTGCAGAAATAGCAGTTTGGATATTTTTACTTTGAAAAGACCCTTTTAAATCTGAAGTGTAATTATGTTTTTTTTGCTGATCAGCAAAAATAATTTTTGAGTTAAGTTGGTTGGCTTTATTTACAAATAAATCTACTAACTCTTTTTGAGTTTCTCCAATAATTACAGTCTTACCTCTTTTTATTATTCCTGCCTTTTCATTTGCTATTTCTTCGATGGAATTACCAAGAAATTTAGTATGATCTAAACCTATATTTGTAATTACGGATATTTCAGGGATAATAATATTAGTAGAATCCAATCGACCTCCCATACCTACTTCAATGATTGCTATATCAACTTCTTGATTATTAAAATAATCGAAAGCCATACCTACAGTCATTTCAAAAAATGATAGTTTATTTCCGTTCAAATAATCTTTATGAGTATCTATAAAGTTTACAACATTGTCTTTTGAAATGCATTCGCCATTAATTTTAATTCTTTCTCTAAAGTCTTTTAAATGGGGAGAAGTATATAATCCAACTCTGTAACCCGCCTCTTGCAAAATTGAAGAAAGTATATGCGAGGTGGAACCTTTACCATTTGTACCGGCAACATGAATAGTCTTTAGTTTAGTATGTGGATTGCCTAAGTAACTAGATAGGTCGTAAATATTTTGTAAATCAATCTTATATTTGAAAGTCCCTGAATTTTGATATACAGGAAGCTTATTAAACATCCATTCTATAGTAGAATTATATTTCAATTTATATGTTATATAAAATCTCTAATAAGTACAAAGGCTGCAGCTCCAGAAACAAACCCTATAAATGCAAGCCAAGATATTTTCTTTAAATACCAGAAGAAATTAATTTTTTCCATACCCATTGCTACAACTCCAGCAGCAGACCCTATAATTAACATACTACCACCTGTTCCAGCAGAATAAGCAATAAAGTGCCATAATGGATGGTCTATTGGCTCGGTAAACATCCCTAGACTTGCCGCAACTAAAGGAACATTATCAATAATAGCCGATCCTACACCCATTAAAATAACAAGAACATCTAATGGAATAGTTTGTTTTAAATCAGTAGCAAACTCAAAAAGAATACCCAAAGATTCTAATGCACCAACAGCCATTAAAATACCTAAGAAAAATAATATACTTGGCATTTCAATCTTAGTTAAAGCTTTGTGAACTGGACTAGAGTGAGCAGTGGAATCTGAAGAAGTGATTTTAGATAAACTATATTGTGAATTACTAAAAATTTCTGCAAATACTGAAACTACTCCTAAACTTAACATCATCCCTATGTACGGAGGAAGGTGAGTAACCACTTTAAAAATTGGAACAAAAACAATTGCACTTAGACCTAATATTAACATCTTAGAGCTATATTTATCACTATCAGTTGTTGACTTATTAAGTTCAATATCTCCTTTAAATTGAGGTAAAAAAGAAGCTATAACCGTAGGTACTACCATACATACTATAGAAGGTATTAACAGATATGAAATTAATTCAGGTGTAGTAACTTTATCTCCTATCCAAAGCATTGTAGTAGTAACATCACCAATTGGAGACCATGCACCTCCTGCATTAGCTGCAATAATTATAAGCCCTGCATACCATAGTCGCATGTTTTTATCAGAGACAACTTTTTGTAAAATGGATATAAGTACAATAGTAGCAGTAAGGTTATCAATAATTGCAGAAAGTATAAATGCTAGACCGCAAAAAATCCATAGTATAGTCTTTTTCTTTTTGTAATTAATTAAATCTTTAATGACAGAAAAGCCGTTGAAATAATCTATAATTTCAACAATTGTCATTGCACCTAGTAGAAAAACTAGAATTTCTGCAGTTTTACCTAGGTGATGTAGTAATGTCTCTTCCATTAGATGTTCTTTAGCATCTATATCTAAACCACCAAAACCTTCAACTAATCCATGAATAGCTGGGCTAAACCAACTTGTAAATGTATCTAAATTTAACGCAATTATTGCCCATGAAATAGCCATCATAACAAGTGCTGGCACTAATTTATCTACCTTTAAAGTGTGTTCTAATGTTATAGCTAAATACCCAAGAACAAAAACTACAATAACTAATAATTCCATATTTTTTTTTTAAAGAGGTAATATAATAAATATTAAGATTTTTATATATTAAAATTTATTTAAATATTTGATAAATTTTACCAGTTGAGTGATTTTTAGAAGCACCTGTTACAGACTTCATACAATTAATTTCATTTCTTAATTTTAAAACTCCTAAAAATCCAAATATGAGCGCTTCTTTATAATCAATAATAGGTTTTGAAGGAATAATAAATTTTGAATTTGAGTGCTGGGTCAATATTTTAATAAAAAATTCATTGTAAGTACCACCTCCAGAAAGTAATACTTGACCATTACCATATTGATCTAATATCTTGCTGATTTGAATTGCAGCATGTTCTACCAACGTTCTTAAAATATCTTTAATAGTATTGTCATAATTTTTGATTGTTTCATGAAAATTTTCGACAACCCATTCCAAACCCAAAGATTTAGGTCCATAAATTTGATAATAGTTCAAAGAATTTAAATTTTCAAGTAAAGGTTTAATAATTTGTCCAGTGGATGCTAAGTACCCTAAATAGTCATAATCATGACCTAATTTCTTAGAATAATAATTGAGAATAATATTTAAAGGGCAAATATCAAAAGCTATAAGTTTATTTAATATACAGAATGAAATATTACTAAAACCACCTAAATTTATACAGAAATCATATTTATTAAACAGTAACTTATCTCCAACTGGAACTAGTGGAGCTCCTTGACCTCCTAAATCTACATCTTGAGTTCTAAAATCACATACACAGGTGTGATTTGTTAATTCAGCCAAGATTTTCAAATTTCCAATTTGAAATGTTAAGCCTTCTTCAGGTTTGTGAATAGCAGTATGACCGTGACTGGAAATAGCATCAATTAATTCAATGTTATAATTAGAGATAAACTCTAAAACTAGGGTGCTTAAAAGTCTAGTGTAATCCTTATCGATTGTATCAATTTGAGATGCTGATTTATCAACTAAGCCTTTTAAAATTGCAACCCATCTTTTACTATATGGAATAGTAACAGCTTTTAAAATTTTAAATGACCACTTACCAGAAAAGGAGTATTGGGCATAACAAATATCTAATCCATCTAAAGAAGTTCCAGACATTAATCCAATAATATGATAGGAAGACTTTTTCATATTATAAATATAAAAAAAAGACCCTTACAAATAAATGTAAGGGTCTTCAAAAAAAGGCGGTGACCTACTCTTCCACAATAGTAGTACCATCGGCGCTAATGGGCTTAACTTCTCTGTTCGGGATGGAAAGAGGTGAGC
>Ga0209196_1002572_pt1 | contig 11622 bp, 8 predicted proteins | sample COGITO_mtgs_1105_5_FD_184801 | JGI IMG/M metagenome (GOLD analysis project Ga0209196, IMG submission 184801) | Pelagic marine microbial communities from North Sea - COGITO_mtgs_110509 (SPAdes) (version 2) | ecosystem: Environmental > Aquatic > Marine > Epipelagic ... | reverse complement strand
TTTTGTTGCTCTCATGCCTGTAAATAAGCTAGCCCGAGAAGCACCACATACCGGCACACTGACATAGGCATTAGCAAAGCGCGTACCTTGATCAGCTAACTTATCAATATTCGGCGACTGCACATGCTTACCACCGTAAGCACCTAACTCTACTCTCAAGTCATCAACCATAATAAGCAGCACATTTGGCTGCTTTTCAGAGCTTGTTTCGGCCTGAGCAAAAAATGAAGCCGATAAAGATAAAATTAACAATAACTGCTTGTAATACATAATTATCCTAACTCGTTAAAAAACGCTGACAGAAGTACGCCGTTAAAAACCATAAAAAATTATTTAAAATTACAAACATTCATGATTAATATAACCAAAACAAGGCTTTATTTAGTCGTATGATTACAACACAATCCAATTGAAAAATAATAGCTGACGATTATAAAAAGGTGGCACGGTGTATCAAGCCTAGCGATTGATACATACTGATACAAACTTCTGGGCCGCAGAATATCTCGACCACTCTATCTAAGATACTCTATGCACTTATGAGTAATACATTAAGCTGAGCACCCAATTATTAGCAACTTATACACTTTTTAGTGAATAACCAATCATAACGAGATGCATAAAGACTATGAATGAAACAGCAATTAATACGGCGACAGAAAAACTATCCGTTGTAGAAAAAGTGGGCTACAGCTTAGGCGATCTTGCAGCGAATCTAATATTCCAAACCTTTGTTACCTTTATTGCATTTTTCTATACCGATGTTTATAAGATTCCCGCAGAGACGGCGACCTTTATTATATTTACCGGCGGTATGATTGGCGCATTTTTCAGCCCTATTATGGGTATGATTGCAGATAGAACCAGCACTCGCTGGGGACGCTATCGCCCATGGATATTATGGACAGCTATTCCTTTTGGCGTTTTAACCATACTGGCTTTTAGCACGCCCGATTTCGACCCTCAAGGTAAAGCGATCTATGCCTTCATCACCTATGTCTTACTCGTGATGATCTATTCAGCCAACAACCTACCCTATTCTGCACTCAGTGGCGTAATCACCGGCAGCATGGCAGAGCGAAACAGCGTATCGTCTTACCGCTTTGTAGCAGTGATGATTGCGCAATTTATCATCCAAGTATTATTACTCCCATTAGTCCTTATTTTAGGTGACGGCGACAAAGCGACCGGCTTTGAAAACACCATGATGATTTTTTCAATTATCGGTACCGTATTTTTCATCATCTCGTTTATCACTACAAAAGAGCGTGTTATCACCAAGCCAGAACAAAAATCATCTGTTAAACAGGACATTGTAGATCTCTTTAAAAACCAGCCTTGGGTTATCATGTTAGCGGTCACCACTTTGCTTTTTATCACCTTAGCACTTAAGGGTGGCATGTATATTTACTACTTTCAAAATTATGTGAGTGAAGCCCACCTTGCACAATTCCAATTCGATATTGGCTTTAACGGCATGATTGCCGGGCTGAATAACTCGTTAACCAATATTGGATTTTCAACGTTTCAATGGCCAGAAGATATTGCCATTTCAGGCAATAGTATTTTTAATGCCTGCGGCATCATTTTCATGCTATTCGGTATTGCTCTATCTAAACCCTTAGCCGATAAATTTGGTAAGAGAGACGTCTTTACTTCCGCACTATTCGTATCCACTTTATTTATTTTATTATTCTATTTTTACGACCCAGAATCGATTGGCATTATGTTTAGCTCTCAAATTGCTCATGGATTCTTCTATGGCATCACGATACCCATTTTGTGGGCAATGATTGCTGATGTAGCCGATTACTCAGAATGGAAAAATAATCGCAGAGCAACTGCCATTGTTTTTTCAGCGATGTTATTTGGATTAAAATCTGGGTTAGCGATAGGCGGGTCAATGGTTGCAGCCATTTTGGCCAGCTATAACTATGATGCAAATTTAGTATCACAAACGCCAGACACCATTCAAGGAATTAAATTTGCGGTGAGTATTTTTGCGGCAATGCCATTTTTGATGGCCTGCCTGAGCTTATCATTTTATGAAATAGATAAGGCGATGGAGGTCGAAATTGAAAGTGATCTCAGAGACAGTCGTGGCTAGTATGCCGCGGCAATAGACTATGCGCCCCACCGCTTATTGCCTTATTAATAGCTAATAACTTAGAGCTAAAATAAAAGTGAACGTAAAAGAGCCTTGAAATTAATATGAAAAACGATACCAATAGGGATAAGCCATTAAGTGATGCTGAGTTAACGCAGCAACAAGATCTAGCTCGCGCCAATGCCCTGCAAGAAAAAGATAAGCCCTTAGTAACAAATATATATACGGCCGACCCATCAGCTCATGTGTTTGAAGGAAAGATATACATTTATCCCTCTCATGATATTGAGTCAGAAGCGAGCACCAATGATGACGGCGATCAGTTCGCCATGCGTGATTACCATGTCCTCTCTGTTAATAGTGATACCGGTGAAGCAATCGATCACGGTGAAGCATTATCCGTCGATGATATACCTTGGGCCGAGAAACAATTATGGGCACCCGACGCCGCACATAAGAATGGACAATATTATTTTTATTTCCCTGCCAGAGATTACGAAGGTATTTTTCGTATCGGCGTTGCCGTTAGCGACAGCCCATCAGGCCCTTTCAAAGCTGAAGATAACTATATTGAAGGCACTTATAGTATTGATCCTGCCGTATTTGAAGACAAAGAAGGCTCTCATTACATGTACTGGGGTGGCATTTGGGGAGGACAGTTACAGAATTGGCGTGATGGCCATTTCGATGCTGAAGATATTTATCCTGCCGATAATGAACCCGCTTATGCCCCCTTAATCGCTAAATTATCGGATGATATGCTATCGCTAGCAGAGACACCCAGAGACATTCTTATTTACGACAAAAATGGCGAACAACTCTGTGCAGGTGATACTGAAAGAAGGTTTTTTGAAGCATCTTGGTTACACGAATATAACGGTAAGTACTACTTTTCATACTCGACCGGTGACACCCACAAAATAGTCTATGCAACCGGTGACAATCCCTATGGACCATTCACCTATCAGGGCGTGATCTTAAAACCCGTACTCGGCTGGACTAACCATCATTCTATTGCGCAATATGAAGATAAATGGTTTTTGTTCTACCATGACAGTAGCTTATCTGAAGGACAAACACACTTACGCTGCGTTAAAATGTCAGAGCTTGTGCATAATGAAAATGGTGAGATAGAAACGATTGATGCTTATAAGTAAAACAATAGACCTTAATATGAAGGCTTCATATTAAGGTCTAGATATTTTAGCTAGAGGCAATAAACTCTTTTAACGATATTTCACCGTCTGAATTACCATCTCTTTTCTTAAACGTACTTAAATGCACTTTTGCGCGTCGCTCTTCGTCTGTCCAGCCTCTTTTATCCATCCAAAGATTTGAATGCTTCTTAAACTCATCTGGCGTAACAGCACCATCCTGATTTGTATCGAGTCTCTTGAAATACCTTGCTGGATTTTGCTGTGCTACGGCAGCAAAACTAAAGGTTAAAAGCGCAATAACAGTAACAATTGGCGTCATTATTTTTTTCATGGCTACGTCCTATTGGATTGTATAAAATTAAAACAATGCTAGATATCTCGGACTTCTTTCAAAAAATCCAGCTTTTAAGATTAGATCATATTAGGTTTTGAAAGTAACCTGTAAAAAAAGAGCTTGGTGTGAGTCTGTATCAAGCCAAAGCATTGATACAGACTGATACAAAATCATCAAGCCTTAGCCCTAGGCTAGCCGATACTTGATAGTCCAAAATCGGCGACAATAGACGCCTACTTATGAAAAAAAAGAAGTATAAAGCACCTTATTGATAAACTAACTGATGATCTATGGTTTAGAACAGCAGAAAAGTTGACTGATGGTAGACACTTAAGTTAAAAAATATATCTAGATAGCGCATAATGAATGATGTGTTTATAGTGGATATGCAATGACCTAGAGGTATAGGAATGATCCATGTACTATTAGTCGACGATGATGCCGACATTATACAACCGCTAAAGCGCTTTCTGACAGATCATGGTCTGCGAGTCAGCAGTGCTGATAACGGTAGAAACATGCGTAAAATCCTTGAAAATAGCGCTATCGATATTATTTTACTGGATGTCATGATGCCTGGCGAAGACGGCCTAATGCTATGCCGCTACGTACAAGATAAATATAAAATACCGGTTATCCTACTGACTGCTTTGTCTGATGATGACGATAAAGTTGTCGGCTTAGAAATGGGCGCAGATGACTACATTAGCAAACCCTTTAATGCACGTGTTCTACTCGCTCGTTTAAAAGCCGTATTACGACGCTGTGAGAACGAAAGCAATGATCAATTAGCAGAATCAGAAGTAACGGCTATTGCTTTTGGTGGTTGGACCTTGGATATTTATCAACGTGAAATCATCGACCAAGAAAATGTAGCCGTTGCCTTAAGCGCCGCTGAATATCGATTACTACAAGTGTTTTTACAACGGCCACAGCGCACGTTATCGCGCGACCAATTACTCGACTTAACACACGGCAGAGAAGCCAAAGCCTTTGACCGCAGTATTGATAATCTTATTAGTCGTTTACGGCGAAAAGTGGAACTCGACACCACCAATCCAAAAATCATTAAAACGGTTAGAGGCGGTGGCTATACTCTAGCAATGCCAGTCTCTAAGATATTTAAAAATGCCTAAAAAACTCGCCAGCCAAATAATTTCATTAATTTTATTTATGCTGCTGTGTACACACATTTTAACCTCTTTCAATTTTTTTATAAAAACAGATTTCCATGACATATTAAATGACCGTATTAATAATGGCACTTATATTAATCGCATGGCGACAGCCGTTAATGTCGTAGAGAGTAATAAGATAAGGGATAACTTTACACTTAGCACTTTCCGCGAAAAATTCTATGTCATTGACACCCCTCTTTTTGAAACGGCGAATTTAAACGCGCAAGATCATAAGCTCAGCCAACAATTAAAGGAACGTATCGGAGAGCAATACCCAAAGGCATCGATACAACAACTTTACATTCCCGAATCAAGAATCTTTAGTGCACTAAAGCATTTCTCTGAATATATAGATCGCTTAGGCAGCGATGAAATTAAGAGTTACTCGCCTGCTGTTATTCTACAATCTCAAGTACAACTCAGTAATGGTAATTGGTTAGTCATGTTGATTTTAGATGTATACCCCTACCCAACATGGATGGCAGAGACACTTAAGCCTTTATCAATATTTACTATCATATTCGTCTTATTCTCGATCATTATCGTACTCGGCATTACCAGCCCGCTAGCAGAATTAGAAAAAAAAGCGCAAAAATTAGGCGTAGGTGAAAAAATAAAAGCAGTAAAACTTAGAGGTCCAATCGATATACAAAATGTAATTATCGCCTTTAATACCATGCTTAAACGCGTCACCAATGTGAATGATCATAGAGCACGAGCACTAGCAGCCATCTCTCATGACATTCGAACGCCATTAACGTCTATGCGCTTACAAGCAGAATTTATTTCCGAGCCTGATATACAAGATAATATTTTCAAAAAAATTGATGAAATGGAGCAAATTTGTGAGGCGACAATCACTTTTGCATTACAAGATTCATGGTCTGAAAAAACACGCGTATTTGATATCGTTTCACTTGTCGATTCTCTGTGCGCCGACCTCTACGAACAGGGGTTAGATGTTCATTTTGAACTCGCAGAGAAAATAAAATTCTCCGGAAGGCCTGTCGCCTTGAAAAGAGCTATCACGAATCTAATTAAGAATGGCGTAGAATACGGAGAAAGCGTTGAAGTTTCTATTGTTAAATTAGACTCGGTGATAAAAATACATATTTTAGATCAAGGCAAAGGCATTCCTGCCGATAAAATGGAACAATTGTTTTCACCCTTTGAGCGTTTAGAGCACTCAAGAAACAGAGACTCTGGCGGCTTAGGTTTAGGTATGGCAATTGCCCGTTCAGTAGTTCGCTCACATGGTGGCGAAATTGAGCTGGAAAATATAGAATATAAAGGACTTGATGCAATCGTTATTTTACCGACTCCACCCTCTCTAATACACTAAATCCCAATTGGTATTGTTATCATAATCCCTCTGGTTTGCAGAGCCTCCGACTTCTCTGCCATAACCTAGGGTATAAACTCTATAACTGTCTTCTCCATCGATATACTCATAAAAATAAGGATTATTCCAAATATCTTCGGGGATCTTAGTCACGTAAATACCAATCAACTGCGATAAATCTGAAGGATAATCCCCCGTATCTTTTTTATAATCTTCGATCATAGTCATAACACTTTGAATATTCAATTTTGCTTTAATAATATTCTCGTTATCGATAGTTGCTGACTCGTTGTAAATCACTAAGCTTAACGTCAGTATTGCCAGAACGAATATACACAGCGCTATAGATAATAATATTTTTGATGCAATATTGACTGTCCGTGAGGTCGATATCATATTTTTAAACTCTATTTTTTCGTTTGTATGTTATTACGTATTAATCTTTTATTTTTAAGTGAAACTGTATTAAGATTTCTACATGCTTTTCTCATATAAAAAATAACATTTATAGAACCATGGTCCATAGATTATTTAGTCATCTACTTTGCTAATAAGCCCTGCAACCTTTAATCTGTAATCTGTAATCTGTAAGAAGCTATCTAGAAAAGGTATAAAATAGCGTTAGCCCACATAGGCTTAGAAGAGTATAAACCAAACCTGATCATGCCGCCTACAGTCAAGGACAGCCAGCCTATTCTGACTAAAATTTAACGATAAGTATAAGCGGCATAACGATAACAATCGGCTTGAATATAACTATTTAATGCTTGGTAGCATATTGTTTTATATTACCCAGCGAGTTTTGTATCAAATTGTATCAATGCATTAATATGATACCCGCGGTTACTGGTTAATATAAGGTAGATTATTAAGGCTATGGTAACTTAGCCTCTAAATGTAAGGATACTCGATAATAAAATTGAAAAACTAGGATGCGTTATGTCTATTAAACAAAATAAAAATAAAGACCTTTGTTTTACTCTAAAAACATCTGTAATGGCCTCTTGCTTATTAGCAAGTCTTCCAGTCAACATGGCTAATGCCCAAGATAATAGTGCCTCAGCTGATGACCAACAAATACAAGAAGTGGTCGTAGAGATAGGCATTTTAGGCAGTATTTTAAGATCATTAAGAGAGAAGAGAAACGCAGACCAAATTAAAGATGTTATTAGCGCTGAAGATATCGGCAAGTTACCCGATCAAAATTTAGCCGAAGCGTTACAGAGAATCACAGGCGTACAAATTAGTCGTGATTTTGGTGATGGCAGTGAAGTGTCTATTCGAGGCATGGCTCAAAACCGTGTAGAAATTAATGGCCAGTCTGTAATGGGCTCAAACTCCGAAGGTCGCGGCATTAGCTTCAATGATTTAGCACCCGATGCCTTCAGTAGTATCGAAGTGATTAAAACGCCTATGGCCAAAATGACCGAGGGGTCGCTCGGAGGAACTATTCGCTTAAATACTCGTCGTGCATTTAACTCACGAGGCACTGTTTTGAGTGGACGTATACAAGGAGAGTATGTCGAAGATTTAGACGGCGAATGGGATCATGGTGATGATATAACGCCAACAGTTTCTTTGTTTGGCAGTACACGCTGGGATACCGACTTTGGCGAGATGGGTGTTACAGCCTCCTTCACCTATCAAGAACAAAATAGAACCAAAGACACCTCAGAGATGCGTTGGAAACCTTACAGCGTTACAGGGACGCAAAGAACGGTAACGGCTGCTAACGGCGATTCACTTGCCAGCGCTGGCGATACTATTTTTGCACCTCAGCAAATTAAATTTCAAGCATGGGATCGAGAACAAACTCGTACCGGATTAGTCTCTGGCTTTCAATGGCAGGTTACCGATACTTTTCAGTTTTATGCCGATGCTAATTATAATGCTTTTGACATTTCAACAGCGAGTAACTCTGTTCAGGCAACATTTAATTCAGGCCAAACCAATTATACCAACGCTGTTATGACCGATAACAACACCCTTTTACAGGCTGATGTTAATACCACCTTTGGTAATACCAATGGCTGGGCACAAGATAGCGATAGAAAAACTTATGGTCTAACACTAGGTGCAGAATACTTGTTAGATGAATGGACCATCACCTCTACTCTTGGCGCATCTCATGGTGAAACAGATCAAAAGAATTCTTTTTTTAGCACACCCATTCTATCCTCACGCGCAGTGAGTTACGCATTAATCAATACCGATGTACCTGTATTAAACTTTACCACGCAAGCTGGAGCACCCATTGATACTGGAAGCATTTCGACTTACAAGCTTAATAGCTTGGGGCTTCAAGATGCCTTCTTAGAAACCAATAATGCGGAGTTTAAAGTTGATTTTAATTATAATTTTGATGGCGAGCATTTAGCATCTATTGATTTTGGTGCTCGCGCAGCAAACCGTGAAGCTTCGCGCGTAAGAGACATTACATCTAACATTTCCCTTAGGGGCCAAGCCGTTGAGGACTTTCCAACCCTTGTCGATAGAATGACTCCCTTCCCCACTGATTTTTTAAATGGTTTTTCGGGTGGCAGCTATGACTATCTCGCCCCTCAAAATGGTGACTTTTGGTCTAACCCAGAAATTGCCATTGATGTTTATGGCATCGATGTCGCAACAGACCTAGTACCGGAACTTGGTTACCAATACAACGTTGAAGAAGAAACTCAAGCCGCCTATATTCAAGCAAATTTTGCCGGTGAACTTTTATATATCCCTTACTCAGGCAATATCGGTTTTAGAAGAATATTTACCGACGTCATCTCCTCTGGCTGGTTACAACCGCCAGGAGGCATTGCTGCAACCGAACTGGCAATGACTAATGAATACGGCGACACCTTAGGCAGCGCTAACATAGGCTTTGCAGTATTTGATGATTTATTGGTTCGCTTCTCTATAGCGGATGTTATGTCTCGTCCTAGAATTTCAGACCTTAGCGCAGCCACTAAAATTAATACTGGCGACGCAACAGGCCGATCAGGCAATGTTTTGTTAGAACCTTTTCGCGCCAGACAGTATGACATTTCGGTTGAATGGTATGCCACCGACACCGACTACATAAGCGGCGCTGTTTTCTATAAAGATATCGAATCATTTATCATCAGATCAACACAGAGCCGAGTTATCTATCGCCCCGATCTTGATCAAGATGTGATTTACGATATATCACTACCTAGCAATGGCGAAGGCGGCAAAGTAAAAGGTTTTGAAATAGGCTTCACCAAAACCTTCGGCTTCTTAGGTGAAAAGTTTAGCGGCTTAGGATTAAGCGGCTCTTATACTTATGCTGATAGCGAAACATCTAATCAAAATATCGTAACTGGCGAGCCCTTACCGCTAGAAGACCTATCCAAAAAGAGTTACAACATTGTTAGCTTTTATGAGTACGGCAAATTTTCTGCACGCCTAGCCTATAACTGGCGTTCTGAATTTTTAGATAAAACACAAGGCTTTAATCAGCAACCAGAAATCGAAAGAGATAGAAGCCAAATAGATTTCTCTGCTAGCTATAAGTTAACCAAAAAAGTGAAGCTTTCCTTTAATGCTATTAACTTAGGCGACGATGCCAACGATGAATATCAATTACTTGAAGAACGTGATTTCAAGAAGAGTTCCGTAGGCCGCAGATATACCGTCAATATTAGCGCCCGACTTTAATATATAAATTTTGAAAAAAACTAGAGTTTAAGTATAACGAACAAAGACTCTACAACCTTTATCAGCTTTCTATATTGAGCATAGAAAGCTGATTTTTAATTTATGAAGAAACGAAACCTATGAAAAACGCGTTTAAAACATTATTAAATACCGTCTTGCTCTGCACTTTTGTCAGCGTTAATCAGCAAAGCTTAGCCGAATCGTCAGCAACATCAGACACTGTAAAAGCAACACCTAATATTGTGCTGGTACTCGCCGATGATATGAGCTGGTTCGATATTGGTGCCTACCATCAAGCCATTGACTATGTGCCTAAAAATGCCATTACACCGAATATCGATAAAATTGCTGAAGAAGGCATGATGTTCACACGCTCTTTTACCGCAACCGCAATGTGTGGAGTGACTCGTCAACAGCTATATACCGGCATCTACCCAGTCCGTAATGGTGCATATGGCAACCATACTCGCGTCTATGATGGAGTAAAAAGTGCTGCGCATTACTTTAGAGATATGGGCTACCGAGTGGGACTAGCCGGTAAAGGACATATATACCCTAAAGCCTCCTTCCCTTTTGAAAAAGCTGGTGGAGAAAACAAAACTGCAAAAGGTGAGTCATCATTTGGTATTGATGTTACTCGTCGATTTATGGCCAGGGATAAAGACCAACCCTTTTTCTTAATTGTTGCATCGGCTAATCCGCATGGTCCTTGGAACCGCGGTGACACAAAACAGTACCCTAAAAATAAACTAGAAGTGCCGGTATTTTTAAATGATACCCCAGGACTTCGTCATCGACTTTCACAATACCTCGCTGAAGTTTCTGACTTAGACCGTGAAGTAGGGTTACTTGAAGCTGAAGTAGAAAAGTTGGGTATTAAAAACGATACTATTTTTATCTTTACTAGCGAACAAGGCAGCAGTTTACCTTTCGGCAAATGGACCAACTATGACAGCGGCCTTCAAACGGCTTTTATTATTCGCTGGCCCAACAATATCGAAGCGGGAACAACCTCAGCAGCCATGATCGAATATGTCGATGTTGTTCCAACACTGACTGATCTGGTTAAAGGAACTGTACCTGAGAATCTTGATGGAAGCAGTTTTAAACCCGTACTGTTAGGTCAAGCTACCGAACATAAAGACTATGTTTATGGCATTCAAACCAGCTTAAATGTCCATGAAGGCGCCCCCTATCCCATAAGATCTGTTCGGGGTAAGCAATATAAATTAATCCATAATATTTATGCTGAAGGTAAATTCTCTAACGTTATCACTGAAAATGACTGGTTTAAAGACGAGCTAAAAGCAGAGAAAAAAATCAATAAGAGCAATTACGCTCGCTATGTCACCCGTCCTGAATTTGAGCTTTACGACATTATTAAAGATCCCTTTGAGCAAGTGAATATCATTGATCAACCTCAATACAAAGATAAGATCACTGCTTTAAAAAGTCATTTATCGAATTGGATGGCTCAGCAAGGCGATCTAGGTTTAGAAACCGAAATGCTAGTCTGTGAACGAAAAGGCTTTTCTCATAGACGATGTCCTTAATAACAAACCTTTGTAAACGACCCATTAGCAACACTGAAAAATTAACATAAAAACAGTATTAACGTAATGACTTAATCGACTGAATCAAGTCATCACATGGAAAGTAACCACATTTCGAGAACAATATGAAAAAAACACTGACAATAATAAGCCTCTCATTAGCAATAGCTGGGTGCAATAACCCTTCGCAAATGAGCACCGAAAAAAATGATGCCAGTTTACCCTTATCTGCTGATTATCAAGTAGGCTTACATACGCAGTTTAAAGATAACTTTATGATTGGCA
>Ga0209196_1002568_pt1 | contig 11634 bp, 10 predicted proteins | sample COGITO_mtgs_1105_5_FD_184801 | JGI IMG/M metagenome (GOLD analysis project Ga0209196, IMG submission 184801) | Pelagic marine microbial communities from North Sea - COGITO_mtgs_110509 (SPAdes) (version 2) | ecosystem: Environmental > Aquatic > Marine > Epipelagic ... | reverse complement strand
CGTTCAGATGGTGGTTGAGGATTTTTTTGAAAAGAAAGGTCATCAGTTTGCGGATGTTCGCGTCAATCTCTTCAGCGCAACCAGCCGCGCGCCATTGGCCACGATCTGGCAGCGGGCGATATATCACCTCAGGTCTTGATCCGCTGTGGGCGGCTTAGCTCAGCGCGGCCATGAGGTCTGAAACGAGGGTTAAGCGTTCGGTGATCCGGTCTGGTTTTTGGCTTCCAAGATGAAGAATTAAACGATCGACGCCCAAGTCCTCATAGGCCTTAACGAGATCTGGGGTGATTTGGTAGGGCGGCGTAATGATCAGTTCAAAATCGTCCCAAGAACGGCCTGCCTGATTCAGAGCCAGGGTTAAAGCGCCTTTCATGTCCTCGGTTTGCGCAAGATTCAACTGAAAGCCATACCAGCCAGCGCCATACTTGGCGGCCCTTTTAAACCCCGCAGGGGAATGTCCCCCGATAATCATCGGCACGCCGCCGGTCTGAACGGGCTTTGGGTCCATGCGGCAATCTTTGAGTTGAATGGTTTTGCCCTCAAAATTAACCACCGGATCGGTCCAGAGCTTCTGGATGACTTCGATGAACTCATCACAGCGCGCGCCCCGGTCATGAAAGGAATAACCGCAAGCTTCCACTTCCTCTTGGCACCAGCCGACGCCAATCCCGAAATCAATTCGGCCTCGGCTCAACCAGTCGAGGGTGGTGAACTCTTTGGCGGTGTAGATGGGGTTGCGTTGGGGTAGCAGGGTGATCCCGGTTCCGAGTCGCAGCGTTGAGGTGCAGCCTGCGATAAATCCAAAGGTTGCGACGGTATCGAGCATGCCGCCACCGTCTGGTACCGGCAACTTGCCATCCCGACTGCCTGGATAGGGGTTTGAGGTTTTATCGAACAAGACACATGCTCGCCCATCCACAAGGATTCCACGCCCATGGCCTCGATGTTCTGGGCGAAGGCTTGGATCATATCGGGATCTGCTATGGGTGACATAAACGTTGAAAATAGGCCGATCTTCACAGGGTTGCACCTCAAAGGTTGGAAGAATAATCCTAAGATTGAACCTTGAGGCGGCTGGCGCGTCAATAGCCACAGATGCGACCTAGCCGGTTGAAATTACACTGTGATAAGGTCGCAAGAGTTGAGCACACACTTTTATGAATGAGGACAGGTTATGACGATCCAAGATATTTTTGCGCATACCACCGCGTTGAAGTCCAAGATTGAAAACCTCAGCATCGAGGCGCTTAAAGCAGAGCAGGCGTCGAATCCAGATTTATTGCTGATCGATATCCGAGAGATTCAAGAGCGTATTGATTTAGGCACGATCCCCTCGGCTGTGCATTGCGCGCGCGGCATGTTGGAGTTTTGGGCGAGTCCAGCGAGCCCCTACTATCGCGATTACTTTCAAGCGGATCGGCGAACTGTGGTGTTCTGTGCCGGCGGTGGGCGCAGCGTCCTTGCCGTGCAATCCCTAACCAATATGGGTTTTCGCAACGTCGCACATTTGGAGGCGGGCTTTAGCGGCTGGCACAAGCAGGGCGAGCCTATTGAAGACGTCAGTCAAAGCAGTCGTTGGATGCGACGACCCAAAACCGAGTAGGGGCATGCAAGGCACACTGGACGAGCAATTGATTCATCTGTTTCAGGTGACAAGAACCATCGCGATTGTTGGCTTGTCACCGGATCCGTCAAAGGCGAGCTTTGGCGTTGCGCAGTATTTGAAGCAGTTCTACCGCATCATCCCGGTTAACCCAAACTACACGGCGATCCTTGATGAGGTGTGTTATCCGGATCTAAAGAGTGTACCGATCCGCATTGATATGATTGATCTGTTTCAGCGGAGCGATCGAATGCCCAGCTTCTTGGACGACGCCCTAAGCCTTGCGCCTTTGTGTTTTTGGATGCAGTTGGGGATCGAGCATCCCGGTGTGGCGGCAAGTCTTGAAGCCCAGCGCATTCAGGTCATCCAGGATCGTTGTACCAAGATTGATCACCAGAGACTGATGGTACTCGGTAAGTTGTAAAGGCTGTGATGGTCTGCTGTATCAAAGCGTGACGATGTGGTTAAAGCAATCAAACTGATTCACCCCGTAGGAGGATCTGGTATTGGGCATCCCAAAAGCGTTTCTAGAAACCGAAGTGGCCGCAGCTAAAGCGCAGGGCGCGCCGCTTTTCGCTGATTTTATGGCGAGCAAAGAACCCTACGCGTCGCTCTTTCGAGATCACCCTTGGCTACGGCCGCCTAAGCTGAATGAGCCGCTGCCAAGCGGCGGGGATCATTATTGGGAAACAGCGGCAGCAGTGGATCATCCCGATTGGCAGGGGGTTGACCTGCCGCAGCCAACAAAAGATTTTCAGCAGCTCAGGCATGATTTTGGGCGATGGGGTTACGGCTTAATCGAGGACGGATTGTCTAAGGCGCAGTGTGATGCGTTTTTAAACCGCCTGCTTGCACAAGCAAACGCAGAAGCGGCGGCGGGTATTGCCCATCAGACGCCCTCCGGGCAGTACGTTCCATGTCTAATCAATAAGGGAGACTGTTTTCGAGGCTGCATTGAACAGGATCCAGAGCATGTCCAAGCGGGCCCGTTAATAGAAGCGATGCTGAACGAAACGTTGGGCGAAGGTTGGATTTGCCATAGCTTTTTAGCCAATGGTGCGGATCCTGGTGGATATCCTCAGGGTCTGCATATCGATCAGGCGCCGCTGTTGCCCTGGGTCACGGAGGCTGCGCCAGCGTTGGTGAATACGATGTTTATTCCGCAGGACGTTGATGCAGACAATGGTGGGACCTTGGTTATCCCAGGCAGTCATCAAAACCTAATTCGCGCCGGCAGCGGTGGCGCGCTGACGGATATGCCGAGGCCCATCAACCTAAAGGCCCCTGCTGGCACAATTATGTTGTTTGATGGCAGGTTGTGGCATGGCACGGGTATCAACCGCACCGATCAGCGCCGCTTCGTCGCCACTATGAGTAATGTGAAGCCGTGGATGCGCCAACAAGAAAATTGGGTTGTCTCGACCTTGCCTGAGATCATCGATGCCGCCTCACCGAAACTGCTGCACCGGCTCGGGATGCAAGCGCTGACGTATGGCGCAACCGTTGAAGGCTTTGGTCTTGGCGCATCAGGCCGACAAGGAGATCAATGGGGCAATATCCAAGCGTTTCGTCAAGCAATGGATCGCGGCGACTACCGCCGGGTTGGGCAGTTGCCGGACCCGCGCCGTGTCAGTCAGGAGGGGTTTACCATCAAGGACGTCCGATCATCTGCTAAAAACCCGCTATGAATTGTGATCCAAAGGGTGTTTATGATTTGACTAGGCCTCCTAATGTAGATCCTCGAGACGATGACTGATCGTGGTTGATATCAAGCCTTTGGCTGTAGTAAAAGATAGGGTTCTTGAGTTAAGGCCGCGCGCGGCGCGGCCAAGGAAACGATGTGAATCAACTGGCGGATTCTTTTATCCTGCGGCAGGCTTTGCCAAAGCGTTCGCGGCATGCGTTATCCATGGTCACGACGATGTCCAGTTTAGCATTGGCTCAGATGCAAACCTCCAAAACCAGTTTGCGGACCTATCGTTTAAAGTGTCATTTAAATGGCCAGTTCTTTGATTTGAATCAGGCCTGTACCGCAGATGAAGTTGCGCTCAGTCGAGTCGTTAATGAACCGGTCGCCTTTGTTCGCCGCTATTTAAGGCGGGCGGTGTTAAAAGATCGAATTGAAATCATCGGCCAGGAAATATGGCCAAAAATAGGGCTCGTTCGAGATCATCGAGCGTGGTTTTGCAAGGCCGGGCAGTTGACCCAAGAGCGGGACTCGGTATTTGGTTTTCAAACGGCGTATCCTTCCATTGGATTTGCGGGCGATTTTGCAGCGCTTGTGTTAAAGCATGCCCCTGGGGCGACCCTCACCCAGGTGTGTATCCTGCTCGCGCTGTGGGAGGCCAAAATCCTCGATCGGCAATCTCAACTGACTGCGCGCGATTTGGCCTCTCGATTGGGGTTGTGCAAGAGCACGTTATCCACTGCGATCGAAGGCTTGGTGGCGTCGCAGCAGCAACTACATGTCCGCGTGGACCCCAACGATGACCGTATGAAACGATTATCGCTCGTACTGAATAACGAGAGTGTCCAGAGGCAGCAAGATCTCATTCGGACCTTCTTACAACCTTTATTGGTCCATCCGGGTGTGTAAGCGGGTAGTAAGAATAATCACCCTTTTTCAACATTCAGAAAAGTATTGTCATCTCCGGAAGTTACCCGCAATCCCCTCTTTCCACGCTTTCCGTCACGAGCTGAATGATTTGGTCATCAGAAATTCGGCGATTTGTCTCTAGAATTCGAGTTTTGGCTGATCGCGACCGTCACCGATGCGCAGTCGATGGGCTGGAATTCAGAATAACGTTGTTTGTTGGCCCGTGCGCCAAGTGCAACAATTAGTAAAATCAGGGCTAAAAGACGAATCAGTAACGATACTGTGTCTAACTCGACACGATCGTGAATGCTTCGAAGTGAACTACAGCGTCGCAGTATAATGATGGTTGTGCCCGCAACTTGACCAAGGTACAGGCCGTCAGTTCGAACCTGATTTCCTGCTCCAAACACCGTTAAACCCCTGCTTGTCAGGTTTTTTTTTGACTCAATGGTCTCGCCAGCCCAAGAACTCGCAGTCTAAGCAGTCTAAAGAATCCCCTGTTAGCGGCAAGGCAAGCTGGATCGCTTCATCTCGCAATCAGCTTGGTTTATGGTGGACCCTAAATTCTGCTCGGACGCGCCTAGGAGCGCAAGGCTCCGAGACCCACACCAATCATGGGAGATCCCTAATGAGTTTGCGAACCGGCAACTACTGTGGCTTTACAATCGCGGGGCACGAGCATGGTATCGTGACCATTGCCTTTAATCGCCCAGAATCGCTGAATGCCTCAACCGCGCCGATGAAGCGCGATCTCGTCGAAGCGCTTACACAGATACAAATGGATGATTTGGTCCGAGTCGTAATCCTTACTGGCGAGGGCGATGCCTTCTGGGCGGGGGATAACCTTAAAGGCCCTGCGGGTGAGAAAAGCACAGAGGTCCCGCCCATTCACGGCGGACACCATCGTGAAATAGGCACCTATAATGGTCTGAGAACGATTTCTCAAAACGTTAACACGGCGCTGCGAAACCTCGACAAACTGACCATCGCTGCAATAAACGGGTTTGCAATCCAGACCGGGTTTTCAGCTGCGCTGTGCTGTGACTTTAGGATCGCAGCGAGGTCCGCCAAGCTCGGCAGCGCAACCCTTCGTTTTGGGCTATTGCCAGACGAAGGGGGTCAGTGGCTGCTTGTGCGACTGCTTGGGGCAGCCAGAGCGATGGAATTCATGATGCGTCGGCGTATTGTCAGCGCACAGGAAGCTCTTGATCTTGGCTTGGTAACCGAAGTCGTTGAGGATGATGCGCTGGCGACCGCCGCCATGAGCCTGGCGGTAGAACTCGCCAACGGTCCACAAATCGCGATGAGAATGCTCAAGCGATCCACTTATTTGGCAACAGAGTTGACCTGGGAGCAAGCGCTGGACGAAATTGCCTCAAAAACGGCGATCACGGACCATCACGAAGATGCCAAGGAAGGCGGCCGAGCATTTCTCGAAAAACGACAGCCTGTTTTTAACCAATGGCTCGATACGCTGGAGAACAAATCCGAGTAATGTTCAAACGCCATGCTGCCCACCGGCCAAATGTGGCCGAACCCGGGTTGTGAACTCACCCAAGAGCACAAGAACGACAGCCCCGCAGTCACACCTTAACTTACCGGCAGCTCTTCAAGCCCTTCATCAATCGCACACCAATCAGGGGCGTTGTTCCTTCGGTGATTGTGTGTCGGTTTGAAGTGCGACCCGCCGTCGAGGGCCATGCCATTGACGCTGGCGACGCCAGACTCAAGTTCAGCCCAGCACCGACTTCCGCAGTCACGACAGAAGTATCGCGTATTGGTCCGGCCCTGGTCGGACAATACAGCGTAATGTCCAGGTTCACCCCTGAGACGCACCAACTCCGTTACGGGTACGACGTACGCGTTGTAGCTGTTCGCCCCACTAATAACCTGACAATCAGCACAAAAGCACAAGGTCTGTACAAGCGGTTGTGCGGGCACTTCGAACTGCACGGCCTGACACAAACAACTTCCTTGGATTCGATCGCCCATCAAACGCCTCCTCTTAATCACTTGTCCGACAAAAATCTTAAGGGTTGAGTGCACGTTCCTAGTACATCAGCGCTGTTCAGTCTCTAGCCCTGCTGTTGGCTTGGCACTGATAACCTCAACTCAGCTTTAGACGCTAAACCCGACGTCAGAGATCGGCATTTTGCGGACCCTCCGTCCCGTAGCTGCAAAAATCGCATTGGCAACCGCAGGCGCAAGTGGCGGCAGCGCTGGCTCACCCAAACCCGTTGGATCAAAATCGCTTTGGATAAAATGCACATCAATCTCCGGCGCTTGACCGATACGAAGCACTGGATATTGATCGAGATTCGTTTGCTGAACTCGACCATTTTCCATAGTGATTTTTTGACCCGCCATCGTACTGTAACCATCGATAATGGCGCCCTGCACCTGGGACATCGCCCCGCTCATATTGATAATTGGCCCTACATCGACCGCTGCCGTCACCTTATGTAACGTAACACGATCATTCTGATCGACACTGACCTCTGCAATTTCTGCGACGTGGGCCGCATGACAAAAGTAAAAGGCAAACCCCAAGCCTTGGCCCTTTGGCATGGGTCGTCCCCATTGCGCTTTCTTTGCAACTGTATTGATCACGTCAATAGCTCGCCCTGTGTTCAGCGCTCTGACGTCATCCGGGGTTATCCAGCGGCGTTCTCCCATCAGCTCAAGCATCAGCTCAATTGGGTCTCGGCCCGCGAGAGTGGCGAGCTCATCAAAAAAACTTTGCGACGCAAAGGCATGGGTATTCGAATACGGCGCGCGCCAAGGGCCTACCGGGGTATCCATCTGGCGCGTGGTCAGCGAAGCCCGAATATTTTTCATGGTTGAAAACGGGAAGGCCGACGCCCAAGGACCGGTAAAACGGGAAGGTTTACCTCCGGGGGCCACGCCAATGACGTGCTCTTCGATGGCCACCACGCTACCATCAACATCCACAGCACCCTTTAGACGAGTAAACCCACCCTCTCGCAGAAAGTCATAGCGAACGCTGTCTTCTCGGTTCCAGGTGAGCTTGACCGGCCGGCCCGCGCGCTGGGAAAGCTCAACCGCTTCAATGACATATTCTTGGCTCGTACGTCGCCCAAAACTGCCGCCCATTCGCTTCATATGGATACTGACTTGATCTTGATCGAGTCCATATCGAGACTTCGCCATTTCCTGAACTCTTGGACCACTCTGGGTTGGTATCCAGAGCTCAAGATGATCGCGTCCATTCTCATCTTTACGAAAATCAGCGGTGCAGTTCATTGGCTCCAAACACAGGTGACTGACATAGGGATACTCATAGAGCTGACTCAATACTCTGTGACCTGGATCCGTAAATGCAGCATCCACATCGCCCACGTCTACCACCACTTTCTCGCCCGTTTGATCCTGGGCTTCGGCGAACGCAACGAAGGCCTGCCAGCTGTCCTTTGAGGCCTTTGTTTCGTCCCATTTAACGTCAAGAATTTCCCGAGCCTTAAACACCGACCAGGTATCAGTGCCGACAATTCCAACACCGTCCATCAGTTCTCGCACATTACCGTTACCTTTAATGGACCAAGCATCAATGATGCCCGGGGCGCTCTTAATGTCATCGATGTTGGCTGAGACCAACTCTCCTCCAACCGCCGGACACTTCACGTAACAGCCATACAGCATGTTTGGCACTTTCGTATCAATGCCAAAATCACCGACACCTGTAACGATCTCAAGAGAATCGACTTGACTGATGGATTGCCCAAGTATTTTGTAATCTTCCCGATCTTTAAAAACCAACGTCTCTTTACTGGGGACCGGTTGTCTGTGCGCTAGCGCCGCCAACTCTCCAAAAGACCGCACCTGACCGGTCGGCACGTGAGTGACTTGGCTGCCCTCGGCTTTAAGCTCAGACCTTGGCACCTCAAGCGCAACGGCCGCCGCTGCGATGAACATATCTCGTGCTGTTGCACCCATCTCTCGCATGAGATTCCAGTTGAGGTAGAGCGTATAAGAGCCCCCGGTAGACTGACGGCCATACAGCTCTGTATTGACCTCAGGGGCCTGAATGACTTCAACATCATCCCAATTCGCCCCCATCTCCTCTGCCACTATCATGGGCAAAGAGGTCTTAATGCCTTGACCCATTTCTGGACTTCCGGAGTAGATGATGATCTTGCCGTCACCGCGAACTTGAACGTAGGCGTTGAGCTCAGCAGACCCTACCAGCGTTGGGGATTCTTCACCGAAACTGGGAAACGATGCGGCCAGCAAAAGGCCACCCCCCGCAGCACCAGATAGCTTTAAAAATCCTCTTCGGGACAGCTGCCCACCCAAACTTTGAATTTCGATCAAAATGTCGTTGTGCTTCATGCTTTATCTCCCGCATTGTAATAGGCGGCAGCCGCATGGACAGCTTCACGAATTCGGATATATGTTCCGCAGCGACAGTAATTTCCTGACATCGCTTGATCAATGTCTTCATCACTGGGCGAGGGGTTCACGTTCAGCAGCGCAGTCGCCGACATAATCTGACCCGCTTGGCAGTAACCACACTGGGCAACATCTGTTTCGATCCAAACCTTTTGAACCGCACTGAGCTGACCACCATCCGCAAGGCCCTCGATTGTCGTGACCGATGCGCCTGCCGCGGCTGACAACGGCAAGAGACAACTACGCGTTGGCGCACCATTCACATGAACCGTACAGGCGCCACACTGACCAATTCCGCAGCCATACTTCGTCCCTGTCAGGCCTTGTAAATCCCGCAGGGCCCACAGCAACGGCATATCAGCTGCGGCCTCAATCACAGCAGCTTCCCCGTTTATCATCAACTCATACTTCGCCATACCCCTCATCCCTCCGATAAAACCTTTCTATGAAAACCTTTCTATGAAAACCGTTTTGCTGAAACAATTTTGTTTCAAATTTTGTTACTGGCAACTGACAAAAAAGCAGGTTGTTGCGACATCACGGCGATTTAATCCGTAGACGCTGAACTTAGTTTCAGTTACCCGGTTTCCAATCCCAGCACCGATATGGGACCCAGAAAATACCTGACAACATCGCCGATCGCGTGCCTCACGATGAAGCATCGTGACGTTTTTAAGTGGCTCGCAGCCCCCTCTAACGCCAACAGAAGGCCTAAAAATCGACGTTCTCCCCTCCGCAGAAATAACAATGCTTCAGATCAAAAAGCCTAAGACAATAAAAAGGATGCTGTCCGCGACAGTACTGAGTAACGAGGGTGTACGCAAGGTCGGCGATGACACACCGAGCCAGACCCCCGAGATCAAAACGAACAAGAGTCCAAGTGCCATGAGCTTTTGAAGATCGTTATACCGCGGTTAGTAAGAATAAACACCCTTTTACAACATTCAGAAAAGTATGACTAAAAGTGCAGGTGGTGGATGCCGAAAGTGGGAATGCGATGACCAACGGGCGAGCAGTTGGTCGACATTTTGCGTACCTTGCATCGTCGTTACCGCTGGGTCTTGGCTTTGTTTGGATCGTGTTTGATTCAAAAAAGCGGGGTTGGCACGACATCATTTGCCGAACCGTGGTGATTAAACGCGAAGCGGGGTGACGGCTCCGTTTTAAAACGTACAGAGGGTCAGACTGACGGTTGCGTGACTCAAATGAATCAGTGATGCCGCATGTGGCCCGCTTGTGGGAGAATAAGGTTTGATTAATGAGGAGTCGATATGCTGAAACAGCAAAAACCCTTTATTGCGCTCGTTCTGGCCTGTTTCGTGAGCGCAGGTCGTGCTGATACCTTGTATGAAGGCGCGCTGATTTATTCGATGGACGCGCGCGCGCCGCACCCCAGTGGGCTATGCGTTGGATCCAATGGCCGCTTAATCGATCTTGAGGCTTGTCAGCCGGATGAAACCGTTAACTTAGCCGGCCAGGTTGTCATTCCAGGACTGATTGAAGGCCACGGCCATCTCATGGGGTATGGTCAGTCGCTGCTCAATTTAAACCTGGCGACGGCGAAAAATCTGACCGAATTGGTTGATCAGGTATCGGCTGCCGTGGATCAAGCGGCGCCCGGGGAGTGGATCCTGGGACGCGGCTGGCACCAAAGTAAATGGTCGCCCCAGCCTGCAATGATCAAGGGTTTTCAATCCAATGATTCGCTCAATGCGGTCTCACCAGATAATCCCGTTTTTCTAAAGCACGCCAGCGGTCATGCCGCATTTGTGAACGATCGTGCTTTAGCCCTTGCGGGGATTACCGCGGACACCCTCGTCGGTGGTGATGGTGAAATCATTCTCGACGACAAAGGTCAACCCACTGGGGTCTTGAACGAACGGGCCCAGCGGTTGGTGTCAAAATTCATCCCAACACTGAGTCTTGCTCAGCGCCAGCGGGCGCTGCAGTTGGCGCTAGCGAGTTTAGCGAGTCTCGGGATCACCAGCTTTCAAGATGCTGGCGCAACCCAAGCCGATATCAATCTGTATCAAGAATTTTTGTCGGCCAAACAGCTAACAAGCCGCGTGTACGTCATGATTAATGGCTCGGACCCCGAGCTGCTTGCGAGCTGGATGCAACGAGGCCCGTTGATCGATGTCGATCAGCGCATGTTGACCGTGCGCAGTATCAAGTTGGTGGCAGATGGGGCATTAGGTTCTAGAGGCGCGTGGCTGCTCGAGCCCTATAGCGATCGCGCGGGTCATAACGGCTTGCCCACAATGCCGGTGAGCGAGATGCAAGATATCAGTCATTTGGCGTATCGAAACGGCTTTCAAATTGCGATCCATGCCATTGGCGATCGCGCCAATCGAGAGGTGCTGGATATTTTTGACGCCTTATTTGACGGCCGTGATCGAGGCGTCCGGTTTCGGGTTGAGCATGCCCAGCACATTCATCCAAGCGATATTGGCCGGTTTGCTCGTTTGGGCGTCATTCCGTCCGTTCAGGGGATTCATATGAGCTCTGACCGACCTTGGGCAATCGATCGCTTAGGGGCGGCGCGGGTTGAATCTGGCGCCTACATGTGGCGGAGCTTGATCGACTCTGGGGCGGTTTTGGTGAATGGGACCGATGTGCCTGTTGAACCGGCGGACCCCTTTGCCTCCTTCTATGCTTTGGTGACCCGAAAAACCTTGCAGGGCACGCCGGAAGGCGGCTTTGAGCCGCAGCAAAAGATCACGCGGGTTGAGGCCTTGCAAGCAGATACGTTAAACCCCGCTTTTGGCGCTTTTGAGGAAAGTTTTAAAGGCCGTCTTGCGCCGGGCATGGTGGCGGATTTTGTGGTTCTGGATCGCGATATTATGACAATTCCTGCAGCTGAAATTCTTCAAACCAAAGTCCTGCAAACGGTTATGAATGGCCAAGTGGTCTACACCCGGCCGGATGGCCTGATTGCTGATGAGGAGCGCTAGTGGAACGCGTCAATATTAAATTGAACCCGAAGGGACAGCTCGATGTGTTGTCGAAGCGTGAGGTCCAACGA
>Ga0209196_1002562_pt1 | contig 11645 bp, 16 predicted proteins | sample COGITO_mtgs_1105_5_FD_184801 | JGI IMG/M metagenome (GOLD analysis project Ga0209196, IMG submission 184801) | Pelagic marine microbial communities from North Sea - COGITO_mtgs_110509 (SPAdes) (version 2) | ecosystem: Environmental > Aquatic > Marine > Epipelagic ... | reverse complement strand
CCTGGTTCTTGGCCTCCGAACTGATTGCAGGGCAAACCAATAACAACTAAATTATTTTTGTAAGTAGTATACAATTCTTGTAAGCCATCATATTGCTTTGTAAATCCGCATTCTGACGCCACGTTTACAAACAGTATTTTTTTTCCTTTGTATTTTTTTAGGTCGATATTTTTACCGTCAATGCCCTCAATCTTAATATCGTAGATAGATTCTTTTACAACTGTTTTATTTTGAGCAGCTGTGTTTATGTAATTAAATAGAAGGAAGAGATATATTATTTTTTTCATGATATGTTTTTTTTACTTTTTAGACCCATTGTAAAGATAAGGATATTGTGAATATCAAAAAAAGGTAATACTTAAAAAAGCGAAGCCAACTTTTCAGAAAACAAAGCCTCGTCAAATTTAAAGCGGTATCCATTATCACCCATACCAGTCATAAAAACATCTTCCAGTCTAAAACGAAAATATTTTCCCTCTTTGGTTTGGCGAAAGATATAGTCATGTAAATTTATGTCCATAATTAATTTAAATATTATTTGTTGCGACTTCTTTAGTATCAGTTTTAACACCTTTTGAAGGTTCTATGTGCTTTAAGTAAAAATCCTTAACGCATTTTTCTTCCTCATCATAAAGTTCAAATGAATCTATTACGTCCACTCCTGGGGGATAAGAATCAAACCATTTATAAAACTCCTCAGCCATACCATATTCATCATTAGCTTTAGCATTTCCAAATTTATAATTTCTAATTTCTCCACTTTTTAAGTTCGTTTTTGTGTAAGAGAATTCATATTGGTCTATAATTATACCTTCATTATCGACTTGAAACAGAAGCAACTCTATAATTTCTCCATTATTTAGTTCAAAAAAAGAAAAGTAAAATTTGTCTTTATCATCTTCTGATGTCAGTTGACATCCGTAGTTTTTGTATCTAATTACTTTTAGAGTCATATTACAAGTATATGTTTAAAAACCTATTTAAGAGGTTTAGAGATAGCTGAATTAAAAGAGGAAGATATGCCTATGGTTGAGCTTGTTCTGAATCTAAATTAGTGGAGTTAGTTTTAATAGCCTCTGAGAAATAGAATTTAAATTTCAGTTTATCTCCTACCATAACTGCGTAGGTGCTCTCAAGCCACTCAAATTCAAGCTTAACTTTCCCTTCTGGGGTATTAATAATAAACTCACCAAACTGTTTAAGAGAAATGTGTGCTGAGTTAAAATCGCTATCAATTGTGACATCTTCAAATTTTCGCTTACTGCTAATAATATCAAAACCTTCTACAAAAGCAATGAACTCTTTTTTGGAGTAACGTCTACTATTTTCAAAGATAAAAAAGTCCTCAGTAACCACAGAATCAAAACTGTCTAATTCGTTATCTAAAACCTCAAAAAAGGTTTCAAATGTATCCATAACTTTTTTTCAGAAATTTTTGTTGGTTTTTGACAAGCGAAGATTAATAAAGCGGATAGTAAGAGAAGTTTTTTCATAATCAAATATAATAAATGTTAGTTTAACCTAAAGAGGATTAGAAATAGCTGAGCTGAAAGAGGAAGATATGCCTATGGTTTAGTAATTAGCCAAAAAGCAAAACTCAATCCAATATATAATAAATTAATCCAATTGAAATAGCAACGCTAAATACAATAATACCATTTTTAACTTTTTCAGAATATTTGGTATAATACTTTTCATTAAGAATACCTTGAATAAATGCTGCTTCAACCCATAATACAAACCCAATTTCAGCTAAATCATAGTGGTCTATTTTTAATATAAACCTCCATAAAAATTCAATTAAAGTAAAGGCCCCCCAAACTAAAAATCCAAGCAAGCCAAGATGTTTTTTAAACCATTCTTTCATATAGGAATAAATAATAAGAATATTAACCTTTTCATATTTTGTGTGTATTTAACTGAAACCATTTCTTGATTCCCACATCATTAAACCACATCCAATCATTATTATTATAATAATTACTATTGTTATAATATTCTTCATTTTGTTATTCTTCATTTTGTGTGTTTTTATTTATAACTCCAATTTATTATTATAACTAAAAGTAAAGTATAAGTATCTGTTTTTATGTTTGTAATAAACAAATCAATGTTTTAGTTTTTACTTAAACTATCAATTTTTTTTGCAGGAACTAAAGGTATTAAATGAATAGTGTCTTTAGCTTTTGCTTCAGCTTTAGCTTTTGCTAATCTTTTTTCAGCTTTGATTAAATCTTGTGTAAGTTGTTCAGATAATTTGTCATTATAATAGTCGAAAATTGCTCCAAACGTAAAAACAACAATTAAAAAAACAATTATTCCTCTATATTTTTTCATTTTTTTCATACCCCTAATTTACAACATTTGGTTTTTACTTAAACTATCTGAAGAAGATATGCCTATGGTTTAGTTGCAGTCAGAGCTTAATCTCCAATATTGTCCTCCATTTTCAAATAGCATTGTACCCCCATCACATTCGAATGAAACTATCTCTTGTATTCCATCTATTATTAAAGTATATCCGTCATATGTATAAGAGTCTGTGCCTGGAATTCTATCTGAGCTATCTAATGAGTTCCAAAATGTATCAGTAGGATAGTCTCCATAGTAGGTGTATATTATTCCGTCTAAGTATTCATACATTGTGTTTGCATCTATCCTATTTTCAGATGGAGACCATAGCCATTTCCCCTCAACTGTATAGGCTGGTAATGGATTGTCATCCGAATCATCATCACTTGAACAAGCGAAGATTAATAAAGCGGAGAGAAAGAGTAGTTTTTTCATACTCAAATATAACAAATGTAAGTTTGACCTACTTAAGAGGTTTAGAAATAGCTGAATTAAAGGAAGAGGATATGCCTATGGTTTAGGTTTTTTATTTTTGTAATAAATACCAAAAGACATAGGAAGTAATACTATTACAAAATATGTAATTATATTAAGAACAGAGTTTTTAAATGGTTGTAAGTACTCTCCAAAAAAATCATCAAAAACTAAAATACCAAACATTAAAAGCATTGATAACCAAGAACCATTATTAATAAAGAATTTTTTCATTCTAAGATAGTATACTCAAATATAACTAATATAAGTTTAACCTACTTACGTGGTTTAGAAATAGCTGAACTGAAGGAGGAAGATATGCCTATGGTTTAGGATTTATATACAAAAATCAATGCACTAATTACTGCAAGTGAAATTATTGAAACTGTATATATCCACCACTTTTTAGGCTTTTCTTTATTTATCTCACTACTAATAGTAGTCGTCGTTACCCAAAACAAAAAAGAGATTTCTCCAAGTGGCTCAAGGTCTGTTCCATTCCACTTGTATATAGCCGTAATAATCATTCCAACAATTCCTAAAAGAAAACCAACTATTCCTAAATATTTTTTAATCATTTTTTTCATATCCTCAATTTACAACATTTAGTTTTTACTTAAGCTATTAGAAGAAGGTAGCTATGGTTTAGTTTCTATTGTTTCTGTATATCCTTACAGCTTCATAAGTACAAGCTAATGCGCCAATAATACTTACTGAAATAATAATGGTTTTGTATTCGGATTCATCAGAAAGCATATAACCAAGAATAACAAAGTTTAATGCAAGTACGATTTTGAGTAAGGGCTAATGCCTTCGGTTTTTTTTTATTCATACTCCAAATGTAAGAAATGTAAGTCTAACCTATTTAAGAGGTTTAGAAATAGCTGAATAGAAGGAGGAGGATATGCCTATGGTCTAATTGCAGTCAGAACTTAATCTCCAAAATTTAGCACCATTTGGAAAATACATTATACCTCCATCACATTCAAATGTAACTACATTAGCAGTTTCATCGATTGTTAAAGTATTTTCATCAAATGTGTAAATATCTTCTCCTGGAATTCTATCTGAACTATCTAATGCATTCCAATCTTCATTGCTGGTTCCGTAATATTTGTATCTTGTTCCATTTACAAATTCATACATTGTATTTGCATCTGCTCTATTTTCCGTAGGTGACCATAACCATTTACCTTCAACTGTGTTCAATGGTAAAACATTTTCGTCAGAATCATTATTACAAGAGGTAAATATCATAAACACAAGAGCAATTAAAAAAAAATTCTTCATAATGTTATATCATTTATTATAATTCAAATCTAGCTATTAGTTTTAATAAAGAACCCATTAATCGTATAATTTAATTCCGAGAATTAGAAATAGCTGAATTAAAGGAGGAACATATGTCTATGGTTTAGATGGTTTTTTTTTCAATAATAATACAACTGATGATGTTCCAAAAAAAACACTTCCAAATGTTCGAGAAAGAAACTCAACTTTACTCATTGGCTCTCCTTGATATCCAAAAGTATAAAAGAAGTTTATAATAGATACTATTAAAACTAATATAATAAGTAACTTTTTCATAAATCAAATATAAGTTTTTCCCCAAGAGATTTTGAGTTAACAAACTTTTTGATCAAGAAACTTGTCTCTAAAGATTATTTATAATCCCAGGGTTTATTTTTTGTAAATCTTCAACAAATTTAGTTTTGTGTCTTGGAGAAATTATAAGTTCTTCAAACTTACCATATGTGATTTCTATTCTGTCAAATGAAGCAGCAGGAGAGGAAATAATATTTGATGATTTAGAAACTTTTTTCATCTCCCTAATATTCACAGGATTATAGTTAAAAAACCCGCATTTTATATAAAGTTTTCCCTTCTCAATTTTGTAAGTGGTATTGAAAAACATATGTGAAATAAATCCAAATAAAACAACTACAGCTAAAAAAAGTATAGTTGTATTGCCATTAAAACCCTCACTTATGAATGTGGGAACCAATGATCCAAAAAAAACTAAAAACACAACAATCAATAGCGTATAAGATACTTTAGAATAATAAATCATTTAATTAAAAATTAGATGTAAATATAAAAAAACGGCTACACTTTATAATAGTATAACCGTTTTATTGTTTTAGTAGATAACTCTATTGAAATATCGAACATTTTTTTTACCCCAAAAGATTTTAACGATACTGTTAATCAGAAAGAATTACTGATTCTTAAAAATTTACCAAATTATTAAATGTAACGTTTGCGTATCATAATAATAAATGTTACGTTTGCGTTACATTAATAAAATATATAAACTTATGGAAAATATTATACCGCTTTTTGGAATGCTAATTGGAGTAATAATACCTGTATCCGTATTTTACTGGCAATACAAAGAAGGTAAAGATAAAAATAAAACTATAATAGAAATTTCAAAACATTTAGATGACTCTTCAAAATTAGAAGAATTGCTGAGTATTTTTGATGAAAGAAAAAAGGAACCAATAGATTATCGTAGAAACGGAGTCATCACAATTTTTGTTGGTATTGGTCTATACCTTCTTGGATATTATGCAATTGGAAATATACTAAAAGGTGTTGGTGCTTTGGTTGGATTAATTGGAATTGGAACAATGATCGCAGGATACCTCTATCCAAATACTGGAAAAGAATTAACTGATGCCGTTGAAAAATATGAAAAAGAATAACTATGGGCAAAAACCATATAAAACTTTTAAATAATTTAGAACAACTGAGGAAGTCTTGTGGTTTAACTCAACAAGAATTATCTGTAAGAGCGGAGGTTTCAAGGAAGAGTATTAATGCCATTGAAAATGGAGTGTATGTCCCATCTACCGTATTAGCATTGAAAATTTCAAAGACTTTAAATTGTTCTGTTGAAGATTTGTTCATACTTCCTTAAATGAATAGCCCTCGTTAGTAATAAAAAAACGGCTACACTATAATAGTATAACCGTTTTATTGTTTTAGTAGCGGGAGTTGGATTCATTTCTCCACGTTGTTCCGCAAAGAGCTAGAAATACTCCTGTTATTTCTTTAATTGGTCAAGTTCATCAATCATTTCATCAATCTTTGTAATTAATCTACCGTAGACCAAATAATTTGATAATCTAAAAGAAACAATACCAATAACTGACAAGGATACTAATATCATTATAGATTTAATTAATAATTGTTTTGAAGAATACGTGTCTAAAATAAAATTTTCCATATTTGATTCAAAAATAAATATACAAAGTCCTACATATCCAAAAAATGGTAAACCAATGCCTAAAAGACGAGTAGTAAATCTCACATTATTTTTTATCATTTCTTGAAGTTTACCCAAATATTCATAGCAAGATTGGCTTGTATTTATAGTGTTTAAAAACTTTAATTTTTTTCTATTTAAAAAAAATAACGACAGTATTAATACAGATATATACAATCCAAATAGGAGTTTTGATTTTATTATGAAAAAGATTAAAATTATAATTGAAAGAGGGATCATACTCCAATTATCTTTTTTTGAGACCGATTTTAATTTATCGACTGTTAATATTGATTTTTTAGTATAGAGATCATCTATTACAGGAGGAATTAAATATTTTTCATCCTGAAATCCTTTTGACCATAACTCTTCTATTGATTTATCCATTTAATTGTTTTTTTATTCGTTTTTTTATTCTTGTTATTTTTACTCCAATTGAATTACTATTTATTCCTATTATCTGAGAAATTTCTTTGTAAGTCTTCTTTTCTAAATAGAGAAGAATTATAGCACGGTCAATTTCTGACAACTTTTTTATTTCTTTATAGAGTCTTGAAATATCATTAGAGTAATCTTTTGACTCTTCATTTACATGAGATTCATTAGAAAATTGATTATAATTTTGCTCAAAATCATATGCATCATTATGTTTTTTTTGTTTTCTCAATAAGGAAAGACAGACATTTAGAGCTATTCTATAAACCCAGGTAGACCACTCGGATTTATTTTTGAAATTTTCTCTACTTTTCCATATTTGTAAACAAACTTCCTGGTAATAATCTTCATAATCCTCTTGAGAATTAGAATAAGCTCTACAAATTTTGATAATTATTCCTCTGTAGGGAAAGATATTCGTTATATAAAAATCTTTACTCATATTTGTGTTTTCTTATTTAGTGTCAGTACTTTAATTTTATTACACTTAAGTTTAGTTTTAAATAATAATAGGTTTATAAGAGAAATATAACGTTGCTTAAAAGTAGTATATTCCGTAAAAGAAAGTGAGTAGAAATACAAAAAACGGCTACACTATAATAGTATAACCGTTTTATTGTTTTAGTAGCGGGAGTTGGATTCATTTCTCCACGTTGTTCCGAAATGGGCCAAAGAGGAGAACAGCCCAAAGAAAAATAAAACGCAAATCGCTTTTAGGTATTTTTTGAACTTCTCTAAAAGTTGAAACCTGTTTCACTTTTAAAAGCACAAAAAAACCTCTTAATTTTTAAAGAGGGTTTCTTAGTAGATAACTCATTCGAAATATCGAACATTAGTTTTATTCCAAGAGACTTAATTGATACTCATCACATAATGACTCTTATTATGAAAAATTAAACTAATATGATTTTGACATCCCTCACCCTATTATTCAAAGATGTTTTACAACTTTTTCTTTAGACGATCTACTCACATTGTAAGAAATTTATTTCTCCTTATCAAATACTTTTATATAAAGATTGCTAACTTACTAAAATTATGAAGGAGGTGATTCGATGACTCCTTAGTTACTAATTTGTAGTTAACAGTAAATTGTATGAGTAGTGGCAGACTGCGTGGTAGTTTCCTATCATAACGCTACGTAGTTTGAGCGGGCTACAAACCATGATATTTACCACTTTCCCTTCCATTACTTATACAAAATGTTGTATGCTGGGTTTTGATTCACTATTTGTTAATTTATAAGTTATTATTCAGAAAGTGTGCCATTAGAAAATCTTTTCAAAAGTTCCTTATTTGTTATGGTCATATATTCAACAATAGTTTCATAAGGATTTCCATTAATGTCTAAAAGTCCTTGTTTCAAAACATCGCCTGATCCTCTGCTAATGTATTGACATCGATTGTATCCTAAAATATAGGGGTTTTTTAATACAGCATTAAGGTAGTCATTATATGATTTTCCAGCCTCTTCTTGCGATGGTAATTGTTGCCACATGGTTTTTGGGTAATCGTCAGTATAAAAACTTCGCTGGTGGTCGCAAATCATAATTGGCTTTTTAACGACTGAATACATTTGTTCAAACTCAGCAATATTAATATGAGCTCCCCCAGGCTGAAATGCTATAGCATCTACCCACTGATTCTGTTCCTCAAGTACATAATCAGGATGATCACCAAAAAGGTAACGTTCCCCTAAAATAAGTCGGTTTGGATCTTTTTCCTTGGTGTATGTTCCAAGAACACGATAAAACTCCCGTGCAATAAGTCGTAAGAAGCTTTCATCATCAGATTTTACTGATGCTTTATTTCTATCTGTAGTGGAGAATGAACTTGATTTTACATCATCCCAGTTAGTTGCTGAGATATTATAAGTAGAATTTACACTTTCCAAATTATTTCTGTGCTGTTTTTTTAAGAACTCCACATACATGGTTTTTCCAGGAGAATTAGCTGGTAATTCACGGTAAAATATTAACCAGTTTGTTCCTCTCTTTTTATATGTTTTATCCAAACTCCACTGAGGGATATCGTTCCAATAGTATCCCATTATGTTTTTGTTGTTGCCTGCCTTAGTAACCATATTCTCAATATGCTTCTCAACAACAGCATGATATGCAGGGTCGAATACATCTTCATATGAAAAGGCAGTATCAGATTTCCATTGAGAATTTTTAATAGGGTAGCAAGCTAACATACCAGGCATCTTATGGTACATATCTCCGTTGGTGTGATACGACAAAGAGTTAAACCCCCAACTTCTTAGATTTTTTTCAGCTTCATTGTTATATATATCCCAGTTACTATTATACTTGGTCTGAAATATATTATTTGGTGCTATTTCCTGAACTGCCCCGAGATGAGTTACTCCCAATGCCAACATTCCATGACCTTCAGGAGTTACAAAGCAATATCTGCCATTGATTTGTTGAATAGTAAAATATTCATTTGGCGTACCTTTAATACTTAATACGCCCCCGTAAGAATCCACCGCTATTGAATCTTGAAAGGTTTTGTTGTCCATGCTTTTTTGAGCAAAAATTAATTGATTTGCAAAAAGAATTATTAATGAAACAAAGTGTACTCTTTTCATTTTTTAAAATTAATATTCATTTGTTTAGTATTTTAAATTCAAATCTAATAAATTTAATTCTACTAAATTCTTAAAATGACATTAAAATTTTTCAATACTATTTTGAGCTTTTCTAATAATCGCTGGAAGAATTTCTATTAATCTTTGAAAGTATTTAAACGAGGTCTTTTTAAATAATAAAACGGTTATACTATAATAGTATAACCGTTTTATTGTTTTAGTAGCGGGAGTTGGATTCATTTCTCCACGTTGTTCCGAAATGGGCCAAAGAGGAGAGCAGTCCAAAGAAACTCCAATTGCTTTGCAATCTGATTTTTTATTTTGTTCTCAAGACGATGCAAGCATCACTTGACCCCAAAATAAAAACTCCTTGATTTCTCAAGGAGTTTCTTAGTAGATAACTCTATTGAAATATCGAACATAAGTCTAACGCCAAGAGAATTGATTGACACTCATCATATAATGACTCTTATTATGAAAGGTTCAGGTGTTTGAATTTTGATTACCTATTCACAGAAGAGAAAATTACTTTGAAACTTTCAGGGTTACTTTAGAAGCATTAAATTTAAGTTCATCGATATGCCCTAATACTTGACGATCGTCGGAGATAAAATGCGCATGGAAAAAACTATCATGATGTGTAAAAACAGCCTTATGATTTCGAGAAAAGAAACCTATTAAAGATCCACTAATATTTTTGAAATCATATTGAGTCAATCCTTGGTGCGCTTCATCTGGTGATGACACTTGCTCACCCTCAGGTAAATTAACACTATGAAGTTTCATTTTATTAAAAACCCCATCAATACGTATCAACAACGGTTGCTCATAATTTTTATAAACTGAATCAATCTGTTCTTCTATTTCTTTTAGCGAGTAATTTTCAAGAGTAAATTCAACAACTTTTAAATCACCATTTGTGCTGTATACAAAAAAGGGAGCCCTGACTGAAGGGATTTTAGTTACCTGATGAGAAACACTGTCAATAACCTTCGATACAAATGTTTGTCCTTCAAACACTACTATTTCTCCTTTCAAAAACTCAATAGGTCCTAATCCATAGGTTTCTTTGTTATTTAATGAATCTGTTGCAATCTTACCTTTTAAATCTCCTTTCCACATCACATCTCTCATTTCACCAACAACTTTGATAGAAGAAGTGTTAGTCGATTTGGTACATGAGGCAAACAGAAGCAAGAAAAAGATGTAAATAATATTTTTTAACATGCTGTAAAAATATAAAAACGGCTACACTTTATAAAAGTATAACCGTTTTATTGTTTTAGTAGATAACTCTATTGAAATATCGAACATTAGTTTTACTAGAAGAAATTTAATCGGCACTCATCATATAATGACTCTTATTATGAAAAGTTGAACAAATATGATTTTGATTTCCATTCCTCCACTACTCAAAATTACTACACTTAAAGTTGTTTTTTTTAAACTTTATATTTAAGTTGGAGTCTAATATGTAAACTCAGATAAAATGAATACGATTTTAAAGTTTATGATAGTGTTACTCCTTTCTTCTTGTACTAAGGATGATAATTCAGCGCCAGAGACATCTCTTGGATCTAATATGTTACTTATTGGCAATAGTTTCTTTAGACCTTATGCTGAGAAACTTGATGAAATGGCAATTGATGCTGGTTTTGTAAATCACAATAGTACAATTGTAAATCGTGGTGGCGAAAATGGAAGGGCTATCAATTTTTGGAACGATTCCACAAGCGAGGAACATAATTTAATAAAATTAAACCTTGATCAAGGAAATGTCGATTTTTTTGGAATGACAAGCGGACATGATTCTAACAATCGAATCGAAGGGTTTAAAGCTTGGATAGAGTATGCATTACAAAACAATCCAAACATCACCGTCTTTATTTCTTTAGCACCATTTGACTTCCCAAATGGAGATTTAGATAGCAACCGACCAGATTGGGATACATTCGCAGCAGAAAATAATTTCAGTTCTATACAAGAAATGTTTAATGCTTACATAAATGATATTGTACACAATGAAATTGTAGACCAATTGCGAATCGAATTTCCTTCTACCAGAATTTTTACCATACCGACCGGATGGGCTACATTTAATTTATATCAAATGCAAATCGATGGTCTATTGTTAGATCAAATTGATATGTTTGGATCATCGGCTTCCTCAATCTTTGTTGATTCAAAGGGGCATCAAGGCGATATTGTTAAAAAAACAGGTGGTTTAGTATGGCTTAATAGTATTTATAATGTTGATCTAAGCGCCTTTAATTATCAAACAGGATTCAATACAGACTTGCACGAAATTGCAAAGCAAATAACGGATAGTCATGATTCAAATTACAAATAGTAAAGATTTTGTATTTAAGATTTGACTTTTAAAATAAAAAACGGATACACTTTATAAAAGTATAACCGTTTTATTGTTTTAGTAGCGGGAGTTGGACTCGAACCAACGACCTTCGGGTTATGAGCCCGACGAGCTGCCTACTGCTCTATCCCGCGATTTAGACCCCAAAG
>Ga0209196_1002546_pt1 | contig 11676 bp, 11 predicted proteins | sample COGITO_mtgs_1105_5_FD_184801 | JGI IMG/M metagenome (GOLD analysis project Ga0209196, IMG submission 184801) | Pelagic marine microbial communities from North Sea - COGITO_mtgs_110509 (SPAdes) (version 2) | ecosystem: Environmental > Aquatic > Marine > Epipelagic ... | reverse complement strand
CCGCTCTTATAATATAAAAAATGGTAGAATCTCCATTATTACGATCAAATAGGCTATAATTCCCATACCCAAAACTTTCTGATTTATCATCAGTATCAGTTTCTAAGGGATCCCAATAAAAGGGATTTTGTTGGTAGTGAAAGACTGTAGTAGAAGGGGTAGTGTTAGCATATTGATTAAATATCCCATTCATATAAGCTAACATAGAATATAAATCTGCAACACTAAATTTTCCGTCATTGTTGACATCCATTCTCCAGTAGTCTTTAGAGTTATAAGCACCGCTAATTAACTTACTGGTAAAATAGCTAATGTCATTTAAAGTAGGAATTGTTAATACAGGAGGTACTATATCAATTGTATAATCATAATCATTATAATCTAAAGTAGTATTAAATGAATAATAACCATTTGAATCAGTGGTTGTAGTAGCTTGTGTTGTATAGGAGAAACCTACTTGGTTTTTATTTTGGGTTTTTAATTCCACTGTAACTCCTGATAACGCTTCTTCTTCAGCACCGTAAACATATCCAGTATGAGTTATAGGTTCAAAATTAGGGTCGGTTGCAGTCCATTCTGCAAATGGATGATTAGGACTAAGTTGGTTGTATGTATTACCATTTGGTAAGATATATTGAAAATTTGCTGCACCTACACCACCATAGTTTTGGATTCTATATTCAAACTCATACCATTGAGTTTTATCTAGTGTTGCTGTACCATACGCCCAAGTATTCCAACCATAATGTTTTGTAACTATATCATTAGTCTTACCAATACCTTTAATCATAAACTCATGAGAGTCATCTGTATAAGTTCTAAATGAATATGTTCCAGATTTATTAGGCTTAAACCATCCTGTATAAATGATTGCATATCTAGAACTACCCGGTCCATTCCATCTTGGTGGATTCCATTGTTGATAAGGAGTATGGTTACCACCTCTTGGCCCTTGATAACTTGTTATATCTACAGTTGTATCGACATGAAGTGTAGTACCACTAGAATTAAGATTAACCATATTATCAAACTCTGAATGAGAACCGGCATTACCGGAATAACCAGTCCCGGTAGATTGATTTCCATAGTGAGTTTTAAGTGACCTTAAGTTTACAGTAGTCTGTGCATTTATAAACCCACTAAGTAATACTAATATAAAGGTTAGTTTCTTCATATAAATAATTGTTCACAAAAAAGAGGGCTAATGCCCCCTTTTTTAATTTTCTTTTTCAATTTTTATAAGAAATTAGATTTTGTTTTTTAAGCTTATAATCCAATTTTTAAATAAGTCCCAATTTCGCGTAGCAAATACACCAAATGCGACTCCTGCATAGATTTTAAACCCAAAAGACCAAAGTAATAATCCTGCGATTAATCCTAAAATCCCCTCAATTCCATTTCCTACTATCCAACCCTTTACAGCATTGAATGTTTTCTTAAACCAACTGATTTTTACTGGTTTTTTTACTGCTTTTTTTGCTTTTGCTTTTCTAGCCATTTTATTTAATTTTAATTAATAATAATGATTGTGTTTATACATATGTAAATTTTTACTAACCATCACAACTTACACAATCTGCCATTCTGGATCCTAAATCACCCTTAATAACTGAATCTGTTCTTAGGTAGTAAAATGTTTTAATTCCTAATTTCCATCCTTCTAAATGTACTTGATTTATCCATTTTGGGGAATCGTTTACGTCAAAAGATAAATTTAATGATTGTGTTTGATCAATATATCTTTGTCTAATTGCTGCTTGTCTAACTAATTCTAATTGATTTATTTCAGGGAAGGTTAAAAATAATTCTTTTTCATCTGGGGTTAAAACATTATCTGGTAGACCTTGGGATGATCCATCTTCTGTTAACATTTGATCCCACCATTTGTCCTTATCTTCACCTTTTTCAATTAAAATTTTCTGTAGTTCTTTATTTTTTCTAATGAATGTTCCTTTAGCACCATTGAATGTATAAATGTTTGCGGGTAAAGGTTCGATACCCGCACTAATCCCTCCTACAATTACTGAATTTGATACTGTGGGTGCAATAGCTAATAAATGAGTATTTCTCATACCTGTTCCTCTACACCATAAAGGTTCTCCATATTCAGCTGCTAAATCCATTGATGCCTTTTCTGCTTTGCTTCTAATATCAGAAAATATATTTTTAGTATGGGCAGTTGAAGCAATAGAATTAAATGGTAAACCTTTTTGTTGTAAAAATGAATGCCAACCCATTACACCTAAACCTAAAGCACGTCCCTTACGAGCATGATTATAAGTTCTTTGTAATGAAACTTTACCAGCAGACTTATCAATAAATTCTTGCATTACTCCATCTAAAAACCAAGTGGCCAATTCAACAGCATCTGTATCTTTCCATTCATCATATTTAGATAAATTCATAGATGATAAACAACAAATAAAACTATGCTCTTCATCGGTAAATAATGTAATTTCAGAACAAATATTTGTCATACTTACATCTAAATTGTTTAGTCTATAGGCTATTGGGTTATCCTTGTTAACATTATCCTTATACATTATATAAGGTTCACCTGTTTCCATTCTTGATTTTAAAACAGTAGCCCATCTATTCATTGCTTCTGGGTCTCTTGCTTCTAATTTTCTCATAAATGAATCACCTACAACAACACATTGATGTAAATTTAAACATTGTCTATTTGGATCACCTTTAGGTCTACGAATTTGTAAAAATTCTTCTATATCTCCATGTTCTATATCTAAATTAACAGATGCTGCTCCTCTTCTAACATTTCCTTGGTTAGTAGCAATAATTGATGAATCAAATATTTTAGCCCATGGTACTACACCTTCACTTTTACCATTTCCGGAGATTTCAGTTCCACGTTCTCTGATGCGATTTAATGAAATACCTACACCACCACCAGAGGCGGTTAACTTCATTAGTTCTGCGTTAGTTAAACCGATTCCACGTATTGAATCAGGTGTATCAACACCAAAACACGAAATTGGTAAACCTCTATCTGTACCCATATTTGACAACACAGGTGATGCTAATCCTAACCAACCATTCCACATGATTTTAAAGAATTTGTTAGCTAATTCAGGTTTTTTAAGTCTATTAGCTGCCGCATTAGATACTCTCCTATAAGCTGTTTTTACTGTTTCATTAGGTAATAAATAACCTTTAGAAATGGTTGCTAATGAAATTTCATCCATCCATTCAGGGTATTGTTTTCCAGATTCCCAATTGCTATAATCTACTTGTAGTGCGTTGTTTTCCATTTATTTCTTTTTCTTGTAATTCTGTTTTATTTATAAAAACCTCAGGTAAAGGTTCATTTTTAAACTTTTCATAGATTATGTCTTTCCAATCTTTTTGTTCTTTCATACTTTAAAGTTTTCCACCCCAAGGTTTAATCCAATATTCCCAAATAAATTTTTTCATTATTGATTAATTAATTATTAAAATAACGATTCAGCGTCCCAATTTTGGACTCCTTTACTGTAATTTGTTACTCGGTTTGCGAAGAAATCGGTGTGTTGTTTTCCACCTGATAAACTATCAAACCATTTCATTCTTTTTATAGCATCTTTATCTATACCGTTTACTATTTCTCCATATCCTAAATCACCCATTTTAGTGTTTACTCTATGTTTAATAAATGATACTAAATCATATTTTGGACATCCTTTTAAATCTCCCATTTCATACACCTTATCAATAAAGTCTAATTCTAATTTTAAAGATAACATTGCTGCTTCTTCAATATCTGCTTTTAATTCAGGTGTATTAAATTCAGGGTGTTCTTGCATTAGGGTTCTAAATAACCAACACCCAGCATTTGAATGTAATGATTCATCTCTAATACTCCACTCTACAATTTGACCTACTCCTTTAAGCTTATTATCTAATTTAAAGGACAATAAAACTGCAAATGATGAAAATAAATTTACACCTTCTGTAAACGCAGAAAAGATTGCTAATGATTTAGCTCTTTCATGCCAATTTGCCTCACCATTATGAGAGTCTCTAACTTCAGTTAGTGCTGATATTTTAGCCATCGTAGCTTTGTCTTCTAAAAACTCACTAAAATTATCTAATCCTAATTCTTCGTTTAATAAAGAATAGGCTTCAGCGTGAATTGTTTCAAACGCTGCAAATGTAACAGCCATCTTAATTACTTCAGGTTTTCTAAACCATTTTGTAACTAAAGTCGACCAATAATCATTTACTACAGTTTCTGTTTGAGCAAACCCCTTTAAAATAGTACCAATTATATTTTTTTCGTTTTCTGTTAGATTCTGTTTCCAATCATTAACATCACTCATCATTGGGACTTCTGTGTGTAACCAATGTGCTTGTTGTTGTTGTAACCAAAAATCAGATGCTTCTTGATACTCGAACGGTTTATAAACAATACGTTCTTTTAATAGTGAGGTTTTTGCCATTTTTATAATTGTTTTTTGTTTAATTTAAGTTTTTAAGTCAAAAAAAGCAGAATTATATTTCTCTGCTAATTTCTTTTTTGTTTGAAAATCAGTATCATCTAGACTATTTGACTTAGTACTAGGAGCCCATGTTTTCTCTTCATTATCACCTGATGGTGAATAGTTTTGGGATACTTCAAAATGTCCCGTACTTGTATCTGCTACTACACCATATGTAATACCATCTTGACCATAACGATTTTTCATAATATGAAACCTTCCGGTTCCGTTTACTTTGTCTTCCTTTTTACGGGATAAAGACATACAAAAGTCAGTAATCATCAGTTTGTCGTAAGAACCTGCTGCCTTATCTCCTTCTATAATATCATCATTTGCACCTGCTCTATTAACTTGAGATACTGACCAAATAGGTATGTTAAGTGTTCTAGCTAATCCCTTTGTGCTAACATAAATATCATCAATTTCATCTTTTCGTTCACGATTTTGTTTTTTTGATGAAAGTAAGTCAACATAATCAATTATAACTAAATCAGCTTTTATCCCCATTCCTTCACATTTTTTAATATGTGATTCAATTGTGGACACAGTTGCGCGTCCTGTGGGGAATTCTTTAATTATTAGTTTACCTGGTAAGTCAGGAATTAACTCTATTGCTTTAGGTTTTAATTTTGCACTATTACTAACATCTATACCTGTAAAGAAAGCGTCATATCTTTTTCCAACATAATCTTCCCCAAGTTCAAGAGTATAATGTAAAACTGTATAACCACATTTAACAGCATGTCCTCCTAAAGCTACTAATGACCAAGATTTACCACCTCCTGGGTTACCAAATATAAGGCCAAAATCGCCATTTCCAAGTCCACCCTGTAATATACCATTAACCAGATTCCATGGAGTTGGTATAACTTTTCTTGTGTTTTCTCGGTAACGGTCTTCAATGTCTTTAAAATATTCATGTCCTAAGTTTTTATCTTGTCCTGCTTTTAAGGCGTTATCAACTAACCCTCTTATTGCTTCAAAATCACCTGCCTTTAGTAAATCAACAGAGGTCATTAATGCTCTTTTTAATTGTTGGTTTTTACAAAAATTAGTAAACTCTTCTTGGACATATTCTAAGTCTTCATCTGAAGCTACATAAGCCTGTTTAAGTTGTTCTTTTAATGATATTTGAAGTACTTCATTATCTATTTTCTTTAACTCAATTTTTAAGGTTTCTAAATTAGGAGTAGTATGATATTTGTCATAATACTTTAGGATTTCTTTTATAATCCATTTATGAGCACTATTTTCAAAATATTCCTCACTAATAATATCATGTATATTAATTAAAAACTCTTTATGAGTTAAAAGTGATGATATCGCTTTTATTTGAAAATCTGTTCCATATTGATTAAGCGTGTGAAGTGTCATATAACCTTTTTATTTTATTATTGTTTGTATACTGGAAATTTAGAGAATATATCTTTAATCCACATATCTAAATTTCTTATCATTCCACCTAATTTATCTTCATTATAAAATGATATAAACATTTCAGAATTTAAATCAGGTAATTCTTCATTTATTAAATTATCAATATGTTCTTTTCCTCTATCATCAATCATAGGGGTACTTAAATCCATAACTTTATAATTTGTCTCAATTCTGTCTTGTTCCTGAACTATTCGTGAATATACGACATGGTCCTTAAATTTCCTAGCAGATATGTCGAAAATATCTTGAAGTGTTAATTCCATTGTTTTTAACTCAGGAAATTTTTTAAATATACCCTTAGCACCTAAACCTTTAATACCCCTAATATTATCTGAGTTGTCACCTAATAGGGTTTTATGTAAAATAAAGTTGTGAGGTAATAAACCAAATTTTTCTTCTACAACTTTTGGAGTATAATATTCTTTCTCCATTGGTCTATATACAATAATTTTATCAGTTACTAGTTGTAAAAAATCCTTATCACTAGATACTATAAAACAAGTTGAATTGTGTCTTTCTACTAGTTTTTCAGCTAACACTGCTATAATATCATCAGCTTCAACTTTATCGAGTATGGTAGTTTTAACAGGTAATAGCTTTAGATACTGTATTATACGCACTATTTGGTCAATTTTTGAGTCATGTTCTTCCTCAATATTGTCAAATGCTTCCCAATTAGTAATTCTAGATAAATTTCTTGTTCCTTTATATTCGGAGAGCAGGTTCTTACGATTTACTGTTGAGCCTGCTCCGTCGAATACTACATAAACAGATGTTGGATTTGTTTGTCTAATCATGGCACCTAAAGAACGGAAAAAACCACCTAACCCCCCAATATGAACTCCATCAGGATTAACCATATTCATCATAGCAAAGTTTCTAAAGAATAGATTTAAACCATCTAAAATTAGTACTCTATCATGTCTTTTCAAAGGAGTTTCTTCCCCTTGCTCCTGAACTGTATCCAGGAGCTTAAATAAATCTTTATGTTTCATGTTTTGTTTTTAGATGTCTGCTTGGTCAAACAGAACAGGTGTTACATCTTCTTGATCTTCTACAATTTTGAATGTTCCTCCACCTAAGATTTTTGTCCATTCATCTGAATGTTCTTTTTTGTAGGCGTTCTTATCTTTATCAGTATCTTGTATAAAACCATGGTTTGTCATAACAATTTTACCTCTTGATTGCATACCATTAACATGGTTTTTATCAATTTGTAAGTTTGTTCTTTTACCCCATTCCACTTGCTTACCACCTTTAATTGCTTTAATTTTAGATGTTCCAGCATTAGAGACGTTTCCAAAAGTAACTACGAATGTTGCATCATACCACATAGCCATTCCTCCTTTATTCATCATTTTTGGCTGACCCATAGGAGATTCAGCTTTTGCTGTCCAAACTTTATTAATACAACAAAGTGTATTAGTAAATGGTGATGATTCTTTGCGAGACATTACAATACTTTGGTTAACTGTATTACCAAATTGTGTTGACATTGCTCCTGCATTCCATTCATTGTTATTTTTTAGTTTTTCAACTGACATTGCACAAGGAATAGAACCGATTGAATCCCAAAAGAATGCTAAATCATAAGGTAAATTACCTTTTTTCTGTTCATTCTGTAGATCCATAATAAAGGCTGCTACGTCTTCGATTGTATGTAATGTTTCCCTATCAACATAAATAAAGTTACCTTCATAATCTACAACATTATCCTCATCATCTTTAATTAGGTTAACTTGTAATCCCATTTGAGCTGCATGTTCCCAATTCCATTTCATCTCGGTAATAATAAAAACAGGTAATACACCCATTTTTTGTGCCGATACTGCTGCTTCTAGTAAAGCAGTAGTTTTTCCTGTATCAGAATGTCCTCTAAGCAATGAGATATGTCCCATTGGTACTCCAGGTACTCCAGATATTTCTTGAAAAGCAGGAGATAGTGGTATCCACTTTTGTTCTTTAAATTTGACGTTTTTATCTAAACCTTTAGAAGATTTAAATTTATTTAAATCAAATTTGCTCTTAATCTCGGCAGACACTGCTGCCGAGAGAGACTTTGATATTTTTTTCGCCATATTTAGAAAGGAAGATCATCTTTTGGAGTTGTTGAATCTTCAGGAAATAAAGCATCAAATTGATCTGCTTTGTTTTTCTTAACATTACTAGTATCTAAACTAAAATTAGAAGTAGAGGGTGTTGCAACAGGTGCTTCAGTTACTACTTCGTCCCCTCCTTCTTCAGGTGCTAACCATTTTTCTAAAGCGGATTTCATTTCATCAAATGAATATGATTTAAATAATCCTTCTTTAGGGTTTGGTTGTTCACTAGTCCATTGTTCTACTTGTTTAGCATCTTCACTAAGAGGTGATGTTTTTAATCTAACACGTACTGATGATTTATTATAAGGAGTACCTGTTGATTCTGGTCCTACTGTTTCAACTGTAAGGTCTCTACCATTTACAATATCAGTGTAATCTCCGATTTCATCATCAACAGCTAGTGCTAATAATTCTTCATATACTTGTTTACCAAATTGCCATAATCTAACACCTTTATCTTCTTCTCCACGTACTACTACAGGAACGAAAATACGGTTTTTAGCATCTAACTTTTTAGCTAGTACATAATTTTCTTTAGTATACTCTTCTCTAAGTTTTGCTGCGAAGAGTGCAATTGGGTCTTTTTCACCAAAATTAGTAGGTGAAATCATTACCTTATTGGTAATACCATAATAGAATTTTAATTCTGTAAATGGGTTTGAGGAATCATACGCAGATGGTACGATTCTAATTTGTTGTTTACCTACTGTAGGTCTCCAAAAAATGGTTGTGTAATCAATTTTTCCACCAGCTTGTGGTTTCGATTGGAGTGTATCCAATTTTGCTTTTAAGGCATTTAAATCCATAATGTAACTTATTTTTAATTATAACTGTTTATATGTAACTAATATACGAACTATATTTTGGGGAACCAAATTATACTTCGATTATTTTATATATTTTTGTATTCAATTGGTTTAAATCATTATGTTGTGTAAGTAAAACACAATTTCTATAATGTTGCCAATCTATTTGATATTTAGTATCTACAACACCTCCATTTAACTTCTTAATTAACTCGTTAAGGGCATTAATAGTGTATAAAGTATTAGATTCTTTCTTCCTATGTACCAATATAGTGTTTTCTGGAATGGTTTGTACATTTCCTTGGTCTACATTATAAGTTACAACGTATTCATCTTTGCCCACGATCTCGAGGACAAACATTTTATTGTATATAATGGTGTATCTGCTTGTAATCTCTTCTAATAAAGAATCTAAATTCTCTAAATTTGTGAAGGTACAAAATAACTTATTGTTCAAATCTCCTATGTTTTGGAATGACGTTATAACATCATAGTTCGTGTTATACGTATTTGGAGAATTATTTAAAATCGTAGTCATAACCTTCTTTTGTTTTTGTATTCAGTTTATACTTAGTAAATATATTTTTTATATCTTCTATTACTTCTTTTTCACTTTCATCCCAGTCAATTAAGAACGAATCGTAAGTATATAATACCAATTGAGACTTTTTATTTCTCAATATCGTTATCATATCCCATAATATACAAACGTTCATTGACGTCTCCAAATTTTGTAGCAAGTAATTAAAAAGTTTTTGTGGATTCATTTCCTCCAAATTTTCCTTTTTATATACAAAATTAGAAATTGGACACGTTATCTCCCCTTCGCTTTCAAATTTACTCCAGAGTTCTTTTACGTATATATCAATTTTCTTAAAAAATTCTAGGTGTTTGTATTCTTTGAATACTCCTCCGTATAGTTGCTTAAATGTTAATTCCTTAGATTTGGCGTAATCAACCTTATATAAAGCTTGTAAATGGCTATGAATATCAACAGAGGGGAAATCATAATCAATGAGGCGACAAGACAGGCTAGGATGATAAGCACTAATATCAATGTCAACAAATACCCCATTGCTCGGGATAAAACTTTTTCTACATCCATTTTTGTGGGAAAGTGCGGCATAATTTACGTTTTTAAATTTATTTGAGGGTCGTGTTGTGGTTGTCCGAAGGTTGTACTGAGTGTATGCTCGTTCACCATCAATTTTATGGAAGTGTTCTTCGAAGGTTGGTTTGTGTATTTGTATTCCATTTCGTTCGAGGTAGTTGAACACCAAGGATACTTTAGTATTAAAGAATTCATCATATTTAGTTTTTTCTCTGTTAATATTCGCTTTTAGATCTTCAAAAATGTGTTCGCACAATTCATAATGTTTAACAATCGGGATAATCGCGTTTACGCAAATTTCATCCTTATGTTGGTTGTAAAATATTTCGTGTGCTTTAGTAGTTGGTCGTATATACGTATGAGGAGGTGCGGTTATGTCATAAAGAGTTTTTAGAGAATAATAATGTAGTATCTCTTTCTTATCACGGCAATACAACACATCAAATTTACTCAATAACGTGTATACATCCGTATCTAACGCATTTAAACTTTCGTTGTGCGTAACGCATACCATAAATCCTTTATGTGCGTGTATTGGTCTAATATACACAAGGCTAACCTTGTTTAAAGTTGGGTGGATTGTATCATTATAGGGGATTACTTCGACAAATGCCTCTTTAAAACCACTATTTAATAAAACCTTTAATTGCTCCTCATTTTCTATCAACCAGTACATATACCTTTATTTATAAGGTGAATATACGAAAGATTTATCTAGTAGCCACTATTTCCTTGATAGTTTGTTCTTATTGATGTTCCTACTTCATTATCAACCCTTACTTGTACCTCCCCTTTTATTTCATCTCCTTTAAAGGGGATTAAAATATTGTGAAATGTAGGTTTGTGAAATTTACCTTCCATTATTTTTCCAAGATTAGGATTAACGTGATAAAAACCAGCATAATTTTCATTATTAGTTTCTATTTTTAATTCCCCACCCTTAGTATTAAAGAAATTTTGAGAGGTAGGTCTATAATACTTAACAAATTTACCTCTAAATGAAAATGAAAAACCAAGTAAATTTTCTTGATTTTCCGTTAATAAAGTTATATTTTTGTTTACCTTATAAGTATCAAGAGGGTTACCAGTAAGATCCCAGTTTATTTTGATTGGTGTGTATAGAGGGTATTGAGTGTTTGGGTTTTTATTATTATAATTAATGTATGTTTCTTCATTTACCTCCATGTATATAGAGGTATTTGTTTTTTTTAAAAAGTATCGTACAAATTCTCCTGTTTGGTATTCTTCTTCAGTGGGGAAGGGTATACTAGAGGCAGGTGGTATTGCTTGGTTTAGAGGGAATTTTAAAGAGTTAATATACCTTGTTGGGGCAATGGTTTGAGTGGTTCTATTATTTGTTACTAATGCAACCCCAGATTCTGCGTCTTCTAAATTTGTGTTTTTTGTTACTATTGTTAATGCTAATTCATCATTAGGACCATCTTGAGGGGTTTTACCAGTATAATATTTTCCATCGGATGTGGAAAAATAACTACCTATATAACCCTCCCCATTACTAATAAGGGTAAACTCACCAGAAACTGCTGTTAAGTTAGTTGTTATTTGTGATAAAGGATAATACATAATTAAAATGTTTTTAATGGTTTTTTTATGAAAAGAAACTATTACCACCATTATTAAACTTCTGTAACATTTGCAAAAGTTCTAGTTGTGGAAAAATGTCAGTTTTATCTATTGAGGCTCTGAATGTATTATGTGATAATATTCCGGGTATATTGTAGTTT
>Ga0209196_1002535_pt1 | contig 11703 bp, 9 predicted proteins | sample COGITO_mtgs_1105_5_FD_184801 | JGI IMG/M metagenome (GOLD analysis project Ga0209196, IMG submission 184801) | Pelagic marine microbial communities from North Sea - COGITO_mtgs_110509 (SPAdes) (version 2) | ecosystem: Environmental > Aquatic > Marine > Epipelagic ... | reverse complement strand
GATGGCGACAAGGCAACCGTTAACGGCAAAAGCTACGACGTCAGTGTTACCGAGGGTGGTGACGACGCATCACCTAGCTCATCAGGCGGCGGTGGCGGCGGAACGCCTGTCTCTGCACCTATGCCGGGCGCTGTTTTTGACATTCTCAAAGGCCCCGGCGATTCCGTCGAGGAAGGTGAAACCGTGATCGTGCTTGAGGCCATGAAGATGGAAATGGCAATTGCGGCACCTAGCTCTGGTGTGATTTCCGAGATTCTGGTCAGCAAAGGCGATCAAGTCACATCAGGACAAGTTATAGCGACACTAGGTTAATGCAAAAATCATCATTTTTCACAAAGGGTTCGATTGCTTGCCTGTGCCTAGCCGCACTGGTGTGTTTGTTCATGTCTACGGATCTGTTTGCCGCTGAGGCTGCAGCTGCCCAAGTCGAGCAAGCAGCCCAAGCAGGAGAAGCCCCCGATACGGCAGAGAAGTCCAAGGTGCAAAGCCTGTGGGACAGCACCGGCCTGAAGGGTTTCTTCGAACGTGGTGAGCCCACGGTGGACGAGAACGGTGAGGAGCAGCCAGGCCAACATGGAATTTTTAAGCTGATCATGATCCTTGTGGGTCTGCTACTTATCTATCTAGGAATTGCCAAGAAGTTTGAGCCGCTACTGCTTCTGCCAATCGGCTTTGGTGGTATCCTTGCCAACATTCCCTACGCCGGCATCGCTGAGCCAGGAGGCTTCCTCTACGCTTTCTACGAAATGGGCATCGGCGACGTGCCTATTTTCCCACTGCTGATTTTCCTTGGCGTTGGAGCCATGACCGACTTTGGCCCACTGCTTGCCAATCCAAAGACCGCACTCCTTGGTGCTGCGGCTCAGTTTGGTATTTTCACCACCCTGATTGGCGCACTTTGGCTCTCCAGTACGTTTGGCAGCATTAATTTCTCCATTCAGGACGCCAGTGCTATTGGTATCATTGGTGGTGCTGACGGGCCTACGGCTATTTTCCTCGCCGGCCAGCTGGCACCTGATTTATTAGGGGCCATTGCGGTGGCGGCATACTCCTATATGGCGCTGGTACCCATTATCCAGCCTCCTATCATGCGCCTGCTGACCACCAAGGCCGAGCGTGAGATCGAGATGAAGCAGCTGCGCCCGGTGCGCCAGATCGAGAAAATCGTTTTTCCGCTCTCAGTGCTTATTATCTGCGCTCTACTGCTACCATCAGCCACTCCGCTGGTCGGTATGCTGATGTTGGGTAACCTGTTCAAAGAGTGTGGTGTAGTTGAGCGCCTATCCAAGACGGCGGCCAATGAGCTCATCAACATTGTCACCATCATGCTCGGCCTCGCCGTTGGCTCGAAGCTGCAAGCAGACAAGTTCCTCTCAGCCGAAACCTTAGGCATCATCGTGCTTGGCCTCATCGCGTTCAGTATCGGTACTGGCTCGGGCGTGATCATGGCGAAGGTGATGAATAAGTTCGCCAAGACGGACGCAGGAAAAATTAATCCGCTCATCGGTTCGGCCGGGGTTTCTGCTGTTCCTATGGCGGCACGAGTATCCAACAAGGTCGGCATGGATGCCAACCCTCAGAACTACTTGCTGATGCATGCCATGGGTCCCAATGTCGCTGGTGTCATCGGTTCCGCTGTCGCCGCTGGTGTGCTGCTCGCTCTCGTCGGCGGCTAGGCCGCCGCCTGACGGCGGAATGTTGAATAGTGAATAGTGAATGTTGAATGATGCCAGTAGTATGGGTTTATTTGCATCCATTTTCGCCTATTCGCGGTTCAGTATTGAGTGCTCATACCAAGTGTCACGTTAGTGACAACGTATTGTAGCCGTGGGTTTCAATCCACGGCTAATATCAGCTGTCGCTATGCGACAAATACGCAATCTATTTGCAACTCTGCCGGAGGAATCCGTTATGATCGAGGGCTTAGCGTGCCAAGTAGACTTGCGTTGAGGCACAAAGCATTAGTAATCGGCCACTCACCACCACGTTCAGACATTCTAGATGGACAAGGCACGCCAGCCTGTATTAGCGTCCCTGCATGAGTTGGAAATTACATAACGCGATGTGGCCCGGATTGGTGGGCAAGGAAGAGGGTTCAGATCAGCCGCCGATCAGTTTGGATCGTATGCTGGAAATGACAGCGGCAAGTAGTGTTGATGGCAAAGGTTTTGACGGAGTGGACATGTTCCTATTCCAACCGCACTTGGATATCGATGCCGATGAGGCTGAAATCCGTAAGCTCGCTGATAAAATTGCAGGGCATGGACTCAAAGTAGGGAGTTTTGTTGCACCCGTTTGGGAGGGTACCGTAGGTGGCAGTGCCATGGGTGATGCTGAGACTCGCGGCCGCTTTGTTGATGCTGTGCGCAAGTCGTGCCGCTATGGTAAGATCCTTCGTGAGCACGGTGTGCGTGAGTATGGCTCTATCCGGATCGATTCCGCCGTCAGTGTTGACGAGTGGTCGAAGAATTCGGTGGAAGGCACCAAGCTCATCGCCCAGACATTCAAGGAGAGTGCTGAGGTTGCTGCTGATTTTGACGAAGTCCTCGTCGTTGAGGGTGAGATTTGCTGGGGTGGTATGCACTCTTGGAAAGACATGCTCGATCTCTTAGAGTTGGTTGGTCAGCCTGGTCGGGTTGGCTTTCAGGCGGACCTCGCCCACAGTTACCTCTACTTACTAGGCTACAACGCCCCCGAACACGCCTTGCTGAAGGAAGGCTATTCCGATGATGAATTCTGGGCCGCTTATAAAACCATGACGGACAAGCTCAGACCATGGACCTATGATTTCCACGTCGCCCAGAACGATGGCAGCGTGCACGGCACTGGTGCTCATGATAAGACCGGCCGTCACTGCGTGGCAGATGATCCCAATGGCAAACTCGACATCGTCAAGTGCGCCTCCTACTGGCTACTCGATGAAAACGGCAACCAGCGCCCCGAGATCAAGCACCTCTGCTGGGACGGCTGCATGTTCCCCAATGCGATGCTGGAGAAACAGGAAACCTGGAATACCATCCTTGGTGTCATGCTTGATATCAATAAGGCTTATTCCAAATAACAGGAACCTGCTAAGTAAAATCGGCCAAATAATAGGGGCCCACAGCAACGAAGGATCAAAACGACCATTAAGGCGCCCTATTTGTTTTGTAATTCCAATAATACCAAATTAAAAATGAGTGTTCCCTCTGATTGGTGAAGGACTCAGGCGCCCACGCAAAAAAAGCGCAGAAGCCAACACCAACAATAAAGTAAAAAATAGCGGCAAAATACCCCCTTTTTGGGTGATAGCCAAGTCGAAGCATCTGCGTATACTATTCAAGAATAAGTGAACCTAGCAGGTTTGCTTCCGCTCAAGATTCACACTCCTCCTATTTACCCTGCCACTATTTACCCTGCCACTATCTACCATCAAATTTATGAAATTAAGACCTGCCATCTCGCTTCTTTCCGCATGCGCCGTAGCGCATACCATTCCCTTAGCCTCTGCCCAGCAATCGGGTGCAGACTGGGTCAGCCTCTCAGCCGAAACTGGCGAAATCCTCATTAATGCCCCCGGCTTTGCCCCTTCCAAGGCGGTTTCCTCGGCCTTTTTCACTGCGGATGGCAAAAACCACGCGGTTAGGACCAAGGGCGGCAAGCTGATTAGTAAAGTGGAGACCGGCACGGCGGATACCCCCTTTGGTGAGGCTGTGGTGACACGTGCCACTTACGGCCAAAATGGCTCTCCCTACGAATACACCCTGACGCTCAAGCGGCTCAAGAACTTGCGTGCGTTCACCCTGCAGGGAGTCTTCCACAACCGCAGTGACAAGGATGCTAATCTCAACCACATCGACCTACTCGACCAGAGCGGGGGTGACATTAAGACCCTTGCCACCGGTGATGCTGCCGAGTGGCTGGTCACGCCACTGATGCAGGACGCGGATGCACTCTCCCTTGCTGAGACCGATGGAGGTTTTAACGAAGTTGTTTTGATCGCTCACAAAGACGGCCGCAGCGTGCTCGTGGGCCCCGTAGGTCCTGCTGAGGCTCACTGTCGTGTCGAGGTCAAGAAGCAGAAACTTAAAGCATACGCCCAGATGGACCGGGTGCTGGTGCGCGCCGGTGAGAGCCGCCGCTCGGAGGAAATGATCGTCTGCTTTGAGCCCACCGCGACTGCTACTGACGTCTGGACTCGCTGGGTGGCCGCCACCCACAAGGCGCGCATTCACCGCGGTCCCGTGTATGGCTGGTGCAGCTGGTATGACCTCACCACCAAGATCACCGCCGAGCACGTGCTCAATGTCACCAAAACGATCAACGATAACCCGAACACCTTTGGTAAGGGCATCGTCCAGATCGATGACGGTTACCAGAAGATGGACGGTGACTGGAGTGCCAACAAAAAATTCCCCATGGGCATGGGGGCCGTTGCCAAGCAAGTCCGCGATGCCGGCTGCATTCCCGGTGTCTGGTTCGCCCCGCTGATGATCAATCCGGATCACCCATGGATCGAAGAGAACCCTGACGCGATTCAAACCAATGCCAAGGGGATCGCCAGCTTCATGAACTCGAACCCCTTCCACCCCGCGGGTGCGAAATGGGTCAACCCGGATCACCCGGCGACTAAAATTTACCTGCACAAGATTATCTCCGATGCGCGTGAGCGTGGCTACGGCTACATCAAGATCGACTTCAACGGCATCGGTTCCCGCTTTGTGGATCCCACCAAGACCCGCCTGCAGGTCTTCCGTGACCTCTACACCCTTTACCGCGATGCCGCTGGTGAAGAGATTTACATCCTCTCCTGCCTGGGTCAACCGACCCGTGGAGTGATCGGCTTTATTGATGCTGCACGCGTTGGTCCAGACTCGCACCCGGCCCACTTCAGTAAGTGCCTCAAGTCCGTGTTACGCTTCCAGATTTACGACAACGTCTGGTGGCAGAATGACCCGGATGTTGCTTATGTCAGCGCAACCGGCACCAAGGTAGACGGCAAGCCGCGATCACTCGGCGGCACCCCTGGGGGTGTAGGCATGTGGCGCACCTGGCACAATGCGGTGGCACTCGTGGGTGGAACCTCCATGGTCAGTGACCCTCTCGATGCTCCTGGAGTTGAAGAAATGTGGCGCAACTACGAGATCCTGCGCCCTTCCCATACTGAGGACACTCGCCTGCTTACCCTCGGCGAGACTGCCGATAACAGCATTTTTGGCTTCACCGCTGAGCGCCCCTATGGAGACTTCGCCGTTTACAACCTCTACAACGCGGTAGAGGGAAAACGGCACATTAACCTGAACTTCGCCCACACCGGACTGCCCACAGACAAGCAGTGCGCGGTCTATGACTTCTGGCAGGAGAAGGTGATCGCCTACACCGAGGGTTCCTACAACACCGTGCCACTCGAGAAAAACGCATCCGCCATGGTGCGCATCACTCCAGTTAATGAGAGTGGCCCAACCTTGGTTGGATCGAACCTGCACCTCGCGATGGGAACCACCGAGGTCGGCAACATCCGTGTCACCTCCGGCAAGATGATCATCGAGCTCAACCCAGCTGGTGCCCAGCAGGGAAACCTCACCATTCACAGTGACAAAGCACTCACCGCCGGTGAGGCGACTAACTGTGAGATCACCAAAATCGAATCCGCTGGCGAAAACCTCTATAAGGTCTATCTTACAGGGCGGCCATGGGACAAAAAGCAGACGCTTACTTTAAACATAGCCCCTTGATCATTTTAAACTTACCGTCTTGAACATAACGTTCTGAAATCACTCTGATGACCACTGCACCCGCTCAAGCCGTTAGGATTATTCTCATTGAGGACAATCCTGAATATCGGCGTGCGATTTCCATGACCATGGAGCGCAGTGATGGCTATGAGCTGGTGGGTAAATTCGGTAGCGCTGAGCAGGCCCTCGCCGTGCTACAGAAACCAGATGCTGAAGCTGATATCGATATCGTCTTACTTGATCTGGGCCTGCCTAAGATGCAGGGCCTCGAGTCGATGGGCTGGATTGAGAAATACGCTCCGAGGGCCAAGATCGTTGTACTTACCCAGTCGGATAAACGAGCAGACGTCATCGAGGCCATCCGGCAGGGAGCTTCTGGTTACTTGCTAAAATCATCCTCAATGCAGGAAATCAGAGAGGCGATTAGCCTTGTGATGCAGGGGGGTGCCATGCTGGACCCCAGTGTGGCCAAGTACCTGCTTGATCAGATTCAGAGTCATGGGTCAAGGGGCTTGCCTGATTGTAATCTAAGCGCACGTGAATTAGAGGTGCTTGAGCTCATCAGCCGAGGATTACTGCGCAAGGAGATTGCCAAGGCACTGACGATTTCGGAGAACACCGTGGTCTCCCATATCCGGCACCTGTATGATAAGCTCAACGTATCTAACGCCCCAGCGGCCATTCGGAAAGCCTATGAGTCCGGCATCTTGCCGGTGGAGGAGGAGGATTGAATCCGCCGCCAGCGGATTCAGTTTAAGTAGGCACTGCGTAGCCAGTTTAAGTTGAAGTAAGCCGCCTGAGGCGGCTGTTCTTGGTTCTTGGCTGTGAGCGGTCGCTACGCGACGCAAACCATGAATAAACCCTTTCCGTGGGTTAAAACCCACGGCTAATATGCGTTGTCGCGATGCGACAGTAGCCTGCGTCACGCAGTGACTGATGATCGTAGCCGTGGGTTTCAACCCACGGATGGGCACGACAAGAAACATCACGTCGCGTAGCGACCGCTTAACCCCATTTACAATTCCCCATTTAGGCCGCCTCGCGGCCATCCTTCATCGCTCATCGTCCGCCTCAGGCGGATCAGCTGCGCTTGCGGCGCAGCATCAGGGCAAGTCCACCGAGGCCGAGCAGAGCGGTTGAGGAAGGCTCTGGCACAGCGTTAATGTCGAAGGTGAGGATGATGGCTTCAAGGCTGTTGTCCCATGCAAATGCTGCATTTTCGATATTAGCTCCCATGTTGAGGTAGTCGAAGCTGGCGCTTTGAAATTGTGCATTGTCCATGCCCGCACCATCAGAGGTAAAATCCATCAAGGTGATGCTGTTGCTGCCGAGATTGAATGAGCTCCAATTCGCAAAGTTGCTGAAATCAGCGATGTAGGTGGCATTGGCGATGTCTCCTGTCATGCCGCCGTTGCCGATACGGAAGGCGCCAGGAGTCAAGGTAGTGAAATCATAGGCCCCTAGCTCATAGGTGAAGGAGTTGATGTCTTTCTGCTCCCAGTTAGCCATCGTGGCCTGCGCCCCATCTTCAAAGACGATACTTGCACCATCAAGATCCCAGAATGCACCGCTCAGGGTAGAGGCGGCATCGACGTTGATGGTGGAATTGTTCAATCGTATCACGGATCCATCCGTGGTGAGCTCGGATCCGACCAAGTTAATGGTGGTATTAAAGGATAGATTGTTGCCATGGGCGACGGTGTCGCCGTTGTTGATTAACAGGGTGTCATTGGTGATGGGACCTTTTTCGTCGGGTGCGTTCCAGTTATCACCATTGCTGAGCAGGTTGTTGGCACCTCCACCCGTCCAGGTCACGGTCTGGTTGATGCCGAGCTTGATTGCTTCCTGGGCATCGTCCCAGTATAAGCGCGCCGCGTTGGTGCCGGTATCGGTGATGGTGAGGGTGGCGTTCTGGAAATTTGCATTACTGATGCCATGAGTATCTGTGCCGTAGTCGACCAAGGTGAGGATCTGGCTGCCGCCAATGTAACTGGCTCCACCTAGGTCCGCATTGTAGGTGGCATTGGAGATATTACCGGCTCCGCCACTAACATTAAGCTGCGAAGGTGTCAGGGTATTAAAGCCGGTGGTTCCCAGCTCAAAGTTGAAGGTATTGGTTCCCTTGTTTTCCCATACGCCTTGGGTAAATTGGGCACCGTCTTGGAAGGTTACAGTGGCGTTGTTCATATCGTAGAAACGCCCTGTGGTGGCAGCGGTCAGCTACCCCGTTGAGGAGACCGTGATATCTGCCCCATTGGCGCGTAGGACTCCAGTGCTGGTGATGGATAGTGTGCCGTCGACGATCAGTGTTGAGGAGCTCGGCATGTTTCCGTTTAGATCCCAATCAACCGTAAAAGCGCTCCCGATAGTGATTGTGTCTCCGGTGGTCGGCACACTGTTTGTGTCCCAGTTATCAGCAGATGTCCAGTTGCTGTCACCGGCAGCGCCATCGTCAAAGCTGATTTGAGCCTGCGCCAGCGGCAGGCTCATCAGAGCAAAAGCTGGAATAAGGTAAGCAGGTGAATTGAATGGGTTTAATTTCATGGCGTTTGTTTTTTAGTAATTAGTAGCAATTAACGACAATTATGCGGGGTTTTTATAAAGATTCAAGCTAAATATTTAATAAAACTTAACAAGAAGTGTTTATTATTTAAAATACTTTACACCTTTTTTCACTTTTGAACATCCCCCTTTTGGGTGATGCTGAGTGGTTTAGCGATGACCACTCAGCAGGGGGCTGTGCATGTAGCCATTATCGAATTTTTTGACTTTTCACCATGCACTCTGCCACCGCCTTGGGCGCATGAGCGTGCTTGCGGTTTTTTATTCAGGCGATAGCATTAGCATTCATTTCATTGCATGTACTTGTTTTACCGATTCTTTTTTTTACTCTCCTGCGCCATCCCCATGTTGGCAGGGGGTCTGTGTGCTCAGGAGCGGGATATCGATTCCCTGCGCGAGCGCTTGGAAGAGATTGATGCCGAGCTGGATCGCCTCGCTTCTTTCAGCCTACAGACCAGTGTCGGCCCGATTGGTTGGCGGTCCAATATGTATACTGATGCTGACCATACCGAGTGGATCCGCATTGATCTCGGTAGCGAGCAGGAGATTGATCTTATTGCCTTGGTGCCTGCACTGACGCGCGGCAGCTACAATACCTACCATGCGGATGGCTTCCCCCTGAGCTTTAGTATCCTGGCGGGGAGCGCGGATGACCCGGAGGGCAAGCTCATTGCCAGCTTTGAGGAGGGTGATGGGGTGTTGCCTCGTATTGCCCCCCTGAGCATTGCCTGCCCGGGAACTCGGGCCTCGTGGATCAAAGTGGTGGTGACTAAGCTGGGCACTTTGGCATGGAATGGTGAGAAGGTGTTACAACTCGCAGAAGTCATGGTGTTCCGCGGCAAGGAGAACGTGGCCATGGGCCGCCCGGTGACAACCTCATCACAGGGAGATTTTCATCAGGGTGCCAGACAGAGAGCTTTTCTGGTCGATGGCAGCTTGCCCTACCTGATGCATGCGCCTGGCGAGAAGAGCAGTGCATACTTAGTCAGAGTCCCGCATGGAGAGCCAATGAGATTCACTGCCGATCTCGGCAAAGTGGTTCCCGTCAATGGTCTGCATTTACACGGCATTGATGTCAGTGACACGATACCTCAGGCCAACCGTTCTAATTTTGCTTTCCCGAAGCAACTGATCCTGGAGGGGGCCATACAAGCGGATTTTTCCGATGCCCGTGTGCTCTATGAATACAGGCAGAAATCGATGTATGAGGTCTCATCCATTGTGTGTCGTCGTTTTGCTGAGCATGCTTGCCGATTTCTGCGTATCGCCGTGCCTGAGGGCGATCACGTCAATACCGGTGAAATAGGCAGAGTTGCCGACATGCTCGGTTTTGCGGAGATCGAGGTTTTATCTGCAGGAAACAACGTGCTCGCCGGTCGCGAGCTAAAGCCCGGTTTTGAGCCCATTCAGCATCATAATTCACCGGTGCGATTGACCGATGGAGCTAATATTTTTGGCAAAATCATCGCTACCCGTGACTGGATCGAACAGCTCGCCCTACGTCATGACCTCGAGACCGAGCGCCCGCTGGTGCAGGCTAGTCTGGATCAGCTCTTCACCCGGCAAAAGGAGCACTACGCCTTGCTTAGGAACCTCTCGGTGCTGATTGGAGGCTTGCTGGTGATCATTATTCTACTCAGCCATATCATTCGCACACGCCAGCTTGCGCGACTTCGCCAGCGCCTTGCAGCAGACTTGCATGATCAGGTGGGAGCGAACCTGCACGCCATTGGCTTGCTTAGCGACATCGCCCGAGAGGAGGCCACTATCGCCGCTCAGCATGACTCACAGACCTCACTGCTGGATGTCGTCGGTGAAATCCGTGATACCACCGAGCGCACCGCCGCCTCGGTGCGCCACTGCTCGGCAACGCTTGAGCCGCATATCCCGCTCACTGACATGGAAGAGAACATGCAGCGTATCGCCTATCGAATGATGGAGGGATATGACTACACGATCAGGCTTGAAGGTAAGGAGCATATTGCCCGTCTCAAGTTGCTGCGCCGTGCCGACATGTTTTTATTCTATAAGGAGTGCTTGGTGAACATCAGCCGCCATGCCTATGCGACATCCTTTCAAGCTAGTCTGAAGGCCGACCAGCGAACACTTACCATGACCATCACAGACAATGGCCAAGGTCTTGGCGATGATCCGACTCCACCTTCCATCCAACGCCGCGCCAGGATGCTCCGTGGCAAGCTGCACATTGAGAGCCCGGTGGCGGATACCGGTCACGGCACCCGCATCACCCTGGTGATCCCGATGAGAACCTGGCTGCCGTTTATCTAGCGGAGCAATGTAGATCAAACGCCGTGCCAAGATACTGCGCGGCAAGCTCTCCATTGAGAGTCCAGTGGCGGACACTGGGCAGGGAACCCGTATTATCTTGGTGATACCTATCAGGAGCTGGTTGCGATTTTTTTAGCGGGCCAGGGCTCCGGCTGATCACGGCGAGGGTTTTTGTCTGCTGGCCGCATTCCACATTAAAGAAGACCCGCACGGTAAGCCTTGCTAACAGCGGCGGGAGAGTTGTTGACGTCTAATTTCCGGTAAACATGCTTAATGTGAAAGGCCACGGTGTGCTCACTGATCTTGAGCTCATCCGCAATTTGCTTCTTGAGCATCCCCTCACTCATCAGCCGGAGCATTTCCAACTCACGTGGGGAAAGATCATGTTCTATAGCAGCTTGATTCCCTTGATCGCTGACGACCTTCATCACATGCTGCGTGACCGCCGGATCGAGCGGAGCCCCTCCCTTCATCACCGTGCGAACCCCATCGATAAGCTCATCCATCGAGGAGGATTTCAGCAGATATCCTGCCGCCCCCTGCCGCACGGCTTGGATGACGTCTGCCTCACGGTTTGACTGGGTCAACATGATGATGCTTGCTTCGGGGCACAGGGATTGAAATTGCTGAATGGCCTCGACTCCACTCAAGCCGGGCAGACTGATGTCGAGCAGGATAATGCCGGGTGCGGGTTCTTCCCGGTCCGCCTGCAAAGCACGCAGGGCGACCTCGGCAGCGCCAAAGATCCGCATATCCTTGATCCAAGGCTCATCTTCAAGGGCTAGGCTGACGGCCTGCCGGTAGTCGGGGTTGTCCTCGACGAGCATGATGCTTGTTTTTTTCATATTAAAAAGTGATCTTCGTTTTAGCGTCGCCGCAGCCAGTGGTTCCAGGTGCGCATGTTCAGCGTGATGCATGATCCACCACTCGGTGGTCGGGTGCGGGTGACGCGAGCTCCGAGGAACTTGGCACGCCGTGTGAGTGAGAGCGGGACTTCCTGATCGCGCCTGCCGTCCCCACCTTCCCCATCGTCCGGGCCACTGCCATTGTCAGTCACAGAGAGCTCGAGACTCCTCGCCCTGATCACCAGACGGGTGCTGAGCTCGGTGGCTCCGGAATGGCGGCAGCTGTTGATCAG
>Ga0209196_1002515_pt1 | contig 11750 bp, 9 predicted proteins | sample COGITO_mtgs_1105_5_FD_184801 | JGI IMG/M metagenome (GOLD analysis project Ga0209196, IMG submission 184801) | Pelagic marine microbial communities from North Sea - COGITO_mtgs_110509 (SPAdes) (version 2) | ecosystem: Environmental > Aquatic > Marine > Epipelagic ... | reverse complement strand
GAGCTAAATAAAAACTATGCAATTGTTATTACTACCAATGCAGGTCTTTGGAGATATAAAATTGGTGATACAATTCGATTTAAATCACTAAACCCATATAGGATAGTAGTGACAGGAAGAACAAAACATTTTATAAATGTATTTGGTGAAGAAGTTATAATTGAAAACAGTGACAATGCAATTAAAAATTTATGTAAGAAAAAGAATTTAGAAGTTGTTGAATATACGGTTGCTCCTGTTTATATGGATGGAAAGAAAAAAGGAAGACATCAATGGCTAATTGAATTCAAAAAATCTTCGCCTAATATGCAAGAGATCTCAAGTCTAATTGACGAACTCTTAAAATCAGAAAACTCAGATTACGAAGCAAAGAGGTATAATAATATTTCTTTAGAAAAGCCAGAGATTATTTTAGGTAAAAAAGGAGTTTTTTACAAGTGGATGAAAAAAAGAAATAAGTTAGGAGGTCAAAATAAAATTCCACGACTATCCAATTCCAGGGAATATATTGAAGAGTTATTAAAACTCAATACTTAAGATGCTGCTTTTAATTTTTTTAAGCTAATTCTAGATAATTGCTTTTCTGCATATGATTTAGTTACAACTAATTTTTTACTTGCTCCGCCCGGCATACTAAACATAGCGTCATTTAAAATTTCTTCACACAGTGATCTTAAACCTCTAGCTCCTAAGTTATAGTCTATAGCTTTTTCAACAATATAATCTAACGCAGGTTCTCTAAACTGAAGATCGATATCATCCATTTCAAATAATTTTACAAATTGCTTAATTATTGCATTTTTTGGAGTAGTTAAAATAGCTCTAAGAGCATTTTTATCTAATGGATTCATATAAGTTACAACAGGTAATCTTCCAATTATTTCAGGAATTAATCCAAAATCTTTTAAGTCTTTTGGATTAATGTATTGCAGTAAGTTTTCTTTCAAAATAACTTCTTCTTTTGAAGACTTATAGCCAATAGCAGCCATGTTTAATCTTTTTGAAATAAACCTCTCTATCCCTGAAAAGGCACCACCTGCAATAAATAAAATGTTTTCAGTATTTACTTCAATAAATTTTTGATCTGGATGCTTTCTTCCACCTTTTGGAGGAACATTAACTATAGTTCCCTCTAGTAATTTAAGTAAAGCCTGTTGAACTCCTTCTCCAGAAACATCTCTTGTAATAGACGGATTATCACTTTTTCTTGCAATCTTATCTATTTCATCAATAAAAACAATTCCTCTCTCAGCTTTTTCTAAGTTGTAATCTGCAGCTTGTAATAATCTTGTTAAAATACTTTCAACATCTTCTCCAACATACCCTGCTTCTGTTAAAACAGTTGCATCTACAATTGCCAATGGAACATCTAACATTTTTGCAATACTTTTTGCAATTAAGGTCTTCCCTGTTCCAGTTTGACCAACCATTATTATATTACTCTTTTGAATTTCTACATCATCATCAACTTTCTGATTTAATCTTTTGTAATGGTTGTATACAGATACAGATAGAATTTTTTTGGTAAAATCTTGACCAATTACATATTCATCTAAAAAGTTTTTAATCTCTTGAGGCTTTAGAAGTTTACTTTGTGAATCTTCAGGGTTATTTAAATCTGATTTAGCTTCTTGAATTACAATACCATTAGCTTGCTCGATACATTGATCACATATATGTGCATCAATTCCAGCAATTAACAGTTCAGTTTCTGCTTTTTTCTTTCCACAAAAAGAACATTGTAATTCAGATTTACTCATAGATAAATATATTTAAGATCTCGTAAGGATTTCGTCGATCATGCCATATTCTAAAGCTTTATCCGCTTTCATCCAGTAATCTCTGTCGCTATCCTTGTAAACTTTGTCATATTTTTGACCTGAATGCTTACTAATAATTTTATATAATTCCTCTTTAAGAATTAATATTTCTCTTGCGGTTATTTCAATATCACTAGCTTGACCTTGAGCTCCACCTAAAGGTTGGTGAATCATGACCCTGGAGTGTGTTAATCCACTTCTTTTACCTTTCTCACCTGCACACAATAAAACAGCTCCCATAGATGCTGCCATCCCTGTACAAATAGTTGCTACATCAGGTTTTATTAATTGCATTGTATCGTATATACCAAGGCCAGCGTAAACACTACCACCGGGTGAGTTTATATATATTTGAATATCTTTAGAAGAATCAGTGCTCTCTAAAAATAAAAGCTGTGCTTGAATTATGTTAGCTACTTGATCGTTTATTGCAGTCCCCATGAAAATTATTCTATCCATCATAAGTCTTGAGAATACGTCAAAAATAGCAATATTCATTTGTCTTTCTTCTATAATGTTAGGGGTTAGAGAACTAGGGTACATACTACTAATAATTTTATTGTAGTAAGTACTGTTAATACCTTGATCTTTAATTGCAAACTTTTCAAACTCTTTAGAATAATCCATACGATTTAATAATTTATTTAAATATACTGATTTTAAAAATTAAGCTCCATAAACTTCTTTAACGAATTTTTCGTAAGAAAGTTTCTTAGGTTTTAAATTTACATTTTCTTTAAAAAAAGATAATATTTTTTGACTAGTTAGTTGCTCTGATATTCTTTTAACCTCATCTTGATTAGAAAGAACTCTAGTTACAATATCTTCCAATTCTTTGTCACCAGGATTGGTTTGTCCGTACTGTAGCATTTGATTAATAATCATTTCTTTGGTGTAGGATTTAATATCATCCATATTAACTTGAAGGTTATTTTCAGTAATAATTTTCCCTTCAATTAATTGATATCTCATACTTTTTTCAGACTTTTCATATTCAGCTTTAGCTTCTTCTAATGTGAGTTCTTTTTCTCCAGCTGTTTGCATCCATTTATGTAAAAAATCCGATGGTAAAACAAATTTAGTATTATCAATAAGATACTCCGTTACATCATTTAACAACTTTTGATCAGATTGTTGTACAAATTGTTTTTCAGCATCTTCAGCAATTTTTTTCTTCAACTCAGTTGCAGTTTTTACGACCCCTTTACCAAAAAGTTTGTCAAATAATTCAATATCTAAATCTGCTGGCTCTCTGAAGTTTATTTCTTCAATTGATAGCTCAAGTTCTATTTTTAAATTTTCTGCTTTTTCAGTTGGTATTTTCAACGCACTAACTAAGTCTGCTTGATTCTCAAATAAATTATTAGTCTTAATTGTGATTTTATCTCCAACTTTGAGTCCAGTAATGGATTTAGCAGTAGTCTTACTTTTAATTTTATCTAATTTAAAAGTAAATTTGTTGTTAATCTCTTCCTTTTCATTTACAAATAACGCAGTAATCTCATCTGATTTAGAAATCTCTTTTTTGCTAATTAATTTTCCATATTGATTTTGAATATTAGCAATTTGATCTTTGATCATTTTGTCATCAGCAGTAATTGTGTAGCTAGTTATAGGTTTCTTAAATTTTAGATTAACATCAAAAACTGGAGTTAAACCGACCTCAAAATCAAAATTAAGTTCTCCAGAATTCCAATCAATATCATCATTTGATACTGGAATTGGACTTCCTAAAATATCTAGCTTTTCAGCAACTAAATACTTCCTCAATTCTTCTTGGATAATTTTATTTACCTCATCAACAATAACTGCTTTACCATATTGTTTTTTAACTAATCCTAGAGGTATATGCCCTTTTCTAAAGCCTGGCATATTTGCTGTTTTAGAATAATTAACTAATATATCATTTACTTTTTCAGAGTAATCCTTTTCGATTAATTCGACACTAATTAAAAAGTGTTGTTTACCTAGACTTTTTTTAGAAATTTTCATTTTTTGCTTTAAAAATTGGGTCGCAAAAGTACAATAAATTTTAGATTAGGGCAAGACTATAATTACAGATTTAATTTTTTAAAATCTGAAGTAATTCAGCATTAAAGTATTCTGGATTTTCCGCGTGTACCCAATGACCAGAGTTAGGGATTGAAATAATTTCTGAATTAGGAAATTTATCTTTGATTAAAATAACATCTTTTTCATTTATATAAGCTGATTTTTCACCTTTGATAAAAAACGTGTCAATCAAAATTTTCTCACCTATGATTAACTTTTCCATTAATACAACTAAATTCTGATGAAGAACACTAACATTAGCTTTGAAGAAAAATTTATTATTACTGTCCCTTCCAATATTTTTTAAAAGAAAAAATATTAGAGATTTTTCAACTACAGTTTTTGTCAGCTCAATTTCAATTTCTTTTCTTGAACTATAATTACCTAGATTTAATGATTTAAGTGCCAGAAATAAATAGTTGAATTTAGGTTCATATTTTTTTGGGGCTATATCAACAATTATTAATTTGTTTAAATATTCTCTGTGAAGCATGCTAAAATTAATAGCAGTTTTACCACCCATTGAATGCCCCACAAGAAAACATTTATCAATAGAATGATGTTTTAAATAATTATGTAAATCATCAACCATTAAATTATAGTTGATTTTATCTGAGTGAAAACTTTTTCCGTGATTTCTTTGATCAATTAAATGAATACAAAAGTTCTTATCATCCGATAATTTATTTGCAACCGACTTCCAATTATCCCCCATTCCTAATAATCCATGAAGAATAATTATATGACTATTCCCTGATCCAATTATTTTTGAATGAAGAATTTTCATGATAATTTTTGCAAATAAGATTTTATTACTGGCTCAAGTCCCAATATCAGGCTCTCAGTTATTAATGCATGCCCAATTGATACTTCAAGTAAATTATTAATTTTTTTCTTGAAAAATTCTATATTCTCTAATGACAAATCATGACCTGCATTGACTCCTATATCTAATTGATTTAACAATTTAGCACAATCTACATATGGATCAATAGCGGTATAATTACCTTTTTTATAATTAATTGCATAATCTTCAGTGTATAGTTCTATTCTGTCTGTACCAATTTTATGTAAATTTTCAATGAATTTTAGTTCAGGGTTAAGAAATATAGATGTTCTTATGTTGTTTCGTTTAAACTCTCCAACTATTTCTGTTAAAAAACTTTCATTTTTAACTGTATTCCATCCAGAAGACGAGGTAATATCATTTACACCATCTGGAACAAGTGTTACCTGTGTTGGCTTAATTTCAAGAACCATTTTTATAAACTTTTCATTAGGATTGCCTTCAATATTAAACTCTGTACTAACTATTGGTAATAAATCATATACATCGGAATATCTAATATGTCTCTCATCAGGTCTTGGATGCACTGTAATTCCTTGAGCACCAAACATTTGTATTTTTTTTGCAAATTCCAATAAGTTAGGAGTATTTCCTCCTCTAGCATTTCTTAATGTTGCTATCTTATTAATATTAACACTTAATTTAGTCATTTGTTAATTTTAATGTAAAAATACAAACTACTTTAAGTAAATTATGTAATTTGGTTTAAAATTTACAAGCAATATGGTAGTAGATAATCTTGTTAAAAACGAGGTAACAATTAAGGTGTTAAAAAATATTAATACTTTTTCTTTTTCTGAAATTTGTCAGATATTAGAAGTTAACAATGTTAAAATATTTAGTGTTTCTATTATTAACACAAATCTAAAACACATTGAAGCAATTGTAAAGATTTCTGCAAAAGACTTAACCCCTGCGCTTCGGCTTTTAAGAGAGTTTGAATACGAAGTTCTATCAAATCATGATGAAGATGATTTTTTTAATGATTTAAAAGACAGGTCAAAATATTTGGATAAATATTTAAATATCTAGATCAAATGAAAGTAGCTATTCTCGGTAAAATTAATAAATCCGAACCAACAGAATATATTACTAATTTGATAACGTTGTTAGAAAAAAGAAATGTTTCTGTTTTTCTAGAATGTAACTATTTTAATTCCCTAAATGGGTTTATTTCAAAATCTATCAGTTCATTTGAAGAATTAGATAAATCTTATGATTTACTTATTTCTATTGGAGGAGATGGAACAATTTTAAAAGCTATAACTTTTGTGAAAGATTTATCCATTCCAATTATTGGTGTAAACTCTGGCAGGTTGGGGTTTTTAGCTAAAATTCAGATTGACAATATTGAACAGGTTATTGAAGAAATTATAGCAGGAAATTACTCAATTTCAGAAAGAACTTTAATAGAAGTCTCAACATCTGAAACAAACAAACAACTTTCAAAATTAAACTTTGCTCTAAATGAAATAACCTTAAGCAGAAAAAACACTACTTCAATGATTTCAATTGACACCAAGCTTGATAATAAACACTTAAACTCTTATTGGGCAGATGGGCTAATTATTTCTACTCCTACTGGGTCTACAGGGTATTCATTAAGTTGTGGAGGACCAATTATAATGCCTGAGGCAGAAAACTTGATTATTAATCCAATAGCTCCACACAACTTGAATGCTAGACCTTTAATTATTCCAGATAGCACTGAAATTAAAATCAAAGTTAATGGAAGAGAAGATGAGTTTTTAATATCCTTGGACTCAAGAATTACTACACTAAGTAATTCAAATGAAGTGATAATAAAAAAATCTCCATTTAAAATTAAAATGATTGAATTAGAAAATGAAAGTTTTTTAATTACACTTAGAGAAAAATTAATGTGGGGAAAGGACAAAAGAAATCTACAATAAATTAAATTTTAAACAGTTCTTAATCTAATAACAATTAGATTGAAATAATTGTATTAATTATATTTACACAATTATTAAAAGAATGAGATTAATTATTATTTTTCTTTTTACAATTCAATTTTCTTACTGTCAAATCTATGAGGTGGGTGTTGCTGTGGGAGGAAGCAACTTTATTGGAGATGTTGGAAATACCTCGTTTATAGCTCCAAATGAATTATTAAATGGTATAATTTTAAAATGGAATAGAAGTCCTAGACATTCTTACAGATTATCAATTTTATCTTCAAATATAAGTGCCGATGATTCAAATTCTAAGGACCCAAGAAGATTAGAAAGAGAGTTGTTATTTAAAAATAATTTATTTGAAATTTCATCAGGGATGGAATTTACTTTCTTTGATTTCAATTTACATGAAGCTGGTTTAAAATACACTCCCTATATTTTTACTGGAATAGTATATACTAAATTTGATAAGTTAGGTTATCAAAATAATAATATTTCAAGTCTAGGAGGCAGAACTAATTCGCTTGGAATACCATTTGTTTTAGGTTTTAAATACAGAGTATTAGAACAATTAATTTTATCTGCGGAAATTGGTTCGAGATATGTTTTTTCAGATAATATTGACGGAAGTTTATCCAATACAGAAAATTATACTAATTTTGGAAATATTAATAATAGAGATTGGTATGTGTTTTCATTAATTAATTTATCTTACACCTTCGGTAGAAAACCTTGTTATTGCAATTACTAAATAATGGTAAAAGAAAAAATAAATATTCCAAATCATATAGCCATAATTATGGATGGAAATGGCAGATGGGCAATGAGCAGGGGGCTGAGTAGACATCAAGGTCATAGAGAAGGCAAAGAATCTGCAAAAGAAATTGTTAAAACCTGTGCTAAACTTGGAATAAAAAATTTAACCTTGTTTGCATTTTCAACAGAAAATTGGAAAAGACCCAAGAAAGAGGTTGATTTATTAATGGACTTATTGCACAACTCTTTAATGTCAGAACTAAATGAGCTTAAAAAAAATAACATTAGACTTACCACCATTGGAGATATTTCCAAAATTCCATTTATTGTAAGGTCATTTTTAAAGAAAGTTTGTGATGATACAAAATATAATAATAGGATGACTTTGACTCTAGCATTAAATTATGGCTCCAGAGATGAAATCATAAATTCTGTAAAAAACATTGCTAATAAAGTTAAAAATAACATAATTTCTGTTGAAAAAATTGATGAATCACTAATAAATCAGCATCTTTACACTCGAAATTTACCTGATGTTGATTTGATGATTAGAACAAGTGGTGAAAAAAGAATCAGTAATTTTTTACTATGGCAATGTGCTTACGCAGAATTGCACTTCAGTGAAGAATTATGGCCTGATTTCAAAAGCGAGCATTTAATAAGCGCGATAACTGATTATCAAAACAGAGAAAGAAGGTTTGGAAAAACAAGTGAACAGCTTACTTAAAATAAAAGTTTTGAAAATATATTTTAAAAAAATTACCTACATATTTTTACTTTCTTCGATATCCGTATTCTCTCAACTAGCTGAAAAAAAACAATCCTACATTATAGGTGACGTCAGCGTTTCCGGCAACACAACATTTAGTCCTCAAACCATAGTAACATACTCAGGTTTGGGTAAAGGTGAGAAAGTAACTTTACCAGGCGAAAAAATTAGTAATGCAATAAAAAAATTATGGGGATCAAATTTATTTAGTTCAATAGAAATATTCGAAACCAAGAAAAGTAATGATACCGTTTTTCTTGAAATTTCTTTAGTTGATTTACCTGAACTTACAAATCTTATTATTACTGGAATTAAAAAAAATAAAACCGAGGATATTATAAGAGAAAATAAACTCCAAAACGGAGTCAAAGTAACTGAAAACTTAATAACGACTACAAAGAATTATTTAGAAAATTCGTACAGAAAAAAAGGTTTTTTAAAAGCTAAGGTAACTATTAAAACAGAAGCAGTAATTGATAGTACTACTAAATCAAAAGTAAATATGTTTTTGGATATCAACAAAGGCAGCAAAGTTAAATTGGAGGATATTTCATTTATTGGAAATGAAAAAATTAAATCTAAGACATTGTTAAAAGCAATGAAAAATACAAAAAAGAAAAATATATTTAGAGTTTTAAAAAGATCTAAATTCATTAAAGATGATTTTAAAGAAGATTTAGTTGGTGTTGTAGATAAATATAAAGAAAATGGATACAGAGACGCAAGAATTCTTATCGACACACTTATCTATGACAAGAAAACTAACATGGCTAATATCTCTATTAAATTAGAGGAAGGTGAGAAATACTCATTTGGTGAGATTAATTATTTAGGAAACACTGTCTATTCAGACGCTCAACTTAATCAGATTTTAAAGATTAAAGAAGGAGATACTTATAATGGAGTTGAACTTGAAAAAAGAATAGCTGATAGTTCTGATCCTGATGCGAATGACTTGTCAAATTTATATCAAAATAATGGATATTTATTTTCGTCTGTAACTCCTGTTGAAGTAAGTGCTGATGGAAATGTTATCGATTTAGAGATAAGAATCAACGAAGGGAAACCTGCCTATTTTAATAACATATCAGTTGTTGGTAATGAAAAAACAAATGATCATGTCATATACAGAGAAATAAGAACACGACCAGGTCAATTGTATAGCAAGGCTAATGTTATGAGAACCTTACGTGAGTTAGGTCAATTAGGTTATTTTGATGCTCAACAAATTTCTCCTGATTTTAAAAATGTCAACCCTGGAAACGGAACATTAGACATGGAATATTCAGTTGTAGAGAGTGGGTCAAGTCAAATTGAATTACAAGGTGGATATGGTGGTGGAGGATTTATAGGTACATTAGGTTTATCTTTTAATAATTTTGCAATTAAAGATATATTCAACAAAAAAGCATATAAACCTGTCCCAATGGGAGATGGTCAAAAGTTAGCTCTAAGATTACAATCAAGTAGATTCTACACAATGAATAGCTTTTCATTTACAGAGCCATGGTTAGGTGGTAAAAAGCCTGTTCAATTTTCTACCCAATTATCTCAAACAAAACAGTTTCTTTATAACCCCGTAACTAGAAATGCTGACAAAACAAGATCATTTAATATTAGCGGTATTTCTGTTGGTCTAGCAAAAAGATTATCAGTTCCAGATGACTACTTTACCCTGTCGCAAGCTATAAGTTTTCAGTATTATGATTTGAATAATTATAACACAGGTCTATTTACTTTTGGAAATGGATCTTCAAATAATTTGGCCTACACTCTTGGATTAAGTAGAAACAACACTTATACGGATCCAATTTATCCAACTGGTGGTTCAAATTTTAGTTTTTCTGCAAAATTAACATTCCCTTATTCTTCAGTTAATAATGTAGATTACTCAGCCTTAAATACAGAAAGACAAGAATTAGTTGACCAATTATCAACCGATCCATCTAACACTTCTGCATCTGAAAGAATAGCAGAAATTGATCAAGAAAAATTTCGATGGTTAGAATATTACAAGTTCAAGTTCAAAGGTGAGTGGTACACTGCACTTACTAAGAAATTAGTTTTAAAACCTACATTTGAGTTTGGTTTTTTAGGAGCTTACAATAATGACAGAGGTATTGTCCCATTTGAAAGATTTTTTCTTGGGGGAGACGGGCTAGGAACTTATAGCTTAGATGGAAGAGAAACAATCGCCTTAAGAGGTTATCCGAATCAATCTTTATCATCGCAAGACGGAGGATCAATATATAACAAGTATTCGTTAGAGTTAAGATATCCAATCAGCTTAGGTCAACAAGCTAAAGTATATGCCTTGGCATTTATGGAAGGTGGATACTCTTTTAACGATTTTAAAGACTATAATCCATTTGAATTAAAAAGATCAGCTGGTTTAGGGGTTCGATTGTTTATGCCTCAATTTGGATTACTAGGTATTGATTTTGGCCATGGATTTGATCCACTTGAAGGTGAAACTGGTAAACATGGTTGGGAAACACACTTTATCATAGGACAAAATTTCTAAATGCATACTATAAATATAAATTAGGCGTTTATACATAAAACTATACCGTTATTAAAGATTTAAAAAACATATTATTTTTTTGTATTCTTACCTACAGTATGGTTGCCTTAGCTCAAAAAGGAGTTAGAATAGGTTACATCGACACTGACTACATATTAGAAAACGTTCCCGAATATCAAGAGATAAACCAGCAACTTAACTCAAATGTGGAACAATGGAGAAAAGAAATAGAAAACAGAGAAAAAGAAATTAAAAATAAACGAGACCTGCTGAACAAAGAGAGAATATTACTTACTGTTGAGTTAATTCAAGAAAGGGAAGAAGATTTAAAAATAGAAGAAGAAGAAGTTTATGAGTACAAGCAAAATAGGTTTGGCCCAAACGGCGATTTTATATTACAAAAAAAGCAATTAATTCAGCCTATACAGGATCAAATATTCTTAGCTATCCAAGAGATCGCAAAAACAAAAAAATATGACTTTATTTTTGATAAATCTGCAGATATAGTTATGCTATATTCAGATAAAAGATATGACATTAGCGAACAAATTCTTCGTACAATACTTCGATCCAACAATCAAAAACAAGTAGAATCTAGAAGGGAAAAAAAGAAGCTTGATAAAGAATCAATAGTTTCTAAATCAGATGTTGAAGACCCTAGAAAAGCTGAGCTTGAAAATAAAAAAAGAGTTGCAGAGGAAAGAAGAAACAAAATATTAGAGGATAAAGAAGCAAAAAAAGCTGAGGCAGAGGAGAAAAGAAGAATAATAATTGAAGCTAGAGAAGCTAAAAAGAAGGAGGCAGAAGAAAAAATAAATAAACTTATTGAAGAAAGAGAAGCCAAAAAGAAGGAAGATATTGAAAATAAAAGGAGAATCCTTGAAGAAAGGAAAAAGAAAAAAGAAGAAGTTGAAGACAAAAGAAGAAAATCTATAGCAGATAAAAAAGAAGTTCAAATGGTAAATTCTTCCAATCCAACTGCCAGAGAGAAACTATTATTAGAAAGAAAGAAAAAGAAAGAAGAGAGCTTAAAAGCTGAAGCTCCAAAAAAAATAGAAAAAAATGA
>Ga0209196_1002505_pt1 | contig 11784 bp, 7 predicted proteins | sample COGITO_mtgs_1105_5_FD_184801 | JGI IMG/M metagenome (GOLD analysis project Ga0209196, IMG submission 184801) | Pelagic marine microbial communities from North Sea - COGITO_mtgs_110509 (SPAdes) (version 2) | ecosystem: Environmental > Aquatic > Marine > Epipelagic ... | reverse complement strand
AATCATTGATATCGATAATAGTTCGACACTTCATCTTTCGATAATATTTGCGCTTGTGGGAATCGCTACTATCTCAGCTATTTCAGGGATCAATCGAGGAATTCAGTTCCTCAGTGCTCTGAATATTATTATCGCCATCGGTTTGATGGTATTCATTTTTGCGTTTGGGCCTACCTCTTTCATACTAACGAGCTTTGTAGAATCGTCAGTTCTCCATCTCAAAGAATTTTTTCCGATGACTGTCTTTCGAGGTGATAAACAGTGGCTAGATAGTTGGACTGTCTTTTTCTGGGGCTGGTTTCTAGGCTATGGTCCTCTCATGGCGATGTTTATAAGTCGCATCTCAAAAGGGCGCAGCATTCGACAGATAGTATTGTGTTTGTCTGTATTGGCGCCGGTGGTAACCGCATTCTGGTTTACGATCGTTGGCGGTTCTGGGTTGTTTTATGAAACAAGCTCCCCCGGAAGTGTTGTTGCGTCGTTTGAGGGTTTTAATATGCCGGCGGCTCTACTTGCGATTAGCCAACAATTGCCCATGGGTTTTATAGTGTCGTGTTTATTTCTTGTGCTAACGACACTTTTCGTAATTACCACAACGGACTCTATGGCGTATACGATTTCTATGGTTGTTGTCGGGTCAGATTCTCCACCAACTCCTTTGAGAGCATTCTGGTGCGTCATGATGGGGGTTATCGCCGCAATATTAGTGTCGCTAGGGTCTGGAGGAATAGGCGCGCTGCAATCTTTTATTGTCGTAACCGCTGTTCCTGTCTCTTTGGTTTTGTTGCCATCATTGTGGGCGGCACCTTCCATCGCAAGAAAATTGTGGATTGAACAGTCGAGTACCGGGGCATGATGAAGTTCAGGAGCTAAATATGATTGAGTTAATTAAAGAGTCTGGCATCCCTCTATTGCCCACAAGGCCTCCAGCGACAGTGATGGATATAAATCGTTTAGGAAGCATGCACCAGTGTCGGCTGAGTTTTATGCGAAGTCTCATGCGAAAAGTTATGCGAGAGAAATGGTCGATTAAACCAAGCGTCATAAAGCTTGATGATCATGGTTATGGTGTGATTGTCTATCGAGTCGACACAGGTAAAAATATTTATAGTTTTGTACTTTTCTCTAACCACCTCGATGACGATAAGCGTAATGACCGAGTAATCGCAGAAGAGTGGGACGTCACCATGACGTTGTGTATTGGTGATGTTACACGTGATGACATTGACCAAATGCGCGAAAACGTACCCAAGCAAGAAGCGGGTCGCGTAAACTCAAAAATGATCGTCTTGTCACGAGGCAATAAGAGCTCTCGCAATTTTGACTATGTTGTTTCTGAGCTTTCTTCTGGGCATCAGCCTGATAAGCAGATGCTCACAAAAGTTGGTTATCTTTATAGAACAACCGCTGTTTACGGAAGCGGTAAGTTTGGCATGGCCGACTGGGAAAAAGTAAAACAAACCTGCCCCGAATTCGCAACCCCGTTCTCGGCTGAGATGTTTGTGTGTTTTATGCTAAGGCACTTTAGTATTGATCAAGCCGAGCGCTTGGCATCCATTCAGTCACCAAGCACCGCTGTAGCTATGGATGATGACATAAAACGCTATATTGGCATTGGCAACTCAACCGGCCTAGGGATGGCACCTTTTTTGATTCGACACCCTAAACTTATCAGTCGGTGGTTGTGGGTGCGTGAGCAGGCGTTAGCAAGAATAAGTACCTTTGGCGATGTAAATAGAGATAAGGTTAACAAGCTAGTAAAAATTTTTGTTAAAGCCCAAAAACACTTGGAAGAAACAGAAGTTCCAGATGAAATACAGACCAAACGCAATGACGTGCTTAAATCCGAATTAGCGCAGGTAATTGCCTTCTTACCTGATTTCAGTTGCGCCAATCAACGATGGGATACTTTCGTAGAGCATATTGGCACGCATTTTAGTTTTGAAACTCAAGAAGTGGTTAGTTCTTCCTTAATGGAGCTATACCCTGATTTAGTGGATGACCTAGAAGACAATTTGACTGTCGATGAACACTATAGACTGCAACCTGCGATGACGTTGTCTGAACTAAAGCAGATAATTGAGGTCAGCTATGATTGGGCCTTGGAAATCGATTTTTCAACTAAAGATGCTAATCATTTCTTCTGGTATTTTTCCGAGGAAAAAATGGAGCCCCGTTTGGGAGACCGATATAACGAACCGGGAGAAGACAAAGAAATGCCACTAATAATCGGCCGCCTTGTACGTGATTGCTATAACAAACTTATGGATGACGTCGTTGAATATAGCCCGAATGAAATGATCGCCTATTTTTTGCTCAGACGACCAGAACTAAGCGGTATTGTGACTAGAATTCAAGCAATGTCAGCTGAGCCGATGGGTGAAATCCGAGGCAACCTTGCTGATATTAATATGCGCCCCTTAGACTTATTGCGCTGTAAATTGTCTTTCTTTGGCGTTAGTAAATTTGATCCAAAGTCGAAGCTTTGGGTGAGGAACACTATGTTTCAAGGCGCTCCAATAGTGTCTGATATAGGCAAAACGTATCATGATGATTGGTACTTTCCAGTTGCTAGTGGTGTGTAGTAATAATGAAGATTTCAAAGAACGAATTGACCTCGTTGCTAAAGCAAGCCTTTCAGGGGTGTGGCTTCAGCGCTGGTGTCTATGAAACGGCTGCAACTACAGTGGTTTGGTGTAAGACCCATGGTTTTGATATTTCATCGGCTTTAACGGCTGAGAAAATGGCTGGCTTCCAGGCTCATACAAAATCCAATGTCAAAATTTTAGTTGATAGCCAAGACGAGTTGTCTGTTGATTTTGGTGGAGATAGTTTTATTGTCTCTGGCGTTCTTATGGCTGAATTGGTTTACGCTAAATCTATTGCTGCTGGCTTATGTTTGGGTAAGTTTATTGATTGCCCAGATCGAAAACTAGTCTCAAAAAGCGTTGCTGATTTTGGACAACGGGGCGTTCATTGCACAGCCTATTGGCGCGACAATGAGGATCCAAATTTAATAAATGTGACGCGAACGGTTGATGGTAACTGGTGTCCTGAATACGCTCGGTATCTCTCTGCTGAGCCTAGCGATAAACGAGTAGTAGAGCTTGATCAATCGTCGCTCTATTTGGTTTGCGCAGACACCTCTGCTGCTATGGACGAGTACCTTTTAAGCGAGTGCGACGAAATTATAGGCAAGCCATTTCAGTATTGGCTGTCCGAAGGTATTAAGGCCAATGAGAGATCCTCTTTAATGGATGGTATCGACATCACACCTGAACTCTGGGATTTACTCGGGGGGTATCGAGATAAAGTGCTTGTTGAGTCTACTGATGAATCACGAAAAGGTGCCGGCGCATAGTTACTGAATGGCTCGCCAGGGTTAGATTAACCGTAGCGTACAACGAGAAAGTTTTTGTTTTTAAAAAGTTGCGTAGGCGGCGGCGAGAGCTTTTATTTTCTAACCTAAACCACAAAAATTACTTATATGATTGAACACAACTTAAGTCTTGAAGACGTAAAACTAATCACCGAACAAGCCTTGATTGGCGCCGGCACTAATGAAGAGAATGCGAAATCTGTTGCTAGATCAACAGTATTGGCTGAGCGCGATGGAATTCGAAGTCATGGCCTGATGTATGTGCCGATTTACGCCGAACATGTGCAGTGTGGCAAAGTTGATGGCAATGCTCAGCCGGTTGTGTCTAGCAAGCGCAAAGGTGCCATAACGGTTGACGCTAAACACGGCTTTGCGCACCCAGCTATCGACGCGGGGTGGAGCGCACTGGTCGAAGCGACTAAGGAAGTCGGTATCGCCGCGTTAACCATCCATAATTCCTATAATTGCGGTGTCTTAGGTCACCATTCTCAGCGCATAGCAGAAGAAGGTTTTGTGGGGTTGTGCTTTACCCACGCACCAGCGTCAATTGCTCCCATAGGAGCGAAAACTGCGGTAATTGGAACGAACCCATTTGGATTTTCTGTTCCAGATGGTAACGGCGGAGTGGCATTGTCGATTGACCAATCGGCAAGTGCTGTCGCTAAGTCAGAGATATTGATGCGTTCAAGAACTGGGGAATCGATTGAAGAAGGCTGGGCTCTAGATCAAAATGGTAATCCGACGACCGACGCTAATGAAGCTCTTAAAGGGTCTATGGTTCCTTCTGGCGGGTACAAGGGGTTTGGGGTCGGTTTGATGGTCGAAGTGTTGGCGTCATGTTTGGCTGGGGCCGTACTAAGCAAAGAGGCAAGCCCATTTTCTGGAACACAAGGCGGACCTCCAAGTACGGGGCAGTGCTTTATCGCATTTGACCCATCCGCGTTTTCAAACCAAGGTTTTGCAAAACAAATTAACTCACTAGTTGATTCGATCGAGAGTCAAGAAGGTGCACATTTACCCGGTTCAAAAGGTAAGCGCAATCGACTTGAAACGGAAACACGGGGTGTTGTTGTAACAGATGATTTACTTGTGCGAATCCGGACCTTTATAGGCACCTAGTTTTTAAAACACCTCTCTACCGCCGCTAATTCAGTTTATGCGGTAGATTCGCGATAACTAAAAATAATATTTTCCTATATAAAGAACTTATCTATTAGCTGGACTTATTAATTGATTTAATTTTCTGATTGGAAACAATCGAATATTTATTTGATTATCGATGCTTAATAGTTAAAGCAATCAAAGAGAGGATAGCGTCAATGAATAAAAAAACTAAAATTAGTGTCGCAATAGCTGTATGTTTAGCAGGATCGAGTGGCATTGCTCATGCAAAGCCCGCGCTTGAAGAGATAGTGGTAACAGCTACGAAACGTAGCGCGAGCGCTCAGGATGTTCCTGTGGCAGTTACCGCATTGGGCGGCGAGTCGTTAGAACAACTGAACGTTACCAGTTTTGACGACTATGTAAAATATTTACCGAATGTGACAAGCGGTGGTCGCGGCCCCGGCCAAAACGAAATTTATATTCGTGGTGTTGCTTCCGATGCGAGTACCATTTCGGTAGCCGAGGCTCAAGGAAGTGCTCCTACCGTGGCTTTGTATTTAGATGAGCAACCCGTTTCTGCAGGCGGTCGTAATCTCGATATTTACGTAACCGATATCGAACGTGTAGAAGTATTGGGTGGCCCACAGGGCACCTTGTTTGGCGCAAGTTCTGAAGCAGGCACAGTGCGTATTATTACTAATAAACCCAATCTTGGCGCCTTCGAAGCGGGTGTGGATGCGAGCATTTCGAGCACCAAAAGTGGTGATGCAAGTAACTCGACTGAAGCCTATATTAATATTCCTTTTATCGAAGACAAATTGGCTGTTCGGATCGCTGCATACAATGACAATCAAGGCGGTTATATTGATAATGTACTTGGAGTGACCACAATTGATCCCGTCGTCGTAAATCAAAATCGAGCTCCCTTTGGCGTGGGCGTTCCAACCGATGGAAGCATTTCTATTGAATCAGCGAGTAACTTAGCCTTGGTTGAAGATGACTTCAATGATGCAAGCTATCAAGGTGCACGAATTGGTGTTAAATATGCGATCAACGATAACTGGGATGTTTTATTACAACATACACAGCAAACTTTAAAAGCTGATGGTGTGTTTGATTTCGACCCTGCTGTCGGTGACTTGCAAGTTCAGCGCTTCTTTGAAGATGAATTAGAGGACGAGTTAGGTCTTACAACGTGGACTGTAGACGGTCGCATTGGAGCGTTAGAGTTGGTCTACACAGGTGGTTTCGTTGATCGTGAGGTATCTCAATCAATTGACTATACCGGCTACAACAACGTTGGTAGCTACGTTGGTACCTACACCTGTCTCTACAACGCCTCTTACGTTGCAACAGAATGTTTGAACCCCGTTAAAGCCTTTACTAATGAGATTGATAGTACTCGCAATACTCATGAAATTCGAATCAATACTGATCCAGATAAGCGTGTGCGTTTGACGGCAGGTGTTTTCTATGACGATCAAGAGATCAACTCTGATGGAACCTTCGTTTATTTAGGCGCGGCCGATGCGTTTAACACAGGTCGAGGTAATTTCGGCCATCGTATAAGAAACCCACTTGCTCAAGTGGGCGGAGATATTAATAGTATTACGTTAAATGATCCTACAGCGCGTCAGCCTGGAGAAGGGTTTATTAATGATATTCGCCGCAGCGAAGAACAAATTGCTGTTTTTGGTGAAGTCAGCTTTGATATTACCGATGCGTGGACCGCAACGGTTGGCGCGCGCTATTATGACATTGAAGTTGATCTTGATGGTTTCGCTGGCGGAGCTTTTAGTGGTGCCGCACGTAATTTAGACGTTAATGCTCCTCCCATAGAAACAGATGATACGATTGGCAAATTTAACTTAAGTTATAAGTTAAGCGATGACGTTTTACTTTACGCCACTTACTCTGAAGGTTTTCGCCCTCCTGGCGCTAACCGCAGTGGTGGTGAAGCAGCTAACAACACAGCGTTTGGAAATATTCCAGATGGGTTTGAAACAGATGACGTTCAGAACGTTGAGTTTGGTTGGAAAGCTGACTTGTTAGATGGTCGGTTGCGTTGGAATGGAACCATTTACTCAGTCGACTGGACTGATATTCAGGTTGCACGTTTTGACCCAACGAATCTGACAATTACCACATTTGTAGACAATGCGATTGACGCCGAAATTTTTGGGGTAGAAACAGATGTCTCTTATTTGGTCAATGACAACTTAACATTGCATGCCGCTGCCTCGTATAACGACACGGAGATTACGGCGATTAATCAGGCAATCTTCGCTAACCAGCTTCCGCCATTGGGTAGCCCTCTGCCGCTAACGCCTGAGTATCAGTTCAATCTACGTTTACGTCATGAAGGCGAGATCGGCGATTATCAAAGCTTTTGGCAAGTTGGTGTAGTTCACGCCGATGATACTGTTAGTGCCTTATTGTTGGATGATGCTATGCCGCAAGAGTCGTATACAATTTGGGACGTTTCAGCAGGGGTTGGCAAAGACCAGTGGAGTGTTGAGTTATTTGTTGAAAATGCCTCGGACGAGCGTGCCCAATTGAACTTTAATTCACAAGATGACGTCCCTCGCATCACAACCAATCGTCCACGGACTGTTGGCTTACGTTTTTCATATGATTTTGAATAGACGTTAACTTCAAGCTAGTTCATTAAAAGGGCAGGCCATATGGTTTGCCCTTTTTTTGCTCTATGATAGTGTTTTTTCTGTGGCCAAAGTTTCAGCATATAAAGCGTTAGCTGGTGATATTCAAGTGTGGTCAGCGGACTTATGTTTTAGAAAACCCAAAACGATTTGTAGAGGTAGTTATGAATACCGGGGAACCGTTTCAAGCTCAATCAAGTGATGATTTGATTCACAAGGCAAAGCAACGAATACAACAAGGCCAGATTTCTGAAGCTGAAGGTGTGGTGTTGGAGTTGCTAAACCAAGATCAAGATCAAGATAATGTCGAAGGCCTCTATCTTTTAGCGGTCTGTCAGCGATATCTGAAAAAAACCGCAAAAGCATTAGAAACATTAGAAAAACTTAAAGGTGTGAGCCCATCTTATGGTCGAGCATTTCAAGAGCAAGGGCATATTTACCGTCAGCAACAGGATATTATGCCGGCAATGGACGCCTATAAGCAGGCCGTGCTGCTTAACCCTGCGTTATTGGCGTGTTGGCAGGCTTTAGCTGATTTGTATTTAGAGCAAGGTGATCATTTGGCTGCAAATGAGATGCGTGAACAAGTGCAATACCTATCATCGTTGCCGATGGAATTGCTAAGCGTTACTAGTATGATTCATGAAGGTAAGCTGTATAAAGCAGAACAACTATGCCGCAGTTATTTGCAGAAAATACCTCACCATGCTGATGCTATGAGGCTGTTGGCTGATATTGGTGCGAGGATGCAGGTACTGGATGACGCCGAATTTTTGTTGGAAAGCTGTGTTGAGTTTCATCCGGATAATAAGATGGCGCGTTTTGACTACGCAAACTTACTCAATAAGCGGCAAAAATTTAAAGAGGCGCTTGAGCAAATAGGAATTTTGCACGATGAAGCTCCAGATAATTTGGCTTTTAATCTGACCATGGCTAATGCCTATGTAGGTGCAGGCGATATAGAGGCTGCGTTGTTAACCTATGAAGAAGTGTTGCGACAAGCACCGAATAATCCGAATGTATTGTTGATGCAGGGGCATGCATTAAAAGCGGTTGCTAGGGTTGAAGAGGCGGTATCAGTCTATCGAGGCGCCTATAGTGTACGGCCAGATTTTGGGGATGCGTTTTGGAGCTTGGCAAACTTAAAGACGTATCGTTTTAATGATGAAGAAATTGAGATGATGAAAGAAAGGCAGTCGGATAAGAAGACTGTGTTAATAGACCGAATTCACTTTTGTTTCGCACTAGGCAAAGCGTTTGAGGATCGTGAAGAATATGCCGTGGCCATGGAGTATTACCAACTTGGTAATAGCTTGAAAGTGCAGGAGAGCCGCTATAGCGCTGACATTGTTGACAAAGAGTTTCAGGCTCAAATTCAGGTATGTAATGGCGAATTGTTTGACAAGCATGACGGGCGAGGGAGTGCGGCATCTGACCCCATATTTATCGTTGGTTTGCCAAGGGCCGGTTCTACTTTACTGGAGCAAATATTGTCATCACACTCGCAAGTTGATGGAACCATGGAGTTGCCCAATGTTATTGCGATTATGAATAAGCTTAATGGGCGGCGTAAAGTTGGTGACGAGCAGCGCTACCCAGCAATCTTAAACGATTTATCCGCAGATCAACTTGCCCAACTTGGCGAGGAATACATTAGTGGCACTCAAATCTACCGCCAGGGCGCAGCCTATTTCATTGATAAGATGCCAAATAACTTTCGTCATATTGGACTGATTCATACGATATTACCGAATGCAAAAATCATTGATGCTCGACGGCATCCAATGGCGTGTTGTTTTAGCGGCTTTAAGCAGTTGTTTGCAGAGGGTCAGGAATTCACTTATGGGCAGAAAGATATTGGACGCTATTACAAAAATTATGTCGAGTTAATGGATCATTGGGATGAGGTTTTACCAGGCAAAGTGCTGCGAGTGCACTATGAAGATGTGGTTAATGGTCTGGAATCTCAGGTTCATCGAATCTTAGAGTATTGCGGTTTGGCATTTGAAGAAAGCTGTATGAATTTTCACCAAACAGAACGAGCAGTCAAAACACCGAGTTCAGAGCAGGTACGACAACCAATATTTAAATCAGGCATTGAGCAGTGGAAAAATTTTGAACCCTATTTAGATCAATTGCGAGGTTCTCTTGGAAGCGTTGTTGATGCTTATGACGCCTATTTAGATAGTGGGTCTCAACCTGCGCTTGATTCATGAGTAGCTGTTCTTTGATAGTCTGACTAACTTCTGAGCTTTGCATAATAAAATTAGAGCCTGAAGCATTAATTGCGGTGACAATTTCGCCGACTTGATTTAGTAGTGGCACGGCAATAGCGATTGCGTGATCTGGATTCGCTTATTGCATAGCCACACTCTCTTTCGAGCAACCTTGCTCAAGTAGTTCATATCAACCAATGTTTGCACTATTCGATAAATTGACGACGCGCTCACCCTGAGACGAACACTAAAATCTTTAGTGTTTAATACTCTTTGTTAAGGTGTAAACATTTCAATTATTTTTAAGCCCCTCGCTAATGCTGCGACAGTGTAATCAGGTTGTCGGCAGGCAGGTTTGTCATGGTTGCTTGTCTAAAAAAATTAATATGAAAATCTTATTAATTGATTAAATTTATTAATTCGGAATATAAGTTATTTGGACTGATAATGTATCAATGAATTAAGTATTGTTAAATTAACTTTTAAAGTAATAATTTGACTCATACGTGGAAAATATTTCCATATATAAATAATAAAACTGAATTGATCATGCCTATTAAAAATGTGAAGTCGAACGAGTTTGTACTCAAAGCAACTTGCCCTGCGATGGGGGGCATCGTTGCTTCAGTGACATCTTTCTTATGGTCAAAGAGTTGCTATATCTCCGAACTAAACCAATTTGATGACCCCGATACGGGGCGCTTTTTTATGCGATTGGTCTGTAGAGTGGATGACAATGGCATCGAAATAGAACAGATTCAAAGCGAGTTCGCTTCTATTGCGAAAGAGTTTGATATGAAGTGGGATATCTTCGATCGGTCTATCTTAAGTAAGGTTTTGATCATGGTTAGTAAATCTGATCATTGTCTGACGAATCTATTGTACCGATATCATAAAGGCGAACTGCCTATAGAGATCACAGCGATTGTGTCGAACCATAAAGACTTGAGACCAATGGCCGAGCGTGAAGGAATTCGTTTCGTTCATTTGCCCGTTACCAAAGAGAACAAGCGTGAGCAAGAATTAGCCTTGTTGGATATAGTTAAGGAGACGAAAACAGATTTGGTTGTATTAGCTCGCTATATGCAGGTTTTGACCGATAACCTTTGTAAAGAGCTATCAGGTAAGGCGATCAACATTCATCATTCATTTCTTCCAAGTTTTAAAGGCGCGCGCCCATATCATCAAGCTCATGCGCGAGGCGTAAAGTTAATCGGTGCTACTGCGCATTATGTGACTTCTGATTTGGATGAAGGGCCAATTATTGAACAAGCCGTTCAGCCAGTAGATCACACATTCGGAGCCGATCACTTAGTTTCTGTTGGTCGGGATACTGAAACTATTGCGCTTGCACGAGCGGTGAAGCTACATATCGATCACCGAGTATTTCTCGATGGAAATAAAACATTAGTGTTCAAATAAACCTTGGCAAGTGAATGTGATGAATAAGCTAATTGATGGAATAGCTGTTTCTCAAACTGTTGATGTCGATTTTGATGATGTCAAATCACAGGCACCCTATATAACTCTAGTGCCTGGTTGGGTTGGCCCAATGACGTTTGCGTGTCTAATGCGCAACACAATTGTGGCCGCTAAGGCGCAGCTCTAATCATGATTATTCAATGTCCATATCAATCGCACACTGTTACGACTGCTCAGACATTGTTATTAAACTGTTTATATAGGAGGAGCATTTAATGCCGTTCTCGTTACTCAAATATGGCCTAAGCGGAGATTATCCGTTTGAAAAACACCCTGATTTACCGCAGCCAACTAAGCTTAAAAAACACTATGATGTCGTCATTATTGGCGGTGGAGGTCACGGTGTTGCAATTGCTTACTACCTAGCAAAGTACCACGGTATAACAAACGTCGCCATACTTGAAAAAGGTTATCTCGGCGGTGGAAATACCGCACGTAATACGGCGGTTATACGCTCCAACTACTTGACTTCAGAAGGGGTAAAATTTTATAGCGAGTCGGTTAAGATGTTTAAGAAGCTCTCAAATGAGTTTGACTTTAATATCATGTATTCGCAGCGTGGTCAGCTCACTTTGGCGCATACCGACGCCGCCATTCGTGGGTTTAGACAACGCGCCGAGGTTAATAAACATTTTGGCGGTCGTACTGAGTTAATTGGCGCGAAAGAAATTAAAGAGCTTGTTCCGACTCTAAACATGAACCCAGGTCATTTACCGGTTCTGGCCGGCCTATGGCATATGGACGGCGCAACAGCGAGGCATGATGCCGTGGCTTGGGGTTACGCAAAAGGTGCTACTCAGCGCGGTGTTGAGTTACACCAACTGACTGAGGTGACGGGCATCAATATTGTCAACGGCAAAGTCACTGGTGTAGAGACAAGTAAAGGGACTGTAGAGTGTGGCAGTGCGGTGCAGGCCGTTGCTGGTCATAGTTCTTTACTTGC
>Ga0209196_1002491_pt1 | contig 11817 bp, 12 predicted proteins | sample COGITO_mtgs_1105_5_FD_184801 | JGI IMG/M metagenome (GOLD analysis project Ga0209196, IMG submission 184801) | Pelagic marine microbial communities from North Sea - COGITO_mtgs_110509 (SPAdes) (version 2) | ecosystem: Environmental > Aquatic > Marine > Epipelagic ... | reverse complement strand
TCAATGCCGGCGTGTATTTTAATATCATCTTCCGCCAAGGCTTTGGCATCCTCGCCGCCTATTGCCACGTCCGTGCGGCCGCATCGACCGAACTGCCCAAAGTGCGCTTAGTCAATCACCTGCTAGTTGGCTCCTACGCCCTCGGCATCGCCTACGTCGCATTGATGACCATCGGCTGGTTCTAAGCCCATGGACATCGGCACTTTTACCACGCTGCTAATCGCTGCTGGCGCTGCAATGACCACAGCCATCGCATTCCTATTTCACACCGTCATGGATCTGCACAAAGAGCAGCGCACGCTCTCCGAGCGCTTCGGCAACTTGCAAGGCAAGCAGGCCGGCATCGAAGAATTATCCGACAAAGTCCTTGTAGCCGTTCACGACTGCAAAAAACCATAACTATGAAAAAACTACTTCTAATACTAATCGCAATCGCATGCAGCGGATGCAGCAGCACCCGTATCGAGCAAGCCTACTTTCAAGACACCACGATCAACAGCGCCACCTGGAAGAGCCAAGCAGGTGTTGGCCAAGATGCAGTCATCGAGGCCACCACCGCACCGAAGACTGACGCCAGTCTCACCGGGCTATGAGCAAGTTTGTTAATCAACTCAACGCCCGCATTTCCAAGCAGATACGCGGCAACAAATTCACCCGTGTCGCCATACTCGAAAATGATTTATGCTACCAGTCAGACATCGCCGGAGATATCATCGTCCCGGTCGGCTTCGCCTCCGATGGCGCCAGCGTGCCACGAATCATGTGGTCGATCTATCCACCCTTCGGCAAATACCTAGAAGCCGCAATCGTCCACGATTGGTTCTGCGTCACACGCCCGGTCAGCAGCGTCACCGCCGCCAAAGTCTTCCGCGAAGCGATGGCAGCCTGCGGCGTCAGCAAGTGGCGACGCAACAAGATGTATTGGGCCGTCCGCACCTTCGGCCCCAGATTCAAGCGCTCATACTTTTAGTCGCCAACAACAGTGACCATGGAGAGGGGAGTCTAACCAGCGTTCGTTCGAGTCAATTGCAGCCAGTGGCTACCTCGGCACTGCTGACCCAGATCGTCATCACCCGCAATCACCATCCCCTCACCGTGGCGCCTCCGCTTGCGGAGGCCCTGCACTATCACGGGGAGGGACGACCTCCGCGTCGTCCGCACTGCACACAAACCAGCGGTCAAACGTTTAAACTAAACATGGATCAAGCGTAAGTAAGTGACGAGCACATTTACCTTAAACGTTTGCCCCCTTTTTTGGGGTAATCCGCAGCCATTCTAATCAACGCGAAAAGCGTTATAATTAGTTCCAAAGCGCGAATTTTTACCCTTGATTGCTACTTGGAGGTCACCATATTTTAGCCATCTATTTTCCGCAAGGGGACCCGAGTTTCTTAATCGTAGCAGTGACTTTCACCATGCACAAACTTTCTAAATCAAAACTCATCGCCTTCCGACAATGCCCGAAGCGGTTATGGCTTGAGCTCAAGAAGCCCGGGCTCATAGATGATAGCGGTTCGCAAGCAGCCTTTAACATTGGCAATCAGGTGGGTGACATTGCGCAGAGGGTTTTTGATCCTGACGGAACTGGCATCAACGTAGATCCCATTGATATTGGCTGGGATGAATCTGCGGCTCAAACTGAGGCATTGCTGCAAACTGGAAAGGGACTTATCTTCGAGGCGTTGTTTAGTATCCCAGGTTCACTCGCCATTGCAGATATCATGCTGCCGGACTTTGCATCTGCTGCTCTACGCTGGCAGATGATCGAGGTTAAGTCTTCGACCAGCGTGAAAGACTACCACCGTGATGATGTCGCGATTCAGACCTACATCGCCCAACGCAGTGGACTCGCGCTATCGAAGGTGGGCGTTGCACACATCAACAATCAGTTCATCTATCCCGGGGATGAGAACTACGATGGCCTGTTGCATGTGGAAGATTTGACTGAAGAAGCGAAAGGCCGGCACGCGGAGGTGGAACTGTGGATTGCGGACGCGCAATCCACCGCGGCACAGGAAGTCGAACCAATTATCAAGATCGGCGGCCATTGCCGCGAACCTTTCACTTGCGGATTCTACGACTACTGCCGGAAAGATGTCACTCAACCAGAGATCCCGACAAATATCCTTCCCCGAATTCATACTGCCAAAGTGAGCGACTGGGAGAGGCGTGGAATCACCGAACTACACGACACTCCAGACGATGAGCTCAACCTGATTCAACAACGGGTAAAGGCAGCCACTCTATCAGGTGAGACCTATTTTGATGCAGTAGGCGCGGCAACCGCACTCGGAGCCCAAGCCACACACACCTACTTCCTAGACTTTGAAACCGTGACCTTCCCCGTTCCGATCTGGAAAGGCACCCGTCCCTATCAGCAGCTCCCCTTTCAATACAGCCTACATTTGGTCCACAAGAGCGGCGGACTACGTCATGCTGAGTTCCTCGATACCAGTGGTGACGATCCTCGCAAAGCGCTGGCCGAGCAACTGATACAAGACTGCGGTAATGATGGAGTGATCTTTGCTTATAATGCCGGATTCGAGAAAGGCGTGCTGAAGAGCCTGGCAGAATCGTTCCCTGAGTATACCAGTCAGTTAAAAAGTATCATCGGTCGCTTGGGCGACCTACTGCCGATTGCTCGGGACTGTTATTATCACTCCTCACAAAAGGGCAGCTGGAGCCTAAAAGCAGTGCTTCCTGCTATCTCTGAACTCAGATATTCAGACCTAGAAGAGGTGCAGAACGGCATGGCCGCTGTCGATGCTTACAAGGAAGCGATCAACTCGGATACCACACTTGAGCGCAAACAAGAACTACGTGACCGCATGCTCGAATACTGTAAACTCGACACCTACGCGACCGTCAAAATGTGGAAGTTTTTCAAAGGCACAATAAAATAGATAAACTCTAATTCATTTATAAGAGCCATCCTCAGAATTATGAAAAGCTTGACTACTTTTTAAATTAAGAAATGTTTCTCACTTTAACTAACAACTCGATACTATGGATATACTAGACAATTTTTTCTCAATAATAGACGACAAAACGGGCTTGAAGCGAGTCAGTGGGCGCCCCTATGGGCACCTTCACTTCTCTCCCCATTGTATCATTTTTCTTCGAGTCAAAAAAAAGTCGGTCGCTGTCGCCTTCAGCACAGATAGTAAAGAGAAGTCACTTCCTGCTGAATCGCACATAAAATGGGCCAACGAGAGTGGAATACTACGCAAAGAGATCCAATCTGGAGGGTATTTTAAGCTGGAGCGTGGTGCTAAAAATAAGTCCAAGTCGACGCTAATCTATGAATTGCCTTTAGATAACGAGCAGAAGCTGTTGGATCCTGATTTTCAGGCTCAGGCTATTGAAATTATTGACATGCTGAAAAACGATTTGGATGGTTTTGTCACTCCCAAAAGTAACGGGCGTAACATTCAACTCACTGATGACAGTGATTCTAATGAACCTTCTATTAGTTCCAATTCTACAGCGGAAAATCTTTTAGAAGCAATAAGCGACAAGATTATGGAGACTGGTATACTTACTCAGTATATTGAGGATGGTAGCTTGGCTACGGTTAGCCTTAAGATTGATTCTAGTGAAGAAGGCTTTGAGATTATTGTGATTATAGACTGTAATGACAGAAGTTCAGGTGAGTTATCTGATGACGAGGATGATTATATTTGTGAGCGGTTGGATGTTTACTTTAAACAAAAAAGGTTTTGGGATGAATTTGACAGTGTAGGTTATTCCCTTGATGACTTTTTAGGATTCATTACCGAAGTTGAGTCGTAACTAGCTTTGCTCTGGGATAGTAAAAAACAAAAAAGCGCTTCTTTTAATGATCAAGGCTGACCGAGAAGACTTATTGACTTATGAACGATAAAAAATGGTCTGCCTCCTTGGTTGAAAGAACAATAAGCTGTTTGCAGAATATTGACTCTTTCAATCCTATGGACGGTTGCTTGCATCTCAAGTGTGTCGATGGGAGATGCGGCAGAATAACAGTCGCCAACTTGATGGAAGATCATCTTGAGATTGCTGTTAAAATGTCTAATCAAAAGGTGTATTTTGGCAGTTCGAATGAGCTGATTGAGGCCGGGTGGGGCATTGACTAAGCACACGCCCAAACAGCCCCCCACGAGCGTAAGAGAGCCACAGCCTAACGCAAATCCCTTATCCGAAATCGGTTGATCCTTGAACGCCTTGGATGCCTCGATGAAGCAGGCCTCGCTAAACTTGCGTAAAGGCAACGCTCCGACCATCACGAAAGGGCCATACGCCGGCGAGTTTGTTACTGGCGATCACATCATTCCACGTTCTGTTTGTCCCGAACTGGATAACGCCCTCTACAATCTTGAGATGATGCCGCTAACGCTCAACCAGAAGAAGAGCGCGAAGGTCGGACAGAGGCAAATCGACTTAGCAAAACGATGGAACGCTGATGGGCTTCTAAGTAGCGAAGGATTAAGAAACGTCTTGGCTGTTTCCCCTTAAAAGATAGGCCGACTCGCTCGATCCACATAAGTTAGACTAAATAATTATGAAGACCTCGCTCTATCTGCGACACTTATCACTTTTTTGGCATACCCAGCTACGGCGGCGGCCAAAGTTGCGACATTAACTCCCGAACTTGAGAGGATTATTAGAAACGTCGGCTCTGGCTCGTCTAATCAGCTTCTGCTCAAAACTGTGCGCATCGAAGCTAAGCACTTGGACCTCCTTTATCTGAAGCATATTGAAGTCGAGCAGCGTCCTGTTAGGCTGTAATGCAAGCACATAAAGTCCTGATAAACCGGCTTCAGCAATTGCTTTCCTTTGCCGCTGCGACGTCTTATCGCTACCCGTGACAGGGTGAGCTAATGAATCCGAATCAGAACGGGCGTAACCTTTCAATCTTCGATATAATGAAGCACTAGATTTACCGATCTTCTGGATCTTGTTATCAAAATGCATGATATACACCCCAGACGCGCTTTGATCTAGCTTCTCAAGATTCTTTATCTGTAGGCCTTTTATAGGAAGCCATTCGGCAAAACCGAGATCTATAAAACCAGTATCCAAAGCAGCTTTTATTAAAGCATTCATACAAATAGTCCCAAAATTGGAAATTCAAAGCACGACACCTTAAAACAATCTCAATCGTTACAGGCTCTCAGTGGTGTAAGAAGCTAGATCAAAATGAGACTGTTTGAGATTTTCGTGCTTTAGACTCTCCCCTGATTCAAGTCCTATGTAATACTCTTCAGCATCTGGATTTGATTCAACCCCCTCATCATATTCTCCGCCGCCCCATTGTTGAATTGCAAAGTCACTGTGCTGTGAGTGCCACCCAATAATGCTAAGATCCGCTTTAGATTCTTCAGCCATCCGATTAAATTCAAAGCTCCATAGGTCTTCGTCATCAGTCTCCTCTGCTCGGAACATCATATTAACTGCTTCAAAATCCTCAGAATAAAACTCGTTCAACGGGAATTTTTCAAACAAAGCATCTTCGAGTTTCTCCAGTAACTTCATTCTATCGAGATTATCGTCCATCTCTATTTTTAAGGCGAAGGAACCATTCTCTTTTTTCCCTACGACATAAAAGCAATCAGTTTGTATTCCTCTCTCCTTCAGCAGTAGGCCGTGATGGAGTAACATGTCAGCACTTTTTGTTACCGCGTGTTCCAAATCATCTTCAAAATCATTTGAATCAAAATATCCTGAGATACCGATTCGCATAAGATAAAAGTGCTGCCCTCCTTGATTGGATGAGTTAGATTCCTTGCTAACCAGCTCAGCTTTTTCAGAATCAATTCTACGTTCTTTAATTGTTGCGAGGGTGGCTAAGTTGCCGTTGATCAACTCTAGAGCCTTGAGGACTGCACCTCGGGTGGCTTCCTCATCAAGTTGCTCCACGTCACTCAAAGGAATGCGAGTTTGAACTGATGCTTTTGACTTGTTTCTGGAGCCTCTTGCTAGCTCAAAATATAACTCAGGGAGAATTTCTTCCCGTAAAATCCCCGTCTTATTCGCCCACTCCATTAAAACATCGGCGGACAAATCTTCTTTTCCCCCATTAGTCCATAACTCAATTTTGATGCTCTTTGATTGAACAAAGATTGAGAGGAGTGAGCGGGGATCTAAAGCCATATTCCCATACGCTTTCCCCTTTATTTGCCTGTAGTTAGGATAAGAAGATGTGATTGAACTATGGAACTTTTGAACTGTAGCGTCAGACATTTGGAAAAGAGTCTAAAAGAGTCTAAAAGGGTCAAGTTTAAAAAATATAATGGAAGGGGTCCCACTAGCCATCACCAACAATGAAGTGCAAGCGAGTGATGTAAAGGTGAGTTAGGTGCTTGCGAGCCCACTTACCGCAGCAAGAGGATCTCAAAAATACAACCACCTAAATCGTGAAGAACGCTGCGGTATCGAGCAGATGCGTAAAGCCGGATGTCACCGAAAAATCAGATAGCCAAGCTACTTGAGGGTGGCGAGGGCACGATCAGTTGTGAGGTTCACCTCAACAGTGACGTTCGCTGTTGAAGCGGACCCCATTGTTGGGGCCAGTGGCAGTTAGATCTTAGTTGGTTATTGCTGTTTTTTAGTGATGCTCATCGCCCCCATGGGGGCGATGAGCATCAGTGCGAGTTAAGCCGCTTCTTGAATGTCTAAAGGTACTCTACATCGCCTTTAACGCCGGCGCACATTTGTTTTAGTTCCTCTGCCGTATATTTACTAGCGATCTGCGATGAGCCATTAATAATTATATTCTTCCCAACTTCTAATCCTTTAGGTAATGAGTGAATTTTTGTGTTACCAAGAAATAAATCTCCACCAACTTTTAACCCCTCTGGTAATGATTTAATCGGAACATAGTTTAAGTTTAAATCATCCCCCACCTCTAAATTTTCAGGTAATTCAGTAATTTGGGTATTATCAAGGCATAAGCGACCTGTCACCTTTAGTTTTTTAGGCAACGATTCGAGAAGCCGGGATCCTTCAAGACGTAAATCTCCATCAAGCTCAAATTCTTGAGGCAATTCCATGTATTTTTTCCCTCGAAGATCTAAGTCTCCTTTATGTTTTTCTTTTAGCATTTAATTTTCTCTTTCTATATTAGATCCCAAAAAGGGCCTTTTATTATTATAATTATTTTTACAATTTCAAGATTAGACTTAATTATCCACTAATTTCAAGATAAATTAGCGAGGATTCGATTTGTGCGTTATTAAGACTTAAGTCTACATAAACTCTATCCAAATCTCAGGGTAATGATCCTATACATATGCTAGAAATATCAAAGCCATGCCCCCTTTTTAGGACTAAACCAGCGGTCAAACGTTTAAAATAAACATGGATCCAAGCATAAAGAAGAATAGCAACAGCAACAGTCCAATACTTCATGCTTCAACACATGCAGTTTGGGCTGATTTTACCGTCCAGCGATAGCCAATCCCGCTAGACTTTCGGCAACGATTTCGCCGGCACCACATACCGTCCATCCTTCTTTTCCATCTCTGGCAGTTCCTCACCCGCAGGCACGATCCCCCAAAATACGTCGGCTTCCTCGACGCTCTTCAGGTCGAGGTAATGCTTGCGGATCACCGCCTCCGAGTTGCCCGCCTGTAGCGAGGCATCACCGACCGAGCGGAACGCGCCCACCGTCATCGAAATAAACGTGTGGCGCATCACGTCATGCGTGAGCTTGCGCTCCTTGCGCACGTCGACCCATAAGTCGCGAAAACGACGAGTCGGTAGGATGGGGTAGTCCTCGATCGGATATTGCTCCAGCCACCGCTTCAGGTTCGGTTGAATCTTAATCGTGCGCTTTTCATTCACCTTGGAGACTTCGGGTTCGACCAAAATCACCCCAGTATCAAAACGGAAGTCCTTGGCTTGCAGTTTTTTGATTTCCCCATCCTTCCAGTCAGGACGGATGCCAGCGAATAGCGTTAAGGCGTAGTAGGGCACCATACAGCCCGGCTGACCCCAAAAAGTGCCGTCCTTGTTTTGCGGTCCCTGATAGCTTTCCAGCCAGTGCATGAATTCTTGGGCTTCCTGCGCGCTCAGCGTGTCGGCCGTACCACGGGCCTTCTTCACTTTGAACTTCGGCACCTCCAGAATCGGATTCTCGGCCACATATTTTTTAAAAAGGCAGTATTTAAAGAAAGTGCTCAAATAGCCCCGGCGATTGTTCCAAGTCTTGAGAGTCGGCACCGCCTTCGACCGACCAAGAGGCAGGTCTAAATATTCACGAATCTCATCCGGGCGGATTTCGCCCACAATGCGTTCGACGAAATAACCTTGCAGCTTCTTCATCTCGATCCCGATCGCCCGTTCTTGACGATGCGAGAGTAGGCCACGCTCGGCATCCTTGGATCTCTCGTCAGTGTATTCGCGGATCGCTGCCTCTATGGTCATCGATTCGGCAGCTTCCTTGTAATGTTGAAGGAAATAATCGACCGCAAAGGAGAGCGACTTCGAAGACTTCGAATGCTTCAAGAGCGAGGTAGCCGCAATCGCCGCGCGGTTTTGGTCATGAGTGAGAGTGGTCCAGACGGTCTGACCGTCTGACTCATTATTAAGGTGCTCGATGTCGAGATGCTGACGATCAGCAACCGCCTCATCACGGGTCGAGTAATTTTTACGGATGCGCTGACCATTCAGCGTCCCCGAAAGCCGCCAGACATCCTGGCCGCTTGGGTTGGTAAACTTAGTTATTTTGAAACGAGTAGTCGTCATCTTTATCTAGGATTTGCCAATTAGTATTGGCAAATCCTGACGAATGTCGACTGTAAATGGTGGAGGTGGCGGGAGTCGAACCCGCGTCCCTCGTGCTTTCTTACGTGGCATCTACATGCTTAGCGTTCAATTTATTGTCGTTGCTGAATCGCCTAAATGCGAGCTATTCAGTTTCCAGGCTTCCTAAATACAACTGATAAGCGGAAGCCAGATTATCAGTTATGCCTGCTAGTCGACGCCTCACTCCCTTAGCAGGTGTCTAGGGTGAAACGTTGCCGCTTTAAGCAGCAAGAGCGAATTGTTCTTCGCCAATTATTATTTGTAATGGATTGATACGGAGCCTCCATTATCTCCGACATGCAGCCTCGTATTACGACACAAGGTCGAATCCGTGACACCCCCTGAAAATAGTGAAGAGTGAGTGCGAGGAGTGAAGGTGATCACACGACGAACTGACTCGATTTTGGGATTACGAAAAGAACTTGATCCGTACTAACGGAGGTTCTCTCAAAGAACGACCTTAAAGATCACGCGGCTTAGGCTAAATAGCAAGTCTGGCTTTACGGATTTATGTCGGTGCTCCGAGTCCTTATCAATTGGATTCAAAGATATGAATGAGGCCCGAACCGTTAAAAGCCATCCGTATACTGCCGCTACCGATATTGCCATCGTCAATGATGGAATCGATGTGGACTGCTTGTTCTGGGGTGAAGCCTAAGTTATAAACGTACACATAAATGTAATCACTGGTATTTACGTAAAACCAGTTGTAAGTCCCGTCTGTCCAAGTGCCAGGAAGGTAGCCTTCGATCGACTCTGGCATCTCTCGGTAGGTCATCTGCGGCGGATAATCACCCTCACTCGTACTGTAAAATTCGATGGCATTGGTGAAGACGCGAATGTCGTTCGCAGCCGCTGTGGCTTCGGCTCTTTGTGCGGCGGCGGTGACACCCGGCACGGCGAGTAGCGCCAGTATTCCAATGACTGTTGTGACAACCATTAGTTCGACGAGTGAAAATCCTTTTGGGTGTTTAGCCTGCATTTAATTAAGGTTGGTGCTTCTGTATCAGCTAATAGTCTTCTTTATTTAAAAATCTGTCAAAGCAGGAGGTGGATGTCGGGTGGTGAGCGGATTAAACGGTGAAGTGGTGGGTCGCTCAAACAGTATCGCGTGGTCTAGAAGGCAATTAAATTTTCGAAATAGGCTTTGTTTGTTTTTGGATCGTACACCGCGGTAGCAGAGCCTTCGGCGGCGCTTTGTGCGATCAGGCCATCTTGGATGCGGATGCTAATCGCAGCTTGCCATGTTTCGAATTGCTCTACGGTAACGGAGCCGTCGGGCGATATTGGTTGGGTTTGCTGCTCTTTGTCTGCGGGTAAATAGGCCTTATAGCGGCTAAGGGTTTTTTGTTTGCCTAGGCGGTGCACCTGCATGCCGTTGCCTTCGGCCCAAGCTTTAAAGTTTTCCAGACTAACCTGAAACTCATAGACTTGAACTTGTTTGGAGCGATAGTAAGAAATATGCGACGTGTAGTCAGGGAGCCATTTGACCTGATTGACGTCTACGTCGAATTCGGGGGCGTTGTTAAGGAAGAAGAAGATGGCGAAGGGTAGGGCAACGATGAGGGCAAATAGAGCGTACAGGGCTCGTATGTCTCGGCGGGACTTTGGTTTGAAGGATTCGAGTGCGTCTTCGTAAAAACGCAGCATGAGATTAGCGCGTGCTTTTTCTGCGCCTTCGCGGGCGATGAGCTCTTCGTATGAGCTGAGGCGCCAGCGTTTTTGTAGTTTTGCGTAGCGTTCGAGTGCTTCTTTTTCGAGTGCTTTCTCGCTGTCGAAATCGGTGTTAATATGAAGGACGCTGACGTAGCCTTCTTGAGTTACCCATGTCCAGGATTCGCCTTCGGTCTTAAAGTAGCCCGCGAGTTGGAAGCGGTTCATGTTCCAGCGCCGGTGCCCCGCGTAGATCACTTTTGTATCGTCCTCGAAGGGACCGTTGTGGAAATCCAAGCGTACTTGGTTGCTCTTAAGACCAGCAGCAGATTGATAGGCGCTTTGCTTTTCTTTGGTGGTGAATGCGCCCAATGCATGCAAGGAACCATCGTCTTCGACGCGGATCAATATGTGCAGATAGGGAATCATAGGAGAGGTTGTTCGAGTTGAGAAGTGAGCTTACGCTTGAGGGTTGCCACTCGATATACAAAGTTTTTCGTGAATCTTTGTTTATGAGTCAATACTTTGCCGCCTAGATTGGAAATCGAACGACTGTGCTCTAGCGCTTGTTAATGATATGGATCGAGCCAAAAAAGCCCGACGTGCTGAGGACGTCGGGCTTTGATTTAAAACGATTGAAGTTCAGGATTTAGATCAGGTCTTTGACGGCCTCACGTTCATCTTCGAGTTCTTGAACACTGGCGTCGATTTTAGCGCGGCTGAATTCGTTGATTTCGATGCCTTGCACGACTTCGATCTCGCGACCGTCGGAACGCACAGGAAGGGATGTGATCAAGCCTGGTGTGGTTCCGTAGCTGCCGTCGGAGCAGATACACATGCTGATGCTGTCGCCAGCTGGTGTCGGTGTGACGATTTTACGAACTGCGTCAACGATGCCGTTGGCTGCAGATGCAGCCGATGAGGAACCACGTGCTGCGATGATTGCTGCACCGCGCTTTTGCACGTTGGGAATGAACTCATCCTTAAACCATGCTTCATCATCAATGACTTCTGCTGCCGACTTGCCGCCGATTTGTGCAGAGTAAAAGTCAGGATACTGTGTGGCAGAGTGATTGCCCCAGATCGTCATGTTGGTGACTTCGGTGACGTCGACGCCTGCCTTTTGAGCGAGCTGTGTCTTCGCGCGGTTTTCGTCGAGCATCGTCATTGCGAACCAACGATCATTCGGGACACCTTCTGCGTTGTTCATCGCGATCAGGCAGTTGGTGTTGCAAGGGTTGCCGACGACGAGAATGCGGACATCGGCAGCAGCGTTGCGTGCGATCGCTTTACCTTGTCCAGTGAAGACCTTACCATTGATACTGAGTAGGTCGGCGCGTTCCATGCCAGCTTTACGTGGGACGGAGCCGACGAGGC
>Ga0209196_1002486_pt1 | contig 11840 bp, 8 predicted proteins | sample COGITO_mtgs_1105_5_FD_184801 | JGI IMG/M metagenome (GOLD analysis project Ga0209196, IMG submission 184801) | Pelagic marine microbial communities from North Sea - COGITO_mtgs_110509 (SPAdes) (version 2) | ecosystem: Environmental > Aquatic > Marine > Epipelagic ... | reverse complement strand
GCATAGCGCCCAAACGAGCAAGCGCATCTGGATCGAGAAAGTCGTATTTCATCTATTGGGTCTATCAAGCGGGGACGCTGTTATACCGATGAGGGTGCTCACACGGATGATAGGAATCATGCTTCCTTCATTTCTTCGATCAACTTACTAACCACCTTGGATGAAGTCATGCCTTGTGATTCAGCGGCAAAGTTGGTTAAGACTCGGTGATTGAGGACGGGGCTTGCGACGGCTTCTATATCTTCAAGTCGAGCCATGTAGGATCCGCTCAACGCGGCACGTGCTTTGGCACCTAAGATTAAATACTGAACAGCACGAGGTCCTGCGCCCCATCCCACGTATTCACTGATCCATTCGGGGGCGGCTTGTGAGCCTGGGCGTGTTTTGCGCACAAGCTCAACCGCATAATCATAAATGTGATCAGGAACGGGTATGCGGCGAACAAGATCTTGGTATTCTTGGACACGTTCGCCACTGAGAATATGATTCAGCTTGGGTTTTGATGTCCCAGTTGTTTCACGCGCGATGCGTAGCTCCTCCTCATGACTCGGGTATTCTACTTCAATGAGAAACATGAAGCGGTCGAGTTGTGCCTCGGGGAGGGGGTAAGTGCCTTCTTGCTCGATTGGGTTTTGAGTGGCGAGAACGAAGAACGGCTTATCGAGCGGGTAAGTTTTTCCTAAAACGGTAACCATGTTTTCCTGCATGGCTTCTAGCATGGCAGATTGGGTTTTTGCTGGTGCTCGGTTAATTTCGTCAGCAAGCACGAGGTTGGCAAATACGGGTCCCTTGATGAACTCAAATTCACGATGCCCTGCACCCGTTTCTTGGATGATATCAGTTCCGGTGATGTCAGCTGGCATCAGGTCAGGCGTGAACTGGATGCGGTTAAAACTCAGATCCATTGTTTCGGCTACGGATGAGACGAGCAAGGTCTTGGCGAGGCCGGGCACACCCATCAGTAATGCATGGCCACGGGAGAATAGACAAATGGCGAGGCGCTCAATAACCTCCTCTTGGCCAATGATGACCTTGCCGATTTCATTTTTAAATTCTTGGTAAACGAGGCGAAGTTGATCGACGGCGGCGACATCATCAGCGGGCAAGGCGTCAGCGGAAAGGGTAGGGGGTGAGTTGTCACCGCTGATCTCTGTTTCGTCACCGAATGCAGTAGTTGGTATATCCATAATGTTAATAGTGTTTAAGGAGGTGTCTTGTAGGCACCATGAATCAATACAAGCAGGCTCGTTTTCTGTAGGCCGTGCCGATGAACATGGTTAAATATTGATGCACTTTGTAAGTTAGCGAAGCTAAGGGTGTGAATTATTTTGTCGAGGCAGGAAAATATGCATTTTTCAAGTGACTAGGCTGCATAGCCATGCCAGAATTAATTTATTACTTTGAGTGAGTAATTAGCGACTTTTACAGAAAATACATTTTTCGTTATGGCTAGTTCATCAATACCCCCCACCACAAATCCCTTTGATAATGCTTTTGAGCTCTTAGGCCAATCTCCTGAGGTTTCAACTGATTGTATACACGCAGAAGAGCTCGATCGGCTGGTCGGCGCTTTGTCTATTAGGGCGGAGAATTCTGGCCGTATCGTTCTGTTGAGGTCTCCACGAGCTGGCTTTGGCAAGACGCACTTATTGATACGTCTCAACGAGCGTGTTGCTAATACTCATGATTTCATTGCTCTTGAACCAAGCAGGGGGCGTTATTTGAATGATGAGTTAGTGCTTGATGCGGTGTTGCGAAATTTTTCGAGAATGTTACCGGACGGTGATGGCCTGACCTATTTGGATAAGCTTGCTCGACGTATATTTGCCAAGGGGCTTGAGCCTTTGGTCTTATCTGGTGAAGTGCCCAGCCAAGACAAGGAAAGTGCGCTCGAGGCCATGAGAAATCGCCCGGCTGAAACCTTTGATTTCCACAACGCTGAGGCATCCACTGCGCAGTGGGCATTGTCCAATTTCACCCTACTGGGCCCACGGCTTTCAACAGAACTGGCTGAGCAAATAGAAGCCAGGTATCGCCCTGTAGCATGGTGGATAGAGCTGCTTTTTCGCTACAGCTCAGCTTCTCTCGAACAGGGCAATAGGAATGGATCACTCTTTGAGACGGTGTTTAATGGTGAGCAGCATGAGGCAGACATGCATGAAAAGCTGGTGACTTTGCTGAACTTGCTTGGTTTGGTCACTTCGCCAGTGCTTGTTCTTGATGAAGTCGAAGGCTTGTCGAGTAGTCCGGAATCTGGATTAGAAATCGTCACTTTTCTAAACACATTACATCAATCTTGTAAAAAGATGGTTCTTATTATCAGTGTTAATGGCGATGTGTGGCAAACTGCTTTTTTACCCCGTCTGCCGTGTGGTCTCAAAGATCGCCTGACGGATATCGTGGTCGATTTGAAGCCCATCACCAAAGAACAAGCGATAAGAATCTTGCGCGATCGTGCAGGAGACCGTGCTGATGTGCTGGCAGAGACGATCGATTTTGATTGTGGTGTTGTTTACCCACGCGGCATCGTTCGTTCGGCAGCTTCTGCCTGGAATGATATTGATGCGCGTCAGAAGGAAGTCGAAGTAGGAGACGTAGCCGAGTCAGCTGGGGCTGACGAACAGGACACACCAGATGTGCCAGATTTGCAGGATGTGCCAGTCGTGCGTGACGATGAGGCTTCTAATGAAGCTGCGACACCTCAAGAATTAGATGTCATCGTAGAATCTCCATTCTCTAAAGTTGACGAGGATGACCCAACGGAAAGTGAACTTGCTCCTCCTTTGGATTTAGAGTCGATATCTCAACTGCTAGGTATTAAGAGCGAGGTGGAGGAACCAGAAGAACCAGAAGAACCAGAAGAACCAGAAGAACCAGAAGAACCAGAAGAACCAGAAGAACCAGACGAGCAGGCAGAGGATGTGAGGGTGCCAGAGGCAGGGCCGACATCGCAAGGAGTGGAGCCCACATCACAAGAGGTAGAGCCGATATCGAAGCTGACCGATGCCGTTTTCCCACCTAAATTAGAGAAGGAAGTGATTTCTAGCGCTCCATTTAGACCTTTATTTGCGATGGATGAAGAAGAGGTGGCAGATGCACTGACAAGCAGGTTTGAGCCGGATTTAGAGGGGCAGGTTGCTGAGGATGCTGAGCCTGCGGGACAAGATTTTGTGCCGTCGCCATTTAGTCAGATTTCAGACTCAGATGATGATGCCGAGGTGGGCGCTGCAATTCCGATTCAATCTCCCTTTGCGATCGATACCAGTGCTGTTGAGCATGTTGATGATGCAACTGAAGCCGCGACCAATGCCTTTGGAAAAGATTTAGAGGATGAAAATATAGATAACTCTGAGCCTGAGGCGCAAGATCTTGCTCCATCGCCTTTCTCTATGGCTGCAGATGCGGAGGTCGATACTGATGAGGACACTGTAAACACTATTCAATCGCCCTTCGATATGGATGAGAGTCCGGTCGAAGAGGTTGAAGAGGTTGAAGAGGTTGAATCAGAGGAATCAGAGGAATCAGAGGAATCAGAGGAATCAGAGGAATCAGAGGAATCAGAGGAATCAGAGGAATCAGAGGAATCAGAGGAATCAGAGGAATCAGAGGAATCAGAGGAAATCAAAGAGGCCGATGTCATGCCGGTGTCTAATCCTTTCCTTGCAGGTGATGAGGATCAACCGCACACCGTTACTCAAGAAGATCATGACAGAATTGAAGATCTGCTGAAGCAGTTTCGTGATCGTTACGGTCGGGAATAGATCCAAATCTCGAACATTTATCTCAATATCGCTCAAGGGGGGTATTTTTTTTTCGCTCCATGAGGATTTGCGCTTGTCATTGCGCAGCTGCATCTATTTATTCACTCATGGCGCAGATCTCACTTGGACTATCGTTTGATGATGTATTGCTCACCCCTAGGTATAGCGGAATTTTACCTGGTGACGCAGATTTAAAAACCAGTTTGGCATCTGATATATGCCTTAATATTCCGGTTGTATCCGCGGCTATGGATACGGTCTCGGAGACTGATCTGGCCATTGCGCTAGCACAAGAAGGAGGCATCGGAGTTATTCATCGTAATAACACCATTGAGGAACAGGCGGCAATGGTTCTTAAGGTGAAGCGCTCGGAGAGTGCCGTTATTCATAAGCCTTACACGGTCTCGAAAAATCAAACGGTTGGCCAACTGCGCATGATCATGGACGAGCAGGGGTTTTCAGGATTTCCGGTGGTTGACGCAGAAGGCAAGCTCGAGGGAATGGTAACAGGCCGTGATGTTCGTCACATGGCTGACAATGCGGCAACGATTTCAGAGGTGATGACTCCTTTAACGCGCTTAATTACATCCCATGAAAATACAGGACTACGTGAAGCGCGCGCTATTCTCTACGAAAATAGGATTGAGAAGCTTCCACTGATTAATGATGAGGGCGTGCTCACGGGCCTGATCACTGGAGCTGATATTGAAAAACGCATTACTTTCACGGATGCGGCTAAGGATCCAAACGGCCAGTTGCGCTGTGGTGCAGCAGTAGGCGTTGGCCCAGACTGTGTTGAGCGGGGCAAGGCCCTGATTGAAGCTGGTGCAGACGCTTTGTTTATTGATGCTGCCACGGGTCATACAAGTCGTGTGATCGAGGTGATCGGTAAGCTGCGAGAGCTCGGTGACGTGCCGGTAGTTGCTGGTAATGTGGTTACTGCTGAGGGCGCTCGAGACTTGGTAGAGGCCGGTGCATCTGCGCTTAAAGTCGGTGTTGGTCCTGGTTCTATCTGCACCACGAGGGTGATATCAGGAGTCGGCATGCCTCAGTTTACGGCGATTCAAAATGTGTCTTCCTACTGTAGGGACAAGGGTATTCCTGTGATCGCAGACGGTGGTATTCGTTATTCAGGAGATATCGCCAAGGCGCTTGCGGCTGGAGCTGATCTGGTGATGCTTGGTTCCATTCTTGCTGGAACGCGTGAAAGCCCCGGAGCAACGGTTCATTACCAAGGGCGTAGATTTAAATCATACCGTGGCATGGGATCACTTGGCGCCATGCGCAAGGGCTCCGGTGACCGTTATGGACAAAACAGCTCAGGCAAACTGGTAGCAGAAGGCGTTGAAGGCCGAGTTCCTTACAAAGGGCCTCTCTCGGAAGTTGTTTTCCAGCTCATGGGTGGTCTCAAATCAGGCATGGGTTATGTTGGTGCATCTAATCTTAATGAGTTGCGCGAACGGGCGCAATTCACACAAATTACCTCTGGCGGTCTGAAGGAAAGTCATGTGCATGACATCACCATCACAGAGGAGCCTGTCAATTACCAGCCGTCCGCCTAAAGGCACCGTCACAACTGTTTATTATTACTGACTTGATCTTGAATGATTGGGTCAATTCACTGAAATATTTTATGATAGAAAAAAATCACGTCGCCGTTTTTGATTTTGGTTCACAGTATACTCAACTCATCGTGAGGAGGGTTCGTGAGCTAGGCTTTTTCGCTAAGCTCTATGAGCCGGAGGAAATCTCATCCATTGGCCAGCCCGGTGCTGTCATTCTCTCAGGTGGTCCTAAAAGCACCAGTGATGACGACGCGCCAGACATCGATTTTGATGCGCTGCAGGCGTTTGGTGTTCCCGTATTGGGTGTCTGTTATGGCATGCAGATGCTCAACATCAAATTTGGGGGTTCCGTTAAATCAAGTAATCGTCGCGAATACGGCCCAGCAGAATTAAAGCCCTTGGCGAGTGAAGGTCTCTATGAAGGCATTTCTCATGAGTCTCAGGTATGGATGAGTCACTCGGATACGGTGAGTGATTTGCCGGATAATTGCCAGGTGCTAGCGGCCAACAAAGAGGGCACGCCAGTTTCCTTGAAGTGGGGCGAGCGCTACTACGGTATTCAATTTCACCCGGAGGTGACGCACAGTCATGAGGGCCTTCGCATCCTGCATAATTTTTTATTGCAGGCAGGCGAGTTGGAGGTGTTCCGGATTGAGGACTTTAAGCGTGAATTGATCGCCGGTATTCGTGAGAGAGTCGGAGATAAGCAGGTTGTTTGTGGCGTCAGTGGTGGTGTCGATAGCACGGTACTTGCAGTTCTCTTGAAGGAGGCTGGAGTGAATACACGAGCTATCTTTGTCGATCACGGTTTGATGCGGATGGATGAAGGTGATGAAGTGCGTAACAATTTTCACCGCATGGGTGTGGACATTGAGACGGTCGAATGCTCGGAGCTCTTTTTGGGGCAGTTAGCTGATGTTTCTGATCCGGAAGAGAAACGTAAAATCATCGGCAATTTGTTCATTGATGTTTTTTGGGACACTGTGGGAGATGCTGAGATGCTAGCACAGGGGACACTCTACCCTGATGTGATTGAATCTGCATCCAATGCCAAATCAAAAGCCTCGAAGATCAAAACTCACCACAATCGTGTACCGCGTATTTTAGAACTCCAGAAGCAGGGCAAGGTTTTGGAACCTCTTGCTGAGCTTTTCAAGGATGAGGTCCGTGAGCTTGGAGCATCCTTGGGGATACCCCATGATATCCTTCAGCGTCATCCATTTCCTGGTCCCGGTCTCGCGGTCAGGTGCCCGGGTGACATCACCGATAAGAAGCTGCGCATCATCAGAGAGTGTGATGCTATTTTCATAAGCCGACTTAAGGATCATGGCTGGTATGATAAGGTGTGGCAGGCTTATGCGGGCCTCATTCCCGTTAAAACCGTCGGCGTTAAAGGGGACGAGCGAAGTTATGAGTGGGCAATAAGTCTGCGTGCTGTGATAAGTGAAGACGCCATGACAGCCGACTGGGTAGAGCTGCCAGCTACATTATTGAGAGAAACCAGTAATCGTATTCTTAATGAGGTTGATGGCATCAACCGTGTCTTGTATGATATTTCGACAAAGCCACCTGCAAGTATTGAGTGGGAATAATAAAGACTGATGTTTAGTCAGCAGCGTTGAGATGAGGTGCCCACGATGTGTCCAAACAATTCACCGCAGTGCGGCGCAGTGCCCTCACTGTGGCTTTGTTCTGTCCGACCTCGATGATCTCTATGGCTCGGGTGAGGTTCGATTGAGGCGCCTGAGTGATATGGCAGGGGCATTACGCCTTAAGGAGAGACAAAAGCTGGAGCGTTTGCTTGATGAGTTTCAGACCAGTTTTCCTCAGTTGTTTTTTAGCGTCTATTATGGTGCGCTTGAGGACAGAGCTAATATACGCCAATTTGGTCTGTGGTTGCTCAATCATGCAGCTTATGAGGACTTAGATATTAGTCGCCCTAATGATGGAGGGATTCTGTTACTGGTAGACCTGAATACGAAAGTAGCATCCATTTCGTTTGGCTATATGTTGGATTCCTTCCTGACCGAGGAGGATACATTTAATATCTTGGCGAAAGCTCACCCTCATTTATTGCAAGGGAATCACTTGAAGGCGGCCAGTGTGATTGTGAAGCAGTTGTCACGCGTCCTGAGGAAAAAATCTAGACGCGCGATTCTCCAGCAGAAAATATTTGGACCTCCAATAAACCAAAGTAGTGGAGCGGTAAATGCTTTGGAAAGGATCCGATCCAATCGATCTAATCGTTCTGCCGCAGAGCAAGATAACTTTAAAAGTATTCAAACCACGAGAGCTGTAAATAAGGAGAAGGAGCCGTGAAGGTAAGCTTTTTTCGATGGCTGTTGTTGCTGCTGCTGGTATCGCATTCTGCTCGTGCTGAGTCCTTGCCGCAGTGGTCGGACGAAGATAGGGCTCGTCTACTCAGAGGGGAAATCATTGCCGGTACGGATATCCTTGTAGAGGATAAAAGGGTGATTGCATCCTTGAGGCTAGGGTTAGAGTCTGAGGTGCTTCGATCTTTACCGCCCGAGCTGGAGCCAGAGCCAGAATACGATCCCAAGGTGGTTCCGTCTGAGTTCTTGCCGCTTTATTTTACTTCCTCTGAAAGCTATTTGATCGACCCTCAGCAGTTGTTATCCAATCAAGAAGCCCTCGATCGATTGGGCTTTCTGAATTATCACGCTGATGACTCAGAGCTCAAAATAAGGATGTATCTGTTTGATTCAGAACAGAATTTGCCTGCCACCTATACGATTGAAAAACTTTGTGAAGATCATTACGCGGATGCGCCTCTCACGGCGATCGTTTTTTGCTTTTTGGGTAATCCTGAAAGAAGTCAGCTGGCATTCGCCGGTCAGGGGGCAGCCGATGTGATAGCATTAGATCGGCGAAAAATGCTCGAGTCTGCCATGATTAAGTCGATGGAGAAATCTGATCCCGCCATGCAGTTAGAGTCATTTATTGTTCAGCTATCCATTTCCCTTTATTGGCTGGAGGCTGAAAGAGCTGAAACTCTCGCGGCGCTAGCAGCAGAGGGGAGCCGAGCGCTCGCAGGTAAGGCATGGACCTCAGGTAATGGTGCCGGAAAAGCCGAGGTGGTTCCCGTCATCGACGCTGGCGGGCTTTCTGTTTTAAAGTCTAATATGCACTGGATCATTTTGGGCCTTCTGGGTTTGTTGTGCCTGATGGCTGGTTGTGTTTTTGGCTGGGTCATGTGGAGTCGATCACGTCGTTATCATTTCCCAGTGGTGGAGACACCCGAGAGACTCGGAGCTAGTTATGCAGCAGGGGTTGGGGCTGTCATCGCATTCCATAAAAAACTGGGCTCACCATCAAGTCAGCGTAATCAAGTGCCTGACTACCTGAAACGGGTTTAAAACACTTCATTTTATCATATGAACTGGCAGAAAAAATGAAAAGGTTGCTTAAATCCCTGTTTAGAAAATAAATTACTTTACGAAGCTCGATCTGCTGATAACTGTGCCTTTGTTCCCTCAAAGGAGCAGACAGTCCGATTAGTATTGGATCATACAGGTTAGGGGGTTTCCTGGTGATTTAGCTAATCGGACTGTTCTCTTTATACTCGTTTTTCACTTGCTTGTTAGGCCCGAAAACCACCTTGAGTTGGTGTTGTTTATAGAGTAAATTAGCTCCCTATGCATCAGCGCTGTTACTTACCGTTGCGATATCTGTGCCTTCAATTATGGCGTATTTCATGCTGCCAGTTTACTGTTATCGGCTGTGTGCTGGTGGCCAGCAGTCTTTGTGCTGGGGCATTCACGGTAAATCAACAAGAGGTGCCGAAAAGTAAAGCGGACTTGGTTGCGATACAGGATGCTTTGGTTGGAAGCCTTGAGGCTTGCCGTAAGGCAACCGTGAGTATTCGTATTGGCGAAGGATTTGGGAGTGGTGTGATTGTGTCTCCTGAGGGTTTGATTCTTACCGCAGCTCATGTGACCGCGGAGGTGAATGAAGAAATGACGGTTATTCTTAATGATGGTAGTGAACACAAGGCCATCTCCATGGGCCTACACTCTGAGAGTGACGCCGCCATGATGCGCATCATCGATGAGGGAGAATATCCTTATGTGAACATTAATAAGAATAATGATTATCGATTGGGGCACTGGGTATTTGCATTAGGTCATGCAGGTGGATTTGATCTTGAACGCGGAGCTGTTGTAAGACTCGGCAGAATTGTGATGGAAAATGATTCAACCTTGCACACAGATTGCAAGGTGATTGGAGGTGATTCTGGCGGTCCATTGTTTGACATGGGTGGTGAGTTGATCGGTATACATAGTAGAGTCTCGGCCAGCTTAGAGCAGAACATGCACGTGCCGATGCGAGAGTATGTTAAGCATTGGGATGCGCTGAAGGGTAATGAGTTTTTGGGTGATGGTCCATTTGCTGAACGTCCTGATAAGGGCACGGGCTTTCTTGGTTTTGCCTCAACGGACACGGAGGACGGCTTACTCATTGGCGAAATGCTCGAGGATGGTCCAGCGGCCAATGCAGGTATCGAGACAGGTGATATTATCTTAGAGCTCGAGGGTGAGGCTCTTACTGACAAAAAACATTTTCAATCCATGCTCAAAGAGAAAACACGTGGAGAAGAAGTGGAGCTGCTTATCATGAGAAATGGTGAGCAGAAAAAAATGACGGTAAAACTCGGCGAGAGGTAATCTCATGAATCGCGATGATAAAAAAAGATCTTCAGCTTGGAATATGGCAGCTTCTCAAATGACATTCATGCCCATGCTCGTTCTCAGCGTGAGCCTATTTGTAGCTTCTACGCAGCTTAGCTCAGCTCAAGGTGGGCTGCCTGCAGACCAGCGTATCAATGGGAAACGTGTTTGGGCCGCTTTTGAGCCGCATCGTGAAATCCTACAAAGAAGTAGCGCGGTCATTTACACAGATGAGAGAGCGAGGGTTAAATCCCTTTATGGCACAGTCGTCAGTGAACAGGGTCACATCCTGACGAAGGCGAGCGAGATTGAGGGTAAGTCACATCTCAGTGTCCGCATTGGTAGTGAGGTCTATACGGAGGTTGATCTATTAGAAGTCGATGAACAATGGGACGTCGCTTTGCTTAAGATAAGCGCCGAGCAGCCATTGACTCCTGTTGAGCTGAGTAGTGGCGATGATATCAGGCAGGGGCACTGGGTAGTCTCTAATGGATCAACCACGCGCAGTCAGAGACGAGTGCGTCTAGGCATTGTCAGCGCTCAGATACGCAAAATATCAGCCACTAAAAGTCATGTGGTTTTGGGCGTCGAATTCGAAAAAGATAAAGAGGCTCAGTGGAAGGTTGCAGATGTCAGCGAAGACAAGGGCGCTCAGAAGGCGGGTATACAAGTCGGCGACATCATCATCTCAGCTGAAGGCGTCAAGCTGAGCGAGAGAGAAGATCTCATCGAGGTGTTGAAAAAGAAGGAGCCAGGAGACAAGGTTGCCATCGAGCTTATGCGAGACAAAAAGAAGCTTCGGCTGGATGTTGAGCTCTCTGCAAGGGAAGAAAGCATGACTCGAAATGACCAGATGAGTGGTGGTGAGGATCAGCTCTCAGCGCGACGATCAGAATTCCCTCGGGTCATTGATCATGATACCCCGCTGACGAAGGTGTCTGTGGGAGGGCCGTTGCTTAATCTGGACGGGATATGCATAGGTATGAATATTGCCCGTGCAAGTAGGGTGGCAACCTTTGCTATTCCGGCACGTGAGCTGCGGGAGATAATTGCAAAGATGATTGAGTAGTATTCTTTTTTCTTGTGCTAGATCGGCGAGCTGACAGAGTGCCCAAGTTTCTTACTATTATGAATATATCTCGTTGTTCCGTCATTAGTCGTTTCGTCTTGTTGCTGCCATTTCTAATCAGCTCCTTATGGGCCGCTGATGGGTCAAGCACGGCAGATAATCTCAACGCGGCCATGGCTCCAGTAGCGGATGTGCTTGAGAATATCATTTTCTATTCGTTTAACGTAGCTGGGCAGGGCTTGCCCATTGTGTTGGTTGTTCTCGGAGGCACCGCTATTTTTCTCACCATTTATTTCAAGTTCCTCAACTTGCGATCGATAGGCTTAGCCTTTAGGACTGCCCGCGGAAAGTATACTAGAGCTGATGCACCCGGTCAGATTACTCATTTCCAGGCGTTGACGGCGGCTTTGTCGGCAACGGTAGGTTTGGGTAACATAGCAGGCGTGGCTGTCGCGGTTGGTTTGGGAGGTCCGGGAGCTACCTTTTGGATGATTCTGATGGGCTTGTGTGGCATGACCACTAAGTTCTGCGAGTGCACGCTGGGTGTTAAATATCGTCGGATTGATGACAAAGGCAGAGTGCATGGTGGCGCAATGTATTACTTGAGTCAGGGTCTGAAAGAAAAAGGTTTTGGGGGCCTGGGTAAAGTGTTGGCCATCTTTTTTGCCATCATGTGTGTGGGTGGTGCCATTGGCGCCGGTAACATGTTTCAGGTAAACCAAGCGGCCTCTCAAGTGAGCAGTGCTTTTGGTATTTT
>Ga0209196_1002480_pt1 | contig 11856 bp, 13 predicted proteins | sample COGITO_mtgs_1105_5_FD_184801 | JGI IMG/M metagenome (GOLD analysis project Ga0209196, IMG submission 184801) | Pelagic marine microbial communities from North Sea - COGITO_mtgs_110509 (SPAdes) (version 2) | ecosystem: Environmental > Aquatic > Marine > Epipelagic ... | reverse complement strand
CAAATCCTACCAAATTACTGTTTTTAAAAGAAACACAAAATGTTTTTAAGAGCAATTTAATTTTTGAGGTTTTTTGAATATGAATTATGTGCCTAATCATATCGGTTTGAATCTATTACATTTTGATTTGGTATCTGATACTTTTTTATCAGGATTAAAATCTAAAATGGAATTTAAGGGACAAGCTTGTGAACGCACTTGGTTAATTTCTATTTTAAAACGAAAAATTATTGACCATTACCGGAAAATAAACTCTATTAAAGGGAAAGCTGAAGTTAGAATGAGTTATTTTGATGATAATGAATCTGATAAAAGCTGGATCGAAGAGCGTGTCGCAGATTCCTCCAGTCAAACAGCAGAAGATAAAATAGAAAACTCCGAATTAAAAGATGCAATCTATAATTGTATCAATAGATTACCCCAAAAACAAGCTAGTATTTTTAAAATGAAAACTATTATTGGATACGATACTGAAACTATTTGTAATGAATTGAATATTACTTCGTCTAATGTATGGGTACAGGTACATAGAGCAAGAGTATCTCTTTCGAGATGTTTAAAGAAACATTGGTTTAAAACATAAAATATAAGTGACGAATTTAAAACTTGTCACATAATAATTATAAATCAACTTATTATTTTTAAGATCGTTGAAAATCATTAATCGATGAAAAAAAATATATTTATAAGTTTTGAGGAAGCAAAGCATATATGCGATAAAAATCAGTATGGCGAGGCTACGTTCTGGGAACGCATTAAATTAAGCATCCGACATTCTTGGTGTATGCTTACTAGGAAATATTCTAAGAACAATAATCAATTGACAAAAATAATTGATAAAAGTAATGTAAATTTCTTGATGTTAAATGAGCGTGAAAAATTACAACAACAATTTGAGGAAGCACTCTCTAAGCATCAAGAATAATGATTCACCAAACTTTCCCGAAGCTCTCTCTATCCATATTAAAATGAAGTATCCAGTTTGTGATCCTGAACCGTCGTCTGGAATGTAAAAAAAATTACGCACGCAACTTGCATCTGCTTAAAATTGAAATGGTATGCGTCTTCAAAAGCTTAGTAACGTTTATTTTTAGGGGATCCCTTTTTAGATTTTATTTCTATTTCTAAGCAATTAAAACATACCTAATTCATGAAAAAATATCTTAAAAATCGCTCCGGTGCTTTTATTATATACTTTGGTACATTAATTGTATATTCATTAAAAAATTAAAAAAATCAATTTATGAAAAATTATATGATTTCTGCCATTTGTATCACAGGCTGTTTATTTGGATATGCGCAATCCAAAAACTTCATTGATCAACCTTATCTAGAAACCACTGCAAAAGTAGATTCATTAGTAAAACCTGATCGCATCTATTTATCAATTTTGATTCAAGAAAAAGAAGACCGAGATAAAACGTCCGTTGAAACACAAGAACGCGAAATGGCAGATGTTTTGGAAGGCTTGGGCATCAATTTAAAAAAACAATTAAAAATTGAAGATTTAGCTAGTAACTATAAAAAATATTTTTTAAGAAAAAAAAGTGTTCTCAAATCCAAAGCCTATGAGCTAATCGTCTACGATGGGCTCACCGCCAGTAGAGTGCTCATTCATTTAGAGGGCAAAGGCATTTCTAATGTGCAATTAACAAAAACAGATTATTCAAAAGCTGAAGCCTTAAAACTAACGCTACGATCCAAAGCCATTTTAAAAGCAAAAACACAGGCAAAATCACTTGTGGACCCATTGGGCCAAACCCTAGGCAATGCCATCTATATCTCCGATAAATATTATCAAAATCGAAATTATTCACAACGAAATGCAAAGATGAGCTTAGAATATGCCGCTAGTAATGACTTGGAAGAACCCATTGATATTGAATTTTCGGGCATTAAAATTGAAAGTGAAGTTAATGTACGCTTTGCCATAGATTAATCTAATGAAATCCACAAACATAATTTTTTTTCAATATTATAAAAGCACTATTGGAGACTTGATTCTTGGAAGTTGTAAAGATGAATTGTGTTTGTTAGATTTTCGATATCGAAAAATGCGATCTGCGGTTGACAAACGTATCCTGTCGGGTTTAAACGCTGAGTTTATTGACAAAGACACGCCCTTTTTAAAATCCGTAAGACTCCAAATTGATGCTTTTCTGAAAGGTGAAAAAACCTCCTTTTCACTGCCTATTAAAATGGTTGGCAGTCCTTTTCAATTGAGAGTATGGAAAGCGTTACAGACAATTCCGTATGGAAAAACAATCTCGTATTTGGAATTAGCGCATCAAATTGGGGATAAAAATGCCGTGCGAGCGGTAGCCAGTGCTAATGGAGCCAATGCACTTGCATTGATCGTTCCCTGTCACAGGGTTATCGGGTCCTCCAACCAATTAGTTGGGTATGCTGGAGGATTGTACTCTAAAAAGAAATTATTACAACTCGAATTATCACAGACTCATAACCCAAATGAGTTACCGTTTTGGGAATCTGAAACGGGCTAATATCACACAAAGCGACTGTGCCAGCTTTCAGACGCCGGGACTTCCCAAAATTCTAAGTATTCAGCCTTCGAATTGACCAAGTTATTAAATACAATCGTGTTTTTGGAAACGGCTTTGTCTTTGGCCATCTTTTTAAAATCGAGTAAGGTTTTATAGGCAATGTATTCGCCTTGCTTGTAAGAAACGTTCATTTTATCCATCAAATCGACCTTGTAAATGGTTTCTAGATCCTGAATAAATTTCACAGATGCATCAATAGAACAGCCTGTTGCTACATTGATTTGTTGATCTAATGCGATCACAATAAAGCGTTTATATTTAATTTCGAAGCCTGCTTGTAAATCCGCACCATGGGCAGCCCATCCCTCTAAAAATACAGTGATTTTTTTAGATATTTCTTCTAATTCAACTTCTGAAAATGAACGGTTGGATTGGTAAATCCATATTCGAGCAGATTCGGGAAGGGTGTCAAAATTAACAAGCATTTTATGAAGGAGTTAAGTGTTATAAATCGTTTGCATTGGCAATGAGTTCGGCAACATCCATGACTTCAATTTGACCTTCCGCTTTATTTTTAACGCCGTCCGTCATCATGGTATTACAGAACGGGCATCCGGTGGCAATAATTTCTGGAGTGACTTCCATGGCTTGTTCCGTCCGTTCAATATTGATTTCCTTGTCGCCTTTTTCAGCATCTTTGAACATTTGCGCACCACCAGCCCCACAACAAAGGCCTTTTTTGCGGCAATTTTTCATTTCCACCAATTCGGCATCTAACTTTTGAATCAAATCGCGAGGCGCTTCATACACGTCATTCGCCCTACCTAAATAACAAGGGTCATGAAATGTGATGCGCTTGCCTTTAAATTTGCCACCTTCAATAGTAAGGCGACCTTCCTCAAGTAAGCTTTTTAAAAATTGGGTGTGATGCATTACTTGATAATCACCTCCCAAAGATGGATATTCGTTTTTGAGCGTATTAAAACAGTGGGGACAGGCGGTAACAATTTTTTTAACTTCGTAGGCATTGAGGACCTCAATATTGGTCACCGCTTGCATTTGAAACAAAAATTCGTTTCCGGATCGTTTTGCAGGATCGCCTGTACAACTTTCTTCGGTTCCTAAGACCGCAAACTCAACCTTGGCTTTGTTTAGTAATCTTACAAAAGCTTTGGTGATTTTTCGGGCACGGTCATCAAAACTTCCAGCACAGCCCACCCAAAACAATACTTCGGGTTGCTTTCCAGTAGCCATAAATTCGGCCATTGTAGGTACTTTTAATACGTCACTCATAATCTAAATATTAGTCATGCTGACCATCGTCAAAAACTTCGATCGTCACTTCTTTTTCTACTAAATCCGTGAATTTACCATTGTAGCGAGTTGCTTTTACTAAATGATTATCAATCCAATGGTAATTTCCACCTCTTGGTTTTCCCATTAAAAGGCTATGGTAGTTAAACCCATGTTTTTTTAACCAATTTTGGGTCACTTCTCTATGAGATTCGGTTCGAGATGTGAAAAAACAAATCATATGTCCCTCTTCATACCATCGATTACAGGTTTCTAAAGCATCCACAAAAGGTAAACAAGTCCCCATACGTTCTGGTTCTTCGTTCGGAACATCTTCGGTGATAGTTCCATCGATGTCTATTAAATAGTTTTTAACCCCGCCAGGAAGTACTGGACTTACGAGTTCTCCTGCTTCCACTTTTTCATGCAATAATTTGTCTGCTTCTTCTCTTTTCATAATGAATTTGTATTGATATAATTTTAATCGTTTTTCCAGTTTAATCGGTCCATTTGGTTGTAAGGCCACGGAGCACCATTGTTTTCTATATTGGACATCATGGTGTTTAACTCCATAGGAGCCGCACTTTGTTCCATGACTAAATAGCGACGCATTTCCAAAATAATTGAAAGTGGATCGATACTTATAGGACAGGCTTCGACACAGGCATTACAGCTTGTACAGGCCCAAAGTTCTTCGTTTGTAATATAATCCCCTAAAAGTTCTTTGCCGTCTGGTACAAACACGCCTTTATTGGAGTCTATATTTTTTCCTACTTCTACCAAACGGTCACGGGTGTCCATCATTATTTTCCGAGGCGATAATTTTTTACCTGTTTGGTTGGCCGGGCATTCGCTGGTACAACGCCCACATTCGGTACAGGTGTAAGCATTTAAAAGTTGGACCCAATTTAAATCTTGAACATCGCTGGCACCAAATTTATCAGGTGCAGATGAATCGTCTTCAGTCGCGGCAAATGGATCAATATTTGGATCCATCATGAGCTTCACTTCGTTGGTGACTGCCTCTAGATTATTAAAATATCCTTTTGGTTTTACACTTCCGTAATAGGTGTTTGGAAAGGCTAATAAAATATGTAAATGTTTAGAGTAATATAAATAATTTAAGAAAATTAGAATTCCAATTATATGCATCCACCAGGCGACTCTTTCAATCAAATGCACATTATAGCCTTCAAACATTGGAGCAAAAAACTGACTGATTATGTTCCCAGAATTCATGGATTGGAATTCCACATCGGTGGCATTCATTATGATAAATAACCCCATTAAAACAATTTCAAAATAGAGAATTAGGTTCCCATCTAATTTTGGCCAGCCTTTCATTTCGGATTTCATAAAACGATGAATCTTGACGACATTTCTTCGAAACCAAAAAATAATAACCGCAACAAATACAAATGCTGCAAGGATTTCAAACGTTCCAATCAACACACCATAAAGACTTCCAATTCCTGAAAAAATACGGTGGGTTCCAAACAACCCATCAATGATAATTTCTAAAACTTCTATGTTAATAATCACAAAACCAACATAGACTACAATGTGCAGAATACCTGCGATTGGACGACGTACCATTTGGCTTTGACCTAAAGCAATTCGGGCCATGTTTTTCCATCGAATATTGGTCTGATCGCTTGTGTCAACATCTTTACCAAGATTGATGTTTCGTTTAAGTTTGCTTATGTTTCGAGCAAAAAAACCAATCCCAATAAAAAGTAGTATTGCAAAAATTAAATTAGGCAAAAATTCCATTTGGTTAATCTTTGTTGTTTTTCATTTCATTACCCTCTGCGTCATACTGTTTTGCTTTTTTTCCAAATAAAGAAAAATGCACATACCGTTTTGGGTTCAATTTCATGTCTTCCAAAAGCTGTTCTAATTGTTTGGTAGCGCCTTCAAGATTGTTGTATACACTTTCATCTTTCATGAGTTTTCCAACAGAACCTTCTCCGTTTTCTATACTACTTAATAAGGTATCAAAACTCGAAAGCGTAGATTTTAAATTCGCCATAATAGCCTCTAAATCCGATGCAGCTAATGAACTACTGAGCGTTGTTAGATCTGCCGATATTTTATTAAAATTTGTAATCGTTTCTCCAATTGCGGACGTATTATCAGTTACTAATCCGTTAAGGGATTCGGAAGTGGATGTAAAAGATTTAATCGTTGAACTAAGTTGTGCTATGCTTAACTTGATGTTTGTTTTGGTTTTAGCATCAAAAACTTCATTAAGATTGATTAATAAAGAATCGGCACTCACCATCATTGTTTCCATTTTTTCTTGAAGGGGTGTTAAGCGCTGATTAACCAAGTCTGTTAGCCCCGGCTTAATATCAGAGGCTAAAGAATCACCCGACTGAACGTTGGCTGCGCCATCAAATGCAGGTAAAATGGCAATGGCTTTCCCTCCAATAAGACCAGCTTCATATAATTGTGCTTTACTGTTTATTGAAAATTCAAAATCGCTATCAATTAGCATCGTAACCGTCAGTTTACCCGAACGGTCGCCTTTAAATTCGATCGATTGAACTTTGCCTATTTTATGACCATTAATTGTCACAGCAGCAGACGGTGCCAAACCTTCGACATTCTCATAGACTGCAGTAATTTTTTTTGAGGAATCAAGAATATTTTCTCCTTTTAAATAGTAAAAAATAAAAATGAAGAGTAAGATGCCTGAAATGACAAGAATGGCGGTTTTAATTTCTCTAGATAAATTCAATATGATTGTTTTTTCTTCTTACAAATTTAAGAATAATATTGAAATAATTGGGTCTATTATTCTGTAGATTTTAAAGCAGTTTGAATTGAAATTTTTTGTCCATTTTTATATGCCACTACAAAAGCAGTTTTATACCCTTTGTCAATAGCTATTTGCTTTAAAGCAGTAATCGTTTCAAAACTAGACGTATTGCCGTAAAAATAATGAAACCTCTTGTTTGATTTTTTTCTTGAAATCTGATCTAAGCCCTTGAAATTGTAAGGTTTGGTTGCTAATTTTTTGGAACCCGACGCAATTTGAACTTTAAAAACGATTCCATCGGCTTCTTTTCCTGAAGCATCTGAACCATCGACGGTGAGCTCTTTGTTGGTGGTAAGTTCGGTTGGTTCGGAAGTAGTGACGACTTCAATTAAATCATCCGTATTCAATTTAGATTTATAATCTAATATTGCATCCGATATACTTTTCGAAATATTATTTCTTCCAACAGTTGAGTTGAGATAATCTCCTTCAGATTTGTTTGTTATAAACCCTGTTTCTATCAAAATACTTGGCATGTAGGTGTTATGAAGCACCCAAAAACCTGCTTGTTTAACGCCTCTATTTTTACGTTTAAGCTTTAAGGTGAAATTGTCCTGAACATAGCGTGCTAACAGAATACTTTGATCTAAATAATCTTCTTGCATAAGCGTCAACCCAATCATGGATTCTGGAGAATTTGGATCAAATCCTTCGTAATTAGTTTCAAAATCATCTTCTAAAAAAATAACTTCATTCTCTTGCTGAGCCACTCTGAAGTTAGACTCGTTTCGGTGTAGCCCCAATACGTACGTTTCAGTTCCATAGGCATTTGAAGTGTGTGCATTACAATGGATAGAGACAAATAAATCCGCATCTGCTTTATTCGCAATTGCTGCGCGTTCTCTTAATTTTAAAAAAACATCTGTTTTGCGAGTGTAAATGACTTTTATATTTTGATGTTTTTCTAAATTTTCACCTATTTTTAACACTATTTTCAAAGCAATATCCTTTTCTTTATAACCGAAGTTAGTAGGTCTACCCGGATCTTTCCCTCCGTGGCCAGCATCTAAAACCACGACAAAAGGTTTACTATTGTTTTGTGAATACGCCGTAAAAATTCCAAAAAGGAAACTAAAGATTAAGAAGAGTTTTATTAGTTTTTGCATGCTGCTTAATTTGGCTTTGAATCGAATAATTAAAATATAAAAATCAAAAAAAAATATCCGTAACTTTGGTTTTTCAAAAATCGAGCCATTTAATACAAAAATACCCCTAAAAGGATTGAAAACAAGATTATTTCAACTAGTTTTTACTTTAAGTTTTACAGTGTTTACTAACACTATAAGCATGGCTCAGGACACTCCAAACTTGAAACCCTCGAAAAAAGAGTTTCCAATTGAACAATTACTAACGGTTAAAAATGATTCGATTCCAGATCAAGAGTTAAAACAAATTGAAGCAGATTCAATTTCAAATGACAGTCTTCAAAAACCAAAAGGATTACTGGAGGGTATTATAGATTATAAAGCCACAGATTACACCTCAATTAATCAAAGAACTAAACATATTTATTTATACAACGAAGCGCAAGTTATTTACACGAACATGCAAATTAATGCTGGAGTGATTATGATCGACTACGGCAAAGATGTTATTTATGCCGGACGGCTTAAAGATTCGCTTGGTGTTTACTCGCAATACCCTGTTTTTAAACAAGGAGGGGACGTGGTAGAACCCGATTCCATTGTATTTAACATGAAAACCAAAAAAGCCCTTATTTGGAATTCAAAAACAGAACAACAAGGCGGGCGAATTATTTCAGACTTAACAAAGAAAGAAAATGATTCGGTCTATTTTGTAAAGAGAGCCAAATTTACAACCTCAGAAAACATTGAAAATCCTGAGTATTATTTTTTATTACGAAAAGCAAAAGTGGTTCCGGGTAAAAAAATTGTGACCGGCCTCACTAATATGTTTATAGCAAATGTCCCCACTCCTATTGGGTTGCCATTTGCCTTTTTTCCTCAGTCGCAAACGCGATCTTCTGGAGTGATTCTGCCCACTTTTGGTGAACAAAACAATCGTGGTTACTTTTTACAAAATGGCGGTTATTACTTTGCCTTGAGTGATTATTTTGATTTAGCTACCCTCGGGGATTATTACACCAATGGAAGTTATGGATTACGTCTCGAAAGTAATTATGGGATTCGGTATAAGTTTAAAGGTAGCTTGAGTTTTCGGTATGAAAATCTTATCAACAGCGAGCGTGGGTTCCCAGACTATTCAAAAAGTACAATTTATAACCTCCGATGGAATCAGAGCCAAGATTCTAAATCGAGCCCAAACTCACGGTTCTCAGCCTCTGTTAATTTGGGAAGTAGCACGTATTTCCAAGAATCTGTAAATCAATTAAACACTGCAAATTTTTTAAACAATACGCTATCTTCTTCTGTGTCCTATTCAAAAACATTTCAAACGGAACCACAAGTTAATGTAAGTTTGACCGCTACACATTCTCAAAACACAAAAACAGAAACTATCAACATGACCCTGCCAACTTTTCAGGGAAGTATCGATCGTATTTTTCCATTTGCACCAAAAACGGGCAGTAAAAAAGGAGGTTTACAAAATATCAATTTACAATACAATGTTCGAGGAGAGAATCGAATTCAAACAACCGATAGCTTATTTTTAAAAGCACAAATGTTTAGAGATGCAAAAGCAGGGTTTCAACACACCATCCCTTTAAGCACCAATTTTAAGGTTTTTAAACATTTTAGCATGAGTACAAGTGCAAATTATAAGGAAAATTGGACTTTTAAAACCATTAGTAAATCGTTTGACTCCGAATCTGAAAAGGTCATTAAAGAAGACATTAGAGGGTTTGATTCGTTTAGAACGTATAACTTTAGTACCAGTTTAGGAACCACGGTCTATGGAATGTTTGAATTTGGTGATGATAAAAAAATTCAAGCGATCCGACATGTGATGCGGCCTTCCATTAGTTATAATATCAATCCTGCATTTGACCAATATTATGACACCTATGAAGTTGTCAGTGCAGATGGAAAAACAACTAGTGATGTAGAATATACGCGTTTTGAGGAATCTATTTTTGGATCTCCAGGAAAAGTATTTTCGAGTGGTGTTGGGTTGTCCCTAAGCAATAATCTGGAAGCTAAAGTGAGAGATAAAGACAGTACGGCTACAGAAGCTAAGAAAGTTTTTATATTAAATTCACTTAATTTCTCAACCAATTACAATGTGGCTGGAGATTCTTTAAACTGGAGTCCGGTTCGACTCTCCGGAGGTACTCAATTATTAGATAATAAAATAAGTTTGAATTTTGGAGCGACGTTAGATCCATATGCCTTAGACAATAACAACACTCGAATTAATACGTTTAATATCGATAATGGCGGGAGTTTGTTTCGAATGACAAGCGCCAATGTAACAATGAGCTATAGTTTGTCTAGCGAATCTCTTAATTCTAAAGACGACTCCAAAGATGCTGAAAGGGAAGAGTCGCTTCGAAGTGGTGGGCGTGACGATGATTTGTTTGGAAAATCACAAGACTTTTCGAACCAACAACTCAACTCGAAGAAAAAAGAAAAAGACACAAAGGCTAGCGAATTATATAATTATACATTACCATGGAGTTTACGACTCGCTTATGCCGTCAACTACAGTAATTCTCGGCGTCAGAGTGAAATTTCATCACATTCATTAATGTTCTCTGGAGACATCGAACTTTCACCACGTTGGAGTATTGGTGCCTCCTCAGGATTTGATTTTAAAGATCACGGATTTACCTATACGCAATTGCGTTTTGAACGTGACTTAGAGAGTTGGAGAATGAACTTTTCTTGGATTCCATTTAGCAACCGAAGTTCATGGAATTTCTTTATCGGAATTCGTTCTAGTATCTTAAAAGATCTTAAATATGAAAAAAGAAGACAACCCGACAAACAGTTATAAAACATATTAAAATATACAAAAATACATGAAAACGATTATTACAACCGACAAAGCTCCTGCGCCTTTAGGCCCTTATAACCAAGCCGTTTTGGTTGGGAATATGTTATACACTTCAGGACAAATTGCCATAAATCCAGAATCTGGAGCACTCATCTTGGACTCGATTGAATTAGAAACAACCCAGGTGATGGAAAACTTAAAAGCCGTATTGGAAGCAGCGGACATGAACTTTGAAAATGTCATCAAAAGTTCTATTTTTATTTCGGATATGAATAATTTCGCGAAGATCAACACTATCTATGGGCAGTATTTTAACGAAGCAACTGCACCCGCTAGGGAAACGGTAGAGGTCGCCAACTTGCCGAAATTTGTAAATGTAGAAATTAGTGTAATTGCAGTAAAATAATTCCCTAGGAATTCTGGGCCATTATTGTATGGTATTTAACGAGCCCCTCAATTGGACGTCTTTCGAAATTACCGACTGTAAATCCATACTCTTGTGCAACTTTTTTGATTTCATCTTGCGTAAAATATGCAATAGATCCTGCAAAATGAACTGGAACTGTTTTTAGTTCTTCTTTGTACTGCAGAATCATATTTTCCACAAATAAACGGAAGCCTTTTTTAAAGATTTCTTGTACATATTCAGACTCTTTATTCAAAATCATAAATTCTGCAAAAGTGGCTAAATAGGCATTTGGATTTGGTTTTTTGTATAAGTTGTTTTTGAGAACATCATCACTGACATCATACCGTGTTTGAAATACCAGTTTCATATCATGAGGCATTTTATCAAAATAATAATCCCTGATAAGTTGTCGCCCAAAATAATTTCCAGACGCGTCATCCATGATAGAATAGCCTAAAGAAATCACCCGTTGCTCTACATTTTTGCCATCATAATAAGAGCAATTTGAACCGGTGCCAAGAATACAAACCACAGCTGGGCTGTGGGAAACTCCAACCGTCGCATAAATTGCGGCATAAGTATCTTCTTTAACCTCTACTTTTGCATTTACAAAAATAGATTCCAAAACGGATTTTAGCATTTTTACAGGCTTTATAGTACCACAACCAGCTCCATAAAAATACACATGAGACACCTTTTGTTTGTTTTCATAAATAACAGTATTGTTTTTGATTATCTCAAACGCTTCTGTTTCCGAGATAATGGCTGGATTTAAACCCTTAGTTCTCTGTTTATCAAACAATTGATCACCTGTTTTGGAATCAATTGCAATCCAATCACATTTTGTAGAACCACTGTCAATTATAAAAATCATATTTTAATTGTATTAAAAAAAAACATACAACTAC
>Ga0209196_1002478_pt1 | contig 11860 bp, 10 predicted proteins | sample COGITO_mtgs_1105_5_FD_184801 | JGI IMG/M metagenome (GOLD analysis project Ga0209196, IMG submission 184801) | Pelagic marine microbial communities from North Sea - COGITO_mtgs_110509 (SPAdes) (version 2) | ecosystem: Environmental > Aquatic > Marine > Epipelagic ... | reverse complement strand
ATTATATACATATATGACAAAGAAAAGTTATTTTTGCAAAAAATGTAATTATACTTCTAAAAATAGAAATGATTTCAGGAAACATTGTAAAACTTTAAAACATACAAAATGTCTGCATGAATGCGATGGTTGTGGAAAACAATATAAATTCACCAGTGGTCTATCTAGACACATAATGAAATGTCAATTATATAAAGACTACGAATCAGCATTAAATATGGAAGAAGAAGATGAATGCAAAAAAGAAGAAATATATAATACGGACTGTGTAAATCATGATGTTAAAGATTTAATTAATATTATAAAAAAACAACAAATACAATTAAATGAATCTCATAAAATGATGGAAAAAGTCATAACGGAAACAGTCCCCAAAATTGGAAACAACAACAATAACAACATATCTATTAATGTTTATTTAAACGAAAATTGCAAAAATGCCATGAATTTAACAGACTTCGTCGAAAAAATCAATGTCTCCCTGGAAGATTTAATTTATACCCAGCAACACGGACACACGGAAGGATTGGCCAATATCTTCACAAAACAATTAAAAGATATGAACCCAACAGAAAGACCAATCCATTGTAGCGATAGTAAAAGATTACAATTTTATATTAAAGATGATGATACATGGTGTAAAGATGAAAAACATCTAAAAATTGATAAAACCATAAATGATGTAAAAATGAAACAAATGAAAAAATTAAAAAAATGGGAAGATTTACATCCTAATTATTTGTCAGATGAAAAATCTTTAAATGAATGGCAATTAATGGTACGTGAAATAATTGGACATGGAGATAACGAAAAAGACAAAGAAAAGAACATGATGAATATAAAAAAACAACTGGCTTCATCAATTCCATTCAAGTATAGTTTAAAAAATGAATAAACTATTAAGTTGTTCAATATCCTTTTTTTGTATTTTTATAAGCATATTATATATAAAATAAGAATATATATTATATATAAAGATGACCGATAATTCGGAAAATGTAATAATTGATTTAAATGATAGTTATATCATTGATATGTCAGAAAATTCTAATTTACCCATAAAAGAAAACAATATAAGACTCGGTGTTGAAAGTCCCAAAAATGTTAAAGAAAATGTTAAGGAAAATGTTAAGGAAAATGTTAAGGAAAATGTTAAGGAAAATGTTAAGGAAAATGTTAAGGAAAATGTTAAGGAAAATGTTAAGGAAAATGTTAAGGAAAATGTTAAGGAAAATGTTAAGGAAGACACAATTCTAAAAAGAAGAAAGAGTATATACAACTTTTTCCCACAAAAAACAAAAAGAAAGAATAAAAAAAAAAAAAATTTAAGTAATAAAAATACAAAACATACAAAAATAGAAACAAGAGAAAATGTTTGCTGCGATGAAATAACCGAAATTGTTCCAGACTTCGATTATATAAAACCAATAACCAAAGATGGGAACCAATTCAATTATGTAACCTATTTAGATGTAGAAAAAAGCATTAAAGTCATGTATTATGACATAAGCGAATATTACTCTTACGCCATGGATATTCTTGCCACATATGTTAGAGGGCAAAAATTAATATATATGGAATCCAAATTTTATTGTGAAACAAGACTCAATTATCTCATGTTTCCTGCTATTTTTTTATCATCTTCAAATTCGGTTCTTGCCAGTGTTTTAGATAAAAATGTTATGGGAACTTCCATTTTATCAGGTATTTCTGCTTTAATCGCATTCTTATTGGCAGTTGTTAGTTATCTTAAACTTGATGCGCAATCTGAAGCGCACAAAACATCGGCACACCAATACGACAAATTACAGTCCATGTGTGAATTTTCATCTGGTTATTTCCTTTTATCTGCTAACAACAAAAATGACCCGAAATATGTAGAAAAAATAGAAGATGAAGTTGAAGAAAAAATGGACTATATAAACGATAAAATTAAAGAAATTAAAGAAACAAACCAATTTGTTATCCCGAGAACTATCCGTTACAGATACCTCACTATTTACAATTTAAATGTATTTTCAATTATAAAAAAAATAGAAAACAAGAGAAAAGAATACGTTATTCGACTAAAAAATATAACAAACCGAATCAACCATTTATTATGCGAAATTAACTATAAAAACAGAGAAAAAGAATGCAAAAAAACAAAAAAACTTAAATTAAAAATGGCATATGAAACCAAAAACGAGGCGGTTAGAATGATTTTATTATTAAAATCGGCATTCTCAATCATAGACCAAATATTCGAAAATGAAATAAAAATAGCAGAAAAACAAAAAAGAAAATTATTCAGCCCTTGTTGTTATGGTCCTGTTGATAACCCACTAGAAAATAACGTATTTTTAACCGAAATTTTAGACCCTTTTAAAAATTATTCAGGATGGGAAGGTTTGGAAAATAAATTAAAAAAAAAAGATGATTTACTCCTACATAATATCATAAATGAATATAAAGAAGAGATTAACACAAAAGAAGGGAAAAAAGGAGCATTATATTTAAGTAAAAAATTTATAGCAAAACTCGAACTATATTTGAAAAAATAATATATTTGTTTATAGTATAATGAATAACCCTTTAGACGCATTGGTGGGACCTTTAGACAAACAATATTGCTATTACTTTTATTTTCTTGCTATTATTTTCTTTTTTGGCGCGGTTGTCAGCACAATAAAGTTAATAAGTGCAGTTTTTTCATCAAAAAAAATGATGTCAAATTCTAATTTACAATACTTCTTCGTATTGGCACATTCATTAATTTATTATTTAGTAAATAGAATATTATACAACATGTGCTCCAATTCTTTATAAATCATAAAAAAAATAGGGATTTTCATCCCATTTTTTTTATGATTTTTATGATTTTTATGATTTTTATGATTTTTATGATTTTTATGATTTTTATGATTTTTATGATTTTTTAAGGATATTCTTGAAATGAACCGTCTTCCAGTTTCATTGCGATAAGTTGGTCGCCAACTGGGTCCCAGATTCCACCTTCGTCATCGATTTTTAACTTTTTCCCGGGCCATTTTTCATGTTCGAAATCGACAAGCATATCATCCTCTTCGTCGCTCGAGTCATCCAGCTCTTCGTCAAGCTCTTCGTCAAGCTCTTCATCCAGCTCTTCGCCCAGCTCTTCGCCCAGCTCTTCGCCCAGCTCTTCGCCCAGCTCTTCATCCAGTTCAATATCTTCAACGGTAATATCATTCTCGATAATTTGCTTTTTCAATTCAGCTTCCTGCTGCTTTTTCAATTCAGCTTCCTGTTGCTTTTTCAATTCAGCTTCCTGTTGCTTTTTCAATTCAGCTTCCTGTTGCTTTTTCAATTCAGCTTCCTGCTGCTTTTTCAATTCAGCTTCCTGTTGCTTTTTCAATTCAGCTTCCTGTTGCTTTTTTAATACTGCCTCTTTCTTTTTTTTCATTTCAGCTCTCTTTTTTTTCATTTCAGCTTTCTTCTTCTTCTTTTCAGCTTTTACTTTTAATGCATCCGCTTTTGCAGTTTTAATATCATTTTCTAATGAATTGGTATCTTCGACAATGGCCTTTTCGGCGATAGTCTCTTCGACAATGGCCTCTTCGGTCATGGCCTTTTCGACAATGGCCTTTTCGGCGATAGTCTCTTCGACAATGGCCTCTTCGGTCATGGCCTTTTCGACTGTTTCATCTTCCTTCATTTCCTCGAGGATTTTACTCATATCAGGACCTTTTGATTTTGGAGTATTTGAAATCATACTGTAATGGGTTTCAAATACTTCATCTGCCTCATCAGTCCAGTTCGTGTGATTGACTTTTCTGAAAGTTCCGTCAATGCGACTCTTTTGAATTCTCAAATAAGGGTATTCTCCATTTTTTTTTGCAACGGTACCATGAAATGTCTTATTTTTATCATTTGGGTCTGTAAGTCTTTTTGCAGTCATCCAGTTTGCCTTCTCCATAGCTTTCTCCAGTGATTTCTCCTCTCTCAAAAGCTTTTTTTGCTCGATTTCAGCAGCATGTTTTGCTTGCTTTTCTGCGAGCTTTTCAGATTTCAGTGCAGCTTTTGCTTTCTTGTCCTCGTCGGTGATGACTTTCTTGGTAGACATTTTCTTATTTGGAACAGTTTTCCCATAATCCTCGACGAATTGAACAGCAAGATTCTTCAAGTGTTTACTAGCATCGACAACATTCAAATTATTTGCAGTATTTTCAACGGCAAAATCAACAAACATTTCAATATCGTGGGTAAAACGCGCAGATTGACGAATAGTAAGACCAGTGTAAGACATGATTAAGTTTTGTAAGTTTTTGTAACTTTAATAGATTTTTGAATGACACCCCATATATGATCATTTTATAAATCAATTTTATTTCCAACAATTCAAATATACCTTGTATATTGCTCATATAACCCTTTCATAACAAACTCATATACTCGAAATTCAGGGGCAATATAGAAAACGCCTGGTAATATATCAAAAATAACGGATAAGCCTGGTAATATATCCAAAATATATACCTGGTAATATATCCTAATTAACCGTTTCCAGAAGAAAAATCACCACCCAAAACCCACAATTCACGCAAAATTTTAAATTGATATTATTTGATAATATAACGGATATATTGTAAAACAATGACTACACGACACCTGAAAATAGGAGATGAATGGGTTATGGGTAAAAATGGCAAGAAATTGCGATATTTATTTAATAAGGACGATAAAACCATAATGCTCAAAGTCCCAAGTAATTGGACTGAAAATGCACATAACAATGTAAAGGATAAATATGAGGGTTTCACTGTTAATGAAGATATTGTAAAAAAACGCGGGAGGCCAAAAAAGGTGCAAAGGAAGGAGGAAAATAAGACAAAAATCAAGTCTGCTGCCACTGTTGATACATCAGATGAAGAGTATGATTTTGATGTCGGTGACAGGGTAAAAAAAAATAACGGTGAGAATGGTGTTGGTAAAATTGTCGAATTTATTGATAAAAATAAGGCGAAAGTGAGTTTTCAAGACAATACTGAAACAATATATCTTTACAACATAAAAAAGGCACGAGGACGAAAGGCGAAACAAAAGCTATTTGTTGATGAAGCTGATAAAACGGATAAAGAAGCAGAATTATTGGAAATATTGAAACACGATGGAAAAATATATTTAATTAATAATATCAATGAAGTTATGACAATGAGTGGTGATTACATCGGTGTATATGAAAATGGGGAAATAACAGAATAAATTGATATCAGTTGATATCTATATTTTTTTATATCAAAAAAATATGCAAATTTTTATTAGAGATTTATGCACTTCAGTGGGAAAAACAATAACAATAATTATTGATGAAAAAGACACTTTTGAAGAATTTAAAACAATGGTGCAAAAAAAATTAGGGTTGCCTGCGAAGAATCAAAGATATACATTTAATGCCAAACATGTTGAAGATGGTATTAATTTTAGGGAGTTTTTAGGAGAAGAAATATTCAAGGATGGATGGTGCAACATGAATCTTTATTACAAGTATTGATTTTGGTTTTTGACCTAGTCATAATTTTGACTTTAGTATTTTCTGGATGAACTTTATTTCTTTTGAAGAAAGAATTCTCATTAACCCTTGCATGAATAGGGTCATTCAGATTTAATTTAAAATTTTTTTTATCGGTTTTCCTTTTTAACATATTTTTTTAATTTCTTATTATAAAAAGTTAAAAAAATCAATTTTAATTTATCATATATTTTTTTTGTTAGAGCCTTTAGTTTTATGACGGATTTTTTTTCTGCGTTTTGTTTTCTGTTTCGTTTTGCGTCTATATTTTTTTTTTTTATACCTGGTATGTTTTTTCCTTTTTGTTTTCTGTTTCGTTTTACGTCCATTTCGTTGTTTTTTATACCTGGTATGTTTTTTTCTTTTAATCAGTTTTTTTGTATACTTTTTTCCTCCTCCTTCTCCTCCATTCCGTTTTTTTGCCGCCTCCTCGTGCCGCCTTCTCCTTATATTTCTTATATTTTCGATCTCCATCGGCTCTTGGTAGTCCACCTCCACTGACTGTTGCGGCACCCATTGTTTCAATGATAGATCAACACACCACTCTCCGCTGTGACTCACTCCAATACCATCATCCTTACTCTCCGGGCCAGCGGCATTATCCTTATTGAGTTCCACTGCGTATTTTTTCAATTCTTTATAAAAATCTAAATTATAACCCACATTGTGCATTGTATCCAAATTTTTAATTTCTTGTTCTAAATATTTAAAGGTGTTCATAGTAATAGTACCATTAAAACTGTTTATTTTTGTTTCCATTATCTCATCATTGACCTCCTCCTCCTTCACTTTCTCCACTTCCACCAAGACTGTACGTATTTCATCAGTATAATATTCTAATACTTTTGTTCCTTGTTGTTGTTTTTTAGTATCATTCGCACCACGTGCGCGAGGTAGTGCGTGAGGTGTGGGTGAAATTGTCGGCTGCGTCGACATATCAGCATACCCATATACCTCCTCCTTCTTAACACCACCCTCCTCCTCCTCTATCTCCATTTTTTTTGCTCCCTCCTCTCCCTCGTTCGGTTCTGTGGGCGGATCTGTTATAGCATGCAGTCGCGAGGCTTCAACCATCGCCTCTCGCTGCTCTTCTCGGAGTCGCGAGGCTTTAACCAACGCCTCTCGCTGCTCTTCTCGGAAGTTTTTTCGCCATGGTTCTACACCATCATTGATGTCATCCTCCAAGGGCCAATATTCGGACATGCCGTCTTTAAATGTATCGATTTTTCCATTATACATTAATGTGATGAAAACCGTTCCAATTTCTTCATTTGTTGCATTATTTAAAAAATGCAAACCATTAATCTTCCCTGTCAAACCCGCGATTTCGGCCGAAGCACTAAATTCCGGGATTTGATTTCCTCCTCGCATGATTTTATTATATGTTTTGCCATTAGATGTCGACACATAAGATTTCCCACCTCCTTCAAAAATTGGATTAATTACCTTTTTAAAAAATTTAAATATCTTTTCAATTGTGTTTGGAGAAGAATTTGTATCGCTTTGTGGTTTAATTATTTTTTTTAATAATGGTCTAAAACCAAATGCGCGATTAATTTCTGGATCTTTAATTTTGTCCATGATTTTTTTTATTGCGTCCTCTTTTTTTATCTCACTTACTACACCTTTAAACACATCTAGTTTCATTGTGCAATCTTTTATAGCCTGTTTTGCCCTCTTAAGTCTTTCCACCCCCGCTTGTTTGGCTTCTTTCAATTTCGCGCGTTGCTCTTCTTCTTGTCTCTTCCTTGTTCTTCCACTTCTTCTTTCGCCCTTTCCTTTGTCTGGCAGCTCTTCCGCATCATCGCCGCCAATTAAGTTCTTTTCATAGGCTTTTGCAATTTTTAATGCATATCTTAGTTTTTGTGTTTTTTGCTCTGCAATTTCGTTAATTTGTTCATTGTTTGCTTGCAATATTTCTTTCAATTGAGTAAGTTCGTCCAATATTATTTGCATTGGATTAACAGATTTTCCTCTTCTATATAAACCAATAATTTTCCCCAAAATATCTTCATCGCACAATGCAAATAAATATTTAAGTATTTTTTTTTTTGTATTTCTCTCATAATGTTGCTTTTCAAAGAACATCGCTTCATTAATAATTCCACTCTTATATACTCCTCCTTCTTTCTCATATTGGTTGTTAGACCCGTATATCGGTTCATTTTCATTTTGGGTTAGAAACTTTTTAATAATTTCGCTTCCGTCTTCACCTAATGGTATATTACTTTTCCCAGGTCCACCATTACAGCTTCTACATGATGGTCCATAATCAAGGGAACATAATAGCAACCAAATATAATCCATATGCACGGACAAACCTTGCAGTTTGCCCTTGTCATTCCATTTACCGTTTGTTGATTTCATTTCTTCACGATATTTTTTTGTAAACAATGATTTTAATACTAAAGACCAATCAAGGATTCCTCTTAAAAATGGTTTTTTGTGTTCACACTCCATTGAATTTTTTGCAAGCTGTTTCTGGACTAATTCTTTACGACACATATAACAACATACCCTTGATAATCGCGTCCCATCTATGGTATACCACCAAAATTTTCCGTCATATTGTTCAATTTTCAACCCATAAGCTGCGTATATATGTTCACATTGTCCACCCGGCCAACTGCTTCCAGGTACTTCTAACAATACACGTGATTGACCGTCTCCTTTCTCGTTTCTTGGGATAATACTAAAAAACCAGCTCATTAAATCAGCACAACCTTTATTCAAATGGCCTTCAAAATCAGGAGCCACCGTCAATCCATCTACATTACCTTCATATGCATTCAACATACTAATCCACATAATTTCATGTGCAAGGTTATCATTTGGCTCCTTTAGCTGTTCCATAATCACCTTTTCCACTACAATTTTGAATGCGTTAAAAGCTTTCTTAATATCATCGTCACCATCTCCTTTAGATTCGCCTTTATTAGATTCGCCTTTAGTGTCATAAAATTTTGTTAAATTAGTCGTGTTAGCTTTTTTAATTTGTTCTACAGCTTCATAAATGCCATTAATTGCACTAGCTTGAGCATCCGCAGCAGCAGGAGCAGCATCAGCAGCAGGAGCAGCATCAGCAGCAGGAGCAGCATCAGCAGCAGGAGCAGCATCAGCAGCAGGAGCAGCATCAGCAGCAGGAGCAGCAGCAGCAAGAGCAGCAGCAAGAGCAGCCGCATCAACAACAGCAAGAGCAGCTTGAGCAGAAGCAAGAGTAGCTTGAGCAGCTTGAACAGGGTCTTGCCCGTCAGCACCAGCTTGAGCAGCAGCTTGAGTAGCAGCTTGAGCAGCAGCTTGAGTAGCAGCTTGAGCAGCAGCTTGAGTAGCAGCTTGAGCAGCAGCTTGAGTAGCAGCTTGAGCAGCAGCTTGAGTAGCCTCTTGAGTAGCCTCTTGAGCAACAACAATAGCTTGTGCAGTAGCCTTTTGAGCAGCAGCATAATCTTGAGCAGTAGCCTCTTGAGCAGCATAATCTTGAGCAGAAGCAAGAGCAGCTTGAGCATCAGCAAGAGCAGCTTGAGCATCAGCAAGCTGCTCAAGAGCAGCTTGAGCATCAGCAAGAGCAGCTTGAACAGGGTATTGCCCGTCAGCACCAGGTTGAGCAGTAGTAAAAAATGTTGAATCAATGCGTGCCACAAGTTGTCTGATGACTTTTTTAAAATTATTTTCTTGGTCATATAACTTATATTTTAATGCAAAATTAAAGGGGTCTATTATTGTTCCGTCAAATGAAACGTTGTCTTCATCTTCCCCCTCTTCCTTCTTTTTTTCAATCTTTGCTTGGCGTATGCCTATATTTTCAAATAATTTATGTTGTAAAGATTGAAAATTTGTCCCGGAATTCTTTAGCCCATCTGCAAAATAATTATGTACATCATCAAACAAATTGCCTGTATTGCTCATTTGTTCGAGAGGGTAATCGTCGAATGTGCCCCATTTTCTACCATTCACAGTTATAAAATCACTCATATTAATATATATATATATATAATATTTATCCTAAATTACTTAATAAATGTTTTTAAAGAATACATAGGGGGTTTAAGGGGGACATGGTCCCCCTAGGACACACAGAGGGGTGTTAGTGTTCCAAAGATGATTGCTTACGGGGGTGGATAGGAGTATAATTCTATCTAATGGAGGGAATAGAATTTGAAACAGGGAATAGAATTTGAAACAGAGAATAGAATTTGAAACAGGGAGAGAATAATCGTTAATTTCTTGCCCGATAATCCGTAATCCTTGGGTAGATTGCGGGGTAGAATGGACCGTAATCCTTGGGTAGATTGCGTGGTAGATTGCGTGGTAGATTGCGTGGTAGATTGCGTGGTAGATTGCGTGGTAGATTGCGTGGTAGATTGCGTGGTAGATTGCGTGGTAGATTGCGTGGTAGATTGCGTGGTGGATAATAGTGTGGATAGCGGGGTAGATAGCGGGGTAGATAGCGGGGTAGATTGCAGGGTAGATTGCAGGGTAGATTGCACTGTATCCATGCGTAGATAGCGGGTAGATAGCAGGGTAGATTGCACCGTAGATAGCCCAGTAGATAGCAGGGTGGATAATAGTGTGGATAATAGTGTGGATAATAGTGTGGATAATAGTGTGGAAAGTGATAATTCTCTCTAAATAATTTAATAGAAAGTGAAATGAGATTAATAAAAAAAAAATATAAAAAAATAAAAAAAATTTAAGGGGGTTTGAAGGAGATATGTTTCGAGTAGATATCTGGGAATGGTGGTAATCCATTTCTTGCCTGATAATCGAGTTTTATTCTAGATTGTGCCGTAATCCTTGCGTAGATTGCAGCGTAGATTGCAGCGTAGATTATAGTGTAGATTGCAGCGTAGATTATAGTGTAGATAATAGTGTAGATAATAGTGTATTATAGTGTAGATTGCACCGTAGATTATAGTGTAGATTGCACCGTAGATTATAGTGTAGATAATAGTGTATTATAGTGTGTATTATAGTGTATTATAGTGTAGATGGCAGGGTAGATAGTGTATTATAGTGTGGATTCGAGTGTGGATTCGAGTGTGGATAATTCTCTCTAATTAATTTAATAGAAAGTGAAATGAGATTAATATAAAAAAAAATATAAAAATAAAATAAAAATAATTAATGGGAGAAATAATAGAATTTGTTTTGAAACTTGGAGAGAATTATCGGTAATTTCTTGCCTGATAATCCTTGCGTAGATTGCACCGTAATCCTTGCGTGGATAGCACAGTAGATTGCACGGTAGATTGCAGTGTGGATTGCGGAGTAGATTGCAGTGTGGATTGCGGAGTAGATTGCAGTGTGGATAGTGATAATTCTCTCTAAATAATTTTATATAAAGTGAAATGAGATATAAAATTATGGGAATAAAGAATGGGAGTAAAGAATAGCAATTGTTATATACGCCGGTAATCCATTTCCTGCCCGATAATCCAGTTTCCATTGGTGATGAGCATATGATGTGGGGGTAGATTGCTGGTGAATAGGGCGGTGTGGATAGGGGGCGTGGGTCAATGCCTGGGTTGCACACTATAATTCATATATTAATTCTCGAAAAATTATTAAATATAAAGTGAAATTCAATTCCATATTAAATATAAAGTGAAATTCAATTCCATATTAAATATAAAGTGAAATTCATTAATTCTCTCTAAATAATTTTATAGAAAGTGAAATTCATTAATTCTCTCTAAATAATTTTATAGAAAGTGAAATTCATTTTTAAAATATATGAGTATTAAAGAATTTAGTTTTAATCGAGGACGCAAAAAGAAAAAAATATATATTATACTTAAAATCAGGGTTTATCTAAATAATAACCAATACCTTGTTTATCATTTTTAAAAACATATCCTTTTTTTGCACCGTTAAACTCGTTTGAAGAAATAAATGATTTCTTATAAACATACAAAACATACAAAAAATAAGTTATAATTAAAACTAAAATAATCATTATAATATCTTTTAAAATAATGTCTTTAACATTTAATGTGCATCGAAAAAAAGTAGATGGTTTAAGATATTGGCTATATTACAATGAGATGCTACATTTACAAAGAAATCATACCATATTTTGGAATAACAAAAAAAAACATTTAGGATAAAATATGATTATTAATAATATATATATTATATATTATGGCATCAAAACCAACACTATCGCCAAAACAACAACCAAAAATTCAACCATTAAGATTTCAACATATTGTTCGTGTTGGTGAATATATAGTAACTGTTAAAAAACATGATAGTGGAGATGGATATGACACCACGATTCAAAGAGCAAACGTAGGAACGACGGCAAAAGCAGACACAAAAAAAAAAAAAAAAAAA
>Ga0209196_1002469_pt1 | contig 11883 bp, 5 predicted proteins | sample COGITO_mtgs_1105_5_FD_184801 | JGI IMG/M metagenome (GOLD analysis project Ga0209196, IMG submission 184801) | Pelagic marine microbial communities from North Sea - COGITO_mtgs_110509 (SPAdes) (version 2) | ecosystem: Environmental > Aquatic > Marine > Epipelagic ... | reverse complement strand
GTTGATTGGTCTGACGCACTCAAAGCGATGCAAGCCAACTGGATCGGAAAATCCCAAGGAGCACAAATGTTTTTCCCATTAGTGGATAGTAATCAATCTATCGAAATATTTACAACAAGACCTGATACGATTTTTGGAGCAACATATATGGTATTGGCTCCAGAGCATGACTTAGTGGCACAGATCACTACTGATGCTCAAAAAGAAGCAGTAGCTGCATATCTGGAATATACAAATAGTAGATCCGAGAGAGAACGTATATCAGAAGTAAAAGAAGTGACTGGAGCATTCACAGGTGCTTATGCTACTAATCCAATATCTGGTGAGAAACTCCCTGTATGGATCGGTGAGTATGTACTTAAGGATTACGGTACAGGTGCGATCATGGCCGTACCAAGTGATGATGAAAGAGATTTCAATTTTGCAAAGAAATATGATCTAACCATCACACAAGTAGTTGATCAATCTGAATATCCTAACTCTGGAAAAGGTGACAAAGAAGGAAAGATGATCAATTCTGAATTCCTCAATGGTCTTTCCGTAAAAAATGCGATTAAAGCATCCATCACGAAGATGGTAGAAATGGGGATCGGCGCTCGTAAGATCAATTATAAGCTAAGAGATGCTAACTTCAGTAGACAAAGATATTGGGGTGAACCATTCCCTATCAAGTATGATGCAGACGGTGTAAGTCATCCTCTTACATCAGACCAATTACCATTAGAACTTCCAATGGTATCGGATTTCAAACCGACTACCGATGGAAACTCTCCATTGAGTAAAGCAAGCGAATGGGTCAATAGAGATGGTTATAAAATGGAGACTAATACGATGCCTGGATATGCAGGATCAAGTTGGTATTTCCTTAGATATATGGATCCTAATAATCCGGGACAATTTGCTTCTACAGAAGCACTTAATTACTGGCAAGATGTGGATCTATACATTGGCGGAACAGAGCATGCTGTAGGACACTTATTGTACAGTAGATTCGTACATAAATTTTTATTCGACAAAGGATTAGTACCTACCAAGGAGCCGTTCAAAAAGCTGGTAAATCAAGGAATGATCCAAGGTGTGATAGAGTCGCTATATCTTCACAAAGATTCTGGAGAATTCTGTAGTAAGGAGCAAGTGAAAGATGATAATGACTATGCCAAGATCAATACACATGTAGATTTTGTAACAGATTATAGTACTTCAGATAGTCACCTCAGTGCTGAAGGAATAAGACAATTCATAGATTTTCGCCCTGACTATAAAGGAGCAATTTTCAACGGAGTGAATGGAGTGATGAAAGATAGTGTAGTGGTCGGATGTGCTGAAGAAGATTTCAAATTCGTGACGATCTCTGAAGTCGGAAAAATGAGTAAGAGATATCACAACGTAGTGAACCCCGATGATGTAGTAGCAAAATACGGAGCAGATTGTTTCCGCATGTATGAAATGTTTCTTGGACCAATAGAGCAGAGTAAGCCGTGGGATACTAATGGTATCGATGGAGTATTTAAGTTCTTGCGTAAGTTTTGGGGACTATTTGATGAGGAACAAAATGGATGGCTTGTAACTGATACAGAGGCTACTCCGCAACAAATGAAAGTAGTACATACATGTATCAAAAAGCTCAACGATGATATTGCCCGATTTTCCTTCAATACCGGAGTAAGTGCATTTATGATCTGCGTCAATGAACTGCGAAAACTTAATACTACTAGTAAAGCAGCACTTGAACCATTAGTAAGATTAATCGCACCATTTGCGCCATTTGTAGCCGAAGAACTATGGCATAAGCTAGGTAACGCAAGTAGCGTTCACCACGCTGATTATCCTATTCATGAAGACAAGTATTTGGTAGAAGCGAGTAAAGAATATCCAATTTGCTTCAACGGTAAAAAGAAAATACTACTCAGTATCGCTTCAGGATTATCCAGAGACGAAGTCATCGAATTCGTAACTAGCAATCCGGATGTAATATCATTATTGGACGGGACAAAGCCCAAGAAAGTGATAGTTGTACCAGGAAGGATGGTGAATTTAGTGGTATGAAAGCGATAAGAATTTTGAGATTTTTGAAACCTCGAAAGTCGTATCACAAAATTCCAAAAAGCAGAGATACCGAATGCTTGTAGTCTCCAACCATACTTAATTGTATTCCTTCGAAGAGATTATAGAGATGGTTATCTAATGTGAAACCAAAGATTTTGTACTATCATAATTTACTATTTCTTATTTGAAAATTGATACAACTAATCTTCATTTTAAGAGTTTTGAAATCTTCAACTTCTAATTTCATTACATCTCAAAAGTCGATATTTGACTACGCTCTATGCTGATAATTAAAATAGAAACAAATTAGATAAGGCTGACGCCGTTACAAAATGAGTAATAAAAACTACCAACTAAATTCTACCTCAATATCTTAAACGTAGTCCTACGATTGATTTCATGTTGCGCTTCGGTGCAATATTCACATTCACAATCTTGGAAAGCTATTTGAGACTCACCATAGCCTTGTGCTTGCAATCTATCGAAAGGTATTCCACGATCTACTAAATAGAGTACTGCTGATTGCGCTCTCTTCTGACTGAGCTCCGCATTGTAATCATCTTCACCTCTACAATCTGTGTGTGATGATAATTGGATTCTTATCTGTGGATTATCTCTTAGAATGGTCGATAGCCTATCTAAAGTAGGTTTGGCTGCATCTACGATCGCCCATTTATTGTAATCATAATAAATTTCTTTAAGTATGATTTCTTTATCGTAGAAAATCTTATCTAACTTGATTTCAACATTGATCGTATAACTTTTTTCATCTGGATTTAGATTCAATTCTCTAGTGCTTACTTTTATAGTTTTACTGAGATAGCCAGGCTTTGATGCTTTGATTCTATAAGCCTTTCCATTGTCTAGTTTTTCTATAAATAAACCATCTTTTCCAGATCTACGATCAAGTGTTAGATCTCCACTAAACTCCACTCTAGCATCTGACAATGTCTCTAATCCAGTCACTGCCGAATTAGGATCTTCATCATCATCATATCTATGAGTAATCACTTTTCCTGCGAGATATATCGCTAATTCGTCTTTAGCATCTTCTTTAGGAACGGTATCTTTTTGAATTTCTTCGAGCTGGTATTTAGTGAAGCTGTAAATATTATCTCTTCCATTTGTACCTCTAGAAGTACTAAAAAAACCTTTCTCTATTTCTTTCCTTCTTAGTCTAGCATACTCATCTATTACTAAACCAAAATCATCGTAACTACTATTGATTGGCTGACGAACATTTACTGGTGCTGACCAACTACCATCATCTTTTAGATATGTTTTAAATATATCTAATCCTCCTAAACCTGGATGATAATCTGAGGAAAAGTATAAAGTATCTCTACATGATGTGGGAAAGTATTCATTCCCTGCAGTATTGATCGATCGTGGCATTAAATAAGGCGAAGACCATTCATCATCACCTACTAGTTCTGAGTAGTATAAATCATAACCACCTGGACCATCAGGGCCTTTTGTACAGAATACCATTACACTATCATTCTCTATCAACGCAGGTTGACCGTAATTGATATTATCTACTACAAAATTTATTACCTGCGGCTCGGTCCATAGTCCGTCCTTCTTTTTGGCATACATAAGTTTACAATAGCTATCTGCCGTCTCAGTTCCACTACACCTTGTAAATATGATCTTATTAAAATCTTGCGTAAAACAAGCTGCTCCTTCATTAAAATTAGAATTGATCTCTGCATCAAACCTCCTTACTCCTCTACCCTCTTTATCCATTATAAATAGATCTGAGTATTTATTGCCAGTCCACTTATAATCATCACTCCCTGTTGCATCTTTCCTATCACTTGTAAACACTAAATAATTACCTTCATAGACAGCTGAAATATAATCATTGAATAGACTATTCCCATCTAACGCAAAAATCTTAGTCGTATTCTGCCGATCTCTATCCCATTCTGCAGCTAGTTTAAGTATTTCTATTTCTCGCTTTATCATCTGATCTTGGGTATGCACTTTACTGAGTACCTTCCAAATGTCAAGTGCTGCAGCATAGTTACCAGATTGCTTATGTACTCGTGCCAATCCTCGATCTGCTTGCTCACCATATTCAGCTCTGACTGCCTTTTCGTACCATCTTATAGATCTTTGTATCTCATTGAGTATCTCATAACTCGACCCTAACAGATAGGATAGTTTAGCCGCTTTCCTTTTATTAGGTTGCTTTTTGTATTCATCCTTAAGCATATCTGCGGCCAATGCATACTTTTTTTGCTCGTACGCTGCCTCACCATTTTTTATTTCTTTGGTAAATCCACAGCTGCATACAACCATTGTCATCATGAACATCAGAGCCCATTGACAAAAAGAAGAAGGTGATATCAAACTAGTCTGCATACTTGATAAAAATACGATTTCTGAAGATAATGTTTAGTCATTACACCGTTTACTATTGAAATTATAACTAATCCAGAGATTTAGATTATTTATTTGGCTCTAGCGGCATATATTTGAGGTGATTAAATTTAGATTTTGCAGAAACAAGAAATAATTATTTAGCTGTATGGATTACGAAGTATTACTACTAGAGAATAAAGATGGGATCGCTATCATAACGATCAATAGACCTCAAGCGCTCAATGCCATCAACAAGAAGGTAATGACCGAGCTCAACTTCTTTTTTAGTTCAGACTATAAGTCAATCGAAGGACTCAAATCTATAATCATCACAGGTGCCGGAGACAAAGCATTTGTGGCAGGAGCTGACATCAAAGAGTTTGCTTCTTTAGATGCCGCTGCTGGTTCGGCTTTATCTAAGTATGGTCAAGAGACTTATATGCTTATAGAAAATTTCCATGCACCAGTTATCGCTGTAGTTAATGGATTTGCCCTTGGTGGCGGATGTGAACTATCTATGGCCTGCCATATGCGTATCGCTAGCCGGAACGCTAAATTTGGACAACCAGAAGTAAATCTAGGATTGCTGCCAGGGTACGGAGCAAGTCAAAGGTTACCGCAATTAATCGGTAAGTCCAGAGCTTTAGAATTACTACTCACTGCAGATATGATTACTGCAGAAGAAGCAAAAAATATAGGCTTGGTCAATCATGTAACCGAAGACAAAAACGAAGCGTTGGATATAGCCACGACTATATTAAAGAAAATCTCAACTAAAGGACCTTTAGCGGTAGCTAAGACGATCAAAGCGGTAAATGCTTATTACGATAAGTCTCAAGATGGATATGCAGTAGAGCATCAGGAGTTTGGTCAATGTATAGAAAGCGATGACTGTAAGGAAGGAGCTCTAGCATTCGTAGAGAAGAGAAGAGCCGTATTTACAGGAAAATAATTAGATCTAAGATGCTCGAATTCCATAAAGATAAAGAGAGATACTTCAACATGCAGTATCAAACCTCCAAGTTATACATCTTTCCTTTTGTTGCTTCATGTATGGATTTTTCTAGGTCTTTAGATGTATTAGAATTGGGCTGCGCTGAAGCTGGAGTATTAAAAGCATTCATTGAAGAGGGACATAATTGCACTGGTATAGAATTATCAGAAAAAAGAATAGATCTTGCAAAGCAGTTTTTAGCCGATGAATTCAAGAGTAACAAAATAAGATTTAGTTCTATTAATCTATACGACCTTATCCCTGGAGAAGATGGACATCTATATGATCTCATTATTCTTAAAGATGTAATCGAGCATATTCCCAACCAAGAAGAATTTATTCCCTACTTATCTTCATTCTTAAAACCAAATGGAAAGATATTTTTTGGTTTCCCACCATGGTTAATGCCATTTGGAGGACATCAACAGCTTTGTCGAAACAAATGGCTACGCAAATGGGGGTGGATGCATATACTACCTCGTCCAATATACAAAGCTATTCTCAGCATGGGAGAAAATGAGCAAGAGGTTATAGATGAGCTGATGGAAATCTACGATTCTAGTATTTCCATAGAGCGATTTAATAGGATCTGTCGTAACACTGGACATCGTGTAATCCTTGACAAGCATTGGCTTTTTAACCCTATTTATAAGTGGAAATTTGGGCTTGAGCCAAAAACTGTTCTTTCACCTTTTAGAAATCTTCCTTATATCAAGAATTTTTATACCACGGCTTATTATGCTCTGGTAGAGAAGCATGAAAGTTGTTAATTTATGTAGCTGCTTGACAGTCCTAAAGGGCAGCTGAACAAACAGGCGGAGCGATTGGGTACTCTAGTATTTTTCTTACTTCTTTCACAATGCAAAAATAAAAAAACCACGTTCGTAATGTTGTGAGAGTAGTTTGTTTTAGAATATACTGTCTACCATTATTTTAATACTCGTTACGTCACTTAGCTAGTTAGGCGTTCATTTAATTTGCTTCTTCAAAACGGACCAAATAAAATGCACTTTTAGAAGAAGTTTTACTTGTTCGTTACTAAATACTAAACCAAAATGAATTCACTAAAATCACTCCAAGGATTTGCCATTCCTTAACAAATCTTCCCTTTTACTCTGGTGAAAAAATATTGCAGAAATTCGAAATTCTACTTATTTAAATATTTTGCTGTAGTTTCTCAGGCGGATTCATCTAAAAAGAAAGCAGATCCAATCTAAGATCAAAACAGCTTTTATATTCCTTTATTCTGACAGTAATCGCCACTGAGAACCGTTTACATCTCCATCCACTCATACTATCAAGATTGTAATTAAAGATATTGCATCCTTCAACGACTTATATTACTCGTCAATAAGTATATTAAATTGTTCTGTAATTGTCAATAATATTTGTTTTTGTAACCTATCCTCATGTGCAATCTTGAACGTTCATAATCCAGACTCAACAAGCCCAAATATGGACATACTCCAAGGCATTAATCATCTTGAGCACATATGTAAATGTTTATTTTGATAGAATAAGTTTGTGAGTGTGCGCTATTACGAATCTATGTTTTATGATTATCATAAAGAAAGCTCGAAATACAATAGATATAGCATTATTGGATGACTACCTCGATGACTCAAAATCTAAACAATCAAATTCATCCAAACTATTTTTCTTAATACGTAATCAAAAGAATACCTTTGGAAGCTATACCAGAGGATAGTACACATTGGCAAAATCAAGCACTAAACATCCTAAGAAGGCAGGAAGAGTAACACCACTCATGCAGCAGTACTTTGCTATGAAAGCACAGTATCCTGATGCTATACTTCTATTTAGAGTGGGGGACTTCTATGAAACCTTTGGTGAAGATGCTGAAAAAACCTCTCGCATACTTAATATCATACTGACGAGTCGTAACAATGGAGGCTCCGATATTCCTTTAGCTGGATTTCCTTACCACTCCTTAGATACATATCTGCCCAAGTTAGTACGTTCTGGGTATCGAGTGGCGATTTGCGAGCAGTTAGAAAAACCTTCCAAAGAAAGGAAAATCGTAAAACGGGGTGTGATCAATGTAGTAACCCCAGGCGTAACGATAGATGATACCATACTAAATTATAACAGCAATAACTACCTCTGTGCCCTTCACATAGCAGATAAGAAGATTTGGGGAATCGCATTTGTAGATATATCTACTGGAGAATTCCTCTTGAGTCAAGGGACCCCTACTGAGATCGAAAAACTGATTCATGGATTCAACCCTTCAGAGATAATATATGCTAAGTCGCATAAAGCATTGTTTGACAATACTTTAGGAGATGGATTCTATACCTTTAATCTAGATGAATGGGTATTCTCTGAAGATCATGGTAGAGAACAATTACTTGAACATTTCAATGTCAAAAACCTTAAAGGCTACGGTGTAGACAAACATACTGTCGGACAAACTGCCGCTGGAGCGATACTCTATTACCTCAGTACTACTCAAAACGATCATCTCCGACATTTGACAGGGATCAGCCGGATTCAATCGAAACAATATGTTTGGCTAGATAGATTTACTATCCGTAATCTGGAGCTTGTGCATAGTGTACATGAGACAGGCAAACCATTAATAGATGTACTCGATAAAACGATCACTCCTATGGGAGGAAGGCTACTACGTAGATGGGTAATCCTCCCTCTCCTATCTGTGGAGAGAATCGGAGCGAGACACAATATGGTAGACTATTTCTACAGTCAGCCTGATCAGATAGAATCATACGAAAGCATCTGGAGACGTATGGGTGATATAGAGCGTCTAGTCTCTAAAGTAGCGATGGAAAGGATCAATCCTCGAGAGCTGCATCATCTATTCCAATCGATAAATGAGATACCAGACATCAAGAAGATGCTGCTCGAGACTAAGATCACGGAGCTCGTAGATCAATCAGAGATGCTCAATGAATGTGCGGTACTCAGAGATGATATATCAATTGCTTTATCAGAGGAACCTCCAACCCTCATCAATAAAGGTGGAGCCATCAGAGAAGGATACAATGAAGAGTTGGACGAATATCGCAACATCGTCAAAAATGCTAAATCGATACTTCTCAATATCCAAAAGCAAGAAGCCGAGAAGACTGGGATCACCAATCTCAAAATAGGATTCAATAATGTATTTGGCTACTATCTAGAAGTCACTAATAAGTATAAAAATGCTGGACTCATCCCTGACAATTGGGTGCGAAAGCAGACACTAACTGGATCCGAGCGATATATCACCGACGAACTCAAAACCCTAGAAGTAAAGATCTTAGGTGCAGAAGATAAGATCGGAGGATTGGAAGTACAGCTCTTCGATGAGCTAGTCACTCGAGTAGCAGCCTATATAAGTGAGCTACAGCAAAATGCGCATATCATAGCTACTGTAGATGCAATCATATCATTTGCCAAAGTAGCAATCAGACAACAATATTGTAAACCTGTAGTCGACGATAGCCTTATCATAGATATCAAGAATGGTCGTCACCCTGTTATAGAGCAGCAGATGAAACTCGATGAGACCTATGTACCTAACGATATCAGACTAGACAGCGAGGATACACAGATTATGATGATCACCGGACCCAATATGTCTGGTAAGTCTGCCGTATTGCGTCAGACCGCATTGATCTGCCTCATGGCGCAGATGGGATCATATGTACCTGCAGAGACAGCGACCTTAGGTATTTTGGATAAGATATTTACTCGTGTCGGTGCCTCCGATAATATATCTAGTGGAGAATCTACATTCATGCTAGAGATGAATGAGACCGCCAGTATTATGAATAACATTTCTAATCGAAGTCTCATACTATTAGATGAGATCGGAAGAGGTACATCGACCTATGATGGTATATCTATCGCATGGTCTCTCGCCGAATACTTACACAATCATAACGAATCAAAGCCTAAGACCCTATTTGCTACACATTACCATGAGCTCAATGAGCTAGCAGAAAAATATCCACGGATCAAGAACTACAACGTAGCTACTAAGGAAGTCGGCAATAAGGTATTCTTCTTACGTAAATTGATCGAAGGTGGATGTCACCATAGCTTTGGTATCCACGTAGCACAGATGGCTGGTATGCCTAAGAGTATTGTGCTCAGAGCTACGGAGATACTCACTACACTAGAGCAAAAATCAATTGAAAGCGGAGGTAAATCATCTCTCGATAGCACTGAGACCATGAAAGCACTCTCGACACAAGCCTTACAACTCAGCATTTTCGAAACCGCCGATCCTACTGCTGGTCAACTCAAAGAAATGATCAGTAATCTACAGCTCAATCAACTGACTCCTTTAGAGTGCATGATGAAATTACATGAAATGAAGAAGATATTGGAGGAGTAGATAGAATCTTGGCATTATTTTAAATTCGGAAAGTAAGAAATCGTGTGTATTTCAAACAATGAAATTTTTGATATTAATTATTTTAGGTGCATAAATTGTAGTGAGTGGGTTTTGCCAAAGTGATATCAATGATGATCTTTTAATCTCATTATGGGAAAATTCCGAAAATCCAGATTCTAAAGGGTTCAATGCTCTTAATGAGTATTATAATATTTACAATCAAGTTAATCCAGAATCTGTGCTAATTTCACTTGATTATTACAGTTAACTAGCAAAATAAAATCTACGCTAGAGCATTAATATTTGGCGGCAAAATACACTAGTAACATTAGTAGACTTCTGGGTAACCTTCTTAAGCAATAGATTCCTATGAAAAAGGTAACTCTCTAGTTATAGAAGTGAAAAATGACATATTACAATCTAATACTAATGGAAATATGAGTAATGTGTAATATCCAAGAAAAGATTTTGTTCTGTCACTTCTGTCTTTTTCTAATTCTTTAAAAAAATTATTAAAAAGGAAGTGATGTAAAATCTGAATGTAGAATGTTAATGAGTTTAGGAAGTATCTATATAAATTACAACATTGACAAAAGAAGAGAAGGTAAAAAGCGTAGAAAAGCTTGGTGTTTAATTTGTACACTTCCACCATCAAATTCAAAAAAATTTAATCTGAAGACTAACCTTCATTTAGTATTTCGTTTATAATTAATCAATAATCTTCATTCGTACATTATGCCAATCCAATACATATCTTTACTGTATGAAAAGTACCCGAAAATCTCAATCAGCAATATTATCCAAGTTAGGCATCGAAGCACTCAATGAAATGCAAGAGCAAGCTGCCTTGGCTATAGATTCTGTGGATGAGGTAATACTCCTCTCTCCTACTGGATCAGGTAAGACCTTGGCATTCTTACTACCCTTGATCACAATACTAGATGAAGACATCCCTGAGGTACAAGCGATGATCATAGTACCCTCTAGAGAATTGGCCATACAGATTGAGCAAGTGGCTAGAGATATGGGTAGTGGATATAAGATCAATACTGTATATGGTGGTCGCCCTTTCTCCAAAGACAAGATGGAACTGGCGCATACCCCTCATCTGATCATCGGCACTCCTGGTAGACTAGCTGATCATATGAGACGAGGCACTTTCTCTACAGAGTGGGTCAAGACATTTATATTAGATGAATTTGATAAGTCACTTGAGATAGGCTTTGAGGAAGAAATGGATGAGATCATCTATAATCTACCGAATGCTTATCGAAAGATAATGACTTCAGCCACTCAAGGCGTTGATATCCCTGATTTTGTGGGTCTCAAAAAACCTATGACTATCGATTATCTCGCTGATGGAGTCAAAAAACTGGATATCAAAGCTATTATTTCTCCAGACAAGGATAAACTAGATACTCTTGTAACAGCTATAAGACATTTAGGAAATCAGCCAGCCATTGTATTTCTCAATTTCAAAGACGCTATCAATCGAGTAAGCGATCACTTAGATGACTGCGATATTCCCCATGGATGCTTCTATGGCGGATTGGACCAGCATGATAGAGAAAGAGCGCTACTTAAGTTTAGAAATGGTACACATCAGTTGCTAATCGCAACTGATCTAGCGGCACGAGGTATAGATGTACCAGAGATCAAATTTATCATACACTACCATCTACCAATAAGAGAAGAGGAATTTACGCATAGAAATGGACGTACTGCTAGAATGCATAGTGACGGTACAGCATATGTACTCCATTGGAAAGACGAGGAATTACCGGATTTTATCTATGGGCTACCTGAAGAAAAATTGACCGAAAACCATAAGATCACCAAATCTATTTGGACTACTCTCTTTATTTCTGGAGGTAGAAAGGATAAGATTTCGAAGGGTGATATCGCAGGATTATTCTTTAAAATAGGCAAACTTAAAAAGGATCAATTAGGAATAATCGAGCTTAAATCGGACTGTGCTTTTGTTGCCGTGTCTACTTCTGCACTCAACAGTGTTATTCAAAAAGTTGATAATCAAAGAGTTAAGAAGAGAAAAGTGCGCGTCTATACCATATAACCTGAAAATAAGAACGTCCTTAGACAAGGACAC
>Ga0209196_1002456_pt1 | contig 11911 bp, 10 predicted proteins | sample COGITO_mtgs_1105_5_FD_184801 | JGI IMG/M metagenome (GOLD analysis project Ga0209196, IMG submission 184801) | Pelagic marine microbial communities from North Sea - COGITO_mtgs_110509 (SPAdes) (version 2) | ecosystem: Environmental > Aquatic > Marine > Epipelagic ... | reverse complement strand
GGTTTATTTGCATCGTTGGGGATTAGCGTATCCAGCGACATTTCGAGGCGGTCGGCCGGATCTTCAGTCGGCCACTGGGGTGGCTTTTCGCGATTATTGGCCGGCAGATAATTGATAAAGTGACGCAATTTTTCCAACGCATCGACATCATTTTCAAAGGCCAGATCGGCGACACCAGACTTGCTTGAATGGGTTGCAGCGCCACCCAATTCTTCCGCCGTTACCGTCTCATGAGTCACGGTTTTCACCACATCTGGACCGGTAACAAACATATAGGAACTGTCCTGCACCATAAAGATAAAGTCGGTGATCGCTGGGGAATAGACTGCACCGCCGGCGCAGGGTCCCATCACCATACTGATCTGCGGGATAACCCCGCTAGCCATTACATTGCGCTGAAAGACTTCCGCATAACCACCGAGAGAGGCAACCCCCTCCTGAATTCGCGCACCCCCCGAATCATTGAGGCCAATCACTGGTGCGCCGACTTTCATCGCCTGATCCATTAGTTTGCAGATCTTTTCCGCATGGGCTTCAGAGAGCGATCCGCCAAAGACGGTAAAGTCCTGACTAAAGACAAATACTAGGCGACCACTGATGGTGCCGTAACCAATAATTACACCATCGCCAGGCACCTGTTGCCGCTCCATATCAAAATCCGTGCAGCGATGCTCGACAAACATATCCCACTCTTCAAAGCTATCATTATCCAGCAGCAGATCGAGTCGTTCGCGGGCCGTCAGCTTGCCTTTGGCGTGTTGGGCGTCAATGCGTTTCTGGCCGCCACCCAAGCGGGCGCGGTTGCGTTTTTCTTCTAATTGCTCCAGTATTTCTTTCATGGTTATTCCTTTTTAATAAACCCCAATGCCAGCCCGCGCTGGAGTAACAACAAAACCACCGTCATCCCGACAGAGCGCAGCGACGAGGGACCTCCACCAGATTTCTCCCTACGGTCGAAATGACAGTAAAAGAGTTCGAAATGACAAAAAAGGGGCTCATCCTGAACACCCTTACTTGTCATTTAATAAGATCAAGCACCTGTTCTGCAGCCTCAGGGATATTAGTCCCAGGCCCAAAAATCGCCGCCACCCCATCGGCACGCAGCTGCTTATAATCTTGCGGTGGAATCACACCCCCACAGATCACAATAATATCCCCGGCACCCTGCTCTTTTAGCGACTGAATCAACTGCGGCACCAGGGTTTTATGCCCCGCCGCCTGCGAAGAGACTCCGATTATATGCACATCATTCTCAATAGCCTGGCGCGCCGCCTCTTGCGGGGTCTGGAACATAGGCCCCACATCCACATCAAAACCGAGATCGGCAAACGCCGTGGCAATCACCTTGGCGCCGCGGTCATGACCGTCCTGCCCCATCTTGACCACCAACATTCGTGGGCGGCGACCATGGCTGGTAGCAAAGGCTTCCACTTTTTCAGTTATATTCATAAAGTCCACATCCCCTTTATAGGCCGAACCATAGACACCACTAATTGATCTGCTCTGGGCGCGATGACGGCCCCAAGACTTTTCCAATGCATCGCTGATTTCGCCGACAGTAGCCCTGGCTCGCGCCGCCTGGATCGCCAGTTCAAGCAGATTGCCCTCACCGTTTTTCGCTGCTTCCGAGAGAGCATCTAGGGTTTGCTGGCAAACTTCCGTATCTCGTTCGGCACGCAATTTATTTAAGCGGGCAATCTGCCCTTCGCGCACTGCGCTGTTATCAATATCCAGTACATCCACATCCGGCTCTTCGGCAAGCTGGTATTTGTTCACGCCAACAATCACCTGTTCACCACGATCCACCCGCGCCTGCTGCAGTGCTGCCGCTTCCTCGATACGCAATTTGGGCATACCAGACTCAACCGCCTTGGTCATACCGCCCATCTCTTCCACTTCATCAATTAGTACCATGGCCGCTTCAACAAGTTCATTGGTCAGGCTTTCGATATAGTAGGAACCGGCCAGGGGATCGACCACATTGGTGATGCCGGTCTCCTCCTGAATCACCAACTGGGTATTGCGAGCAATACCCGCAGAAAATTCAGTGGGCAGTCCCAGGGCTTCGTCAAAGGCATTGGTATGCAGGGATTGGGTGCCACCCAGTACTGCCGACATGGCTTCGACGGTGGTGCGCATAATATTGTTGTAGGGGTCTTTACTGGTCAGGCTTACGCCGGAGGTCTGGCAGTGGGTGCGCAGCATCAGGGAGCGTTGATCCCTGGGGGCAAACTTCTCTTTCATTAGGATCGCCCATAAAATTCGCGCCGCCCGCAACTTGGCAATCTCCATAAAGAAGTTCATGCCAATAGCAAAGAAAAACGATAGCCGCGGCGCAAACTGATCCACATCCAAACCGCTATCAATCGCCGTGCGCACATACTCAATACCATCGGCAATGGTATAGGCCAGCTCCTGCACATTGGTCGCCCCGGCCTCCTGCATATGGTAGCCACTGATCGAGATGGAATTGAATTTGGGCATATAGCCGGCGGTGTAACCAATAATATCCGCGACTATGCGCATCGAGGGTTGCGGTGGATAAATATAGGTATTGCGCACCATAAACTCTTTGAGAATATCGTTCTGCAGAGTTCCCGAAAGCTGTTCTGGTGAAACTCCCTGCTCTTCCGCCGCGACAATATAGCTGGCCATCACCGGCAGCACCGCGCCATTCATGGTCATCGAGACCGATACCTTATCCAGCGGTATACCATCAAAGAGAATTTTCATATCCTCGACAGAATCAATCGCTACACCGGCCTTGCCCACATCGCCCTCTACCCTTGGGTGATCCGAGTCATAACCGCGGTGGGTGGCCAGGTCAAAGGCCACGGATAAACCCTGCTGGCCTGCAGCGAGATTGCGACGATAAAAGGCATTGGATTCTTCGGCGGTGGAAAAGCCGGCATATTGGCGAACAGTCCAGGGGCGACCGGCATACATGGTCGCCTTGGGGCCGCGCTTAAAAGGTGCAAAACCAGGTAAGCTGTCCTGATGGGGGAGTCCGGCTGTATCCTCAGCAGTATAAAGCGGCTTTACAGCAATACCCTCGGGCGTTTGCCAAACCAGTTCATCTGCACAGAGGCCCTTGCGCTCCTTCTCTGCAAGCTGCTGCCAATCTGTAAGAATTGGCTTTTCAATAGCTGGCTTTTCCTTTGCTGCCATTTGCTTCTCCGTTTTTTAGTCACCGACAAACTATGCAGTAGCAACAGGCTTATTAGTAGGTCTATTTCTAACAGGTAAAATCACATTTATTGCCATATTTTCTGCGCCAATATTGGCTTATATGCTATTAATTGACCTATAACTCACAATTTATATACAGCCTTCGAGTCAGCAAACAAGACAAAAAGAGACAGCAGAATGGCGACAATTTGTCAGCATCATGTGATTAGCTGCATGCACGGACTCAGAGAAAGAGACCTCTCAGAGCAGCCCGCATTAGAACGTGCCGGTATCAACCCTGCGGTTTTAAATAAACATAGTCAGCGGGTACATACAGATCAAGTGGCGCGCCTGTTTAAAAATATTCAGGAAACCCTCAACGATGAATTTATGGGCTTTACCGAAAACAACTGCAAGGTTGGCGTATTCGCAACCATGGCAGAGTTGGTAAGCCGCTGCGCGAATCTCGGCGAACTATTGGAAAAGGCAGTGAGTTTTTACAATCTTATTAATAATGATATTCCCATGAGCTTGGATCGCTCCGGAAACAATGCCGTACTCAATTTTAAAATGGCGCGACCCGAACTAGACCCAGAACATTTTATGACCGAGTTCTGGCTGGTGATCTGGCACAGGTTTCCCAGCTGGTATATAGGTCAGCCGATACGCCTTGAGGAAACTCATTTCACCTTTGCCTTACCAGAGCACCGTGATGAGTTGCAGATTATGTTTCCCGGCCAACTGCACTTTAACGGCAATGCCAACCGGCTGGTTTTTGACGCTCACTACCTGGATAAGCCCTTAGTGCGAACCGATCAGGAACTGGCGCAGTTTGTTGAAAATGCCCCCGCCGATGTGATGACTATTCCCGGTTCTGATAGCACATTGGAAGCGCAGATCGAGCGGATTATCAGCCAGCGCCATCCCAACCGATTGGTATTTGCACCCATTCATCAACTGGCCACCGAGCTGGGCATTAGCTCCCAGACATTGCATCGAAGGCTTAAGGAAAGCGCCACTAGCTACCAGAAGATTAAGGATAATCTGCGCCGCGAAGTGGCGATTAATAAACTGGTAAATGAGCGGTTAAGTGTTGAGCAGGTGGCAGATATTGTCGGCTTTAGCGAATCGCGCTCTTTTACCAGAGCATTCAAGCATTGGACGGGTTTAACACCTAGAGAGTACTGCAAGCGTGAGAACTGGCTCCCCGCAACGAAAAAATCCCGATAATCATTTATGGCAAAACCCTATTTCTGAACTATGTTTATTTCTGGCGGGCAACAGGTTCCTGCCAATATTACTAATCTATAAGGAAATAATTATGTTTAAAAAAGCATTAGTTTTCAGTGCAATGGCTTCGATCAGCAGTTTTTCAGCGGCGGAGCAAGGGACGTTCTCCTACAACTTTATCGGTGCTGGCTATCAACAGGCGGAAATTCTCGATGAGGATTTTAGCGGCTTTGGGTTCTACGGCAGTGCCGAGATTAATGAATCGTTCTTTATTCTCGGTGAATACAGCTCTATAGAATCCGACGATCAGTTTGATATTGGTGCGGGGCCGGATGATATTGATGCAACCGAATTCAGCCTGGGAATTGGCTTTCACACGCCGATCAGCGATACCGTCGACTTTGTCAGCACTCTGGAATATGCCAAAGCAGAGGTTGAATCCTCAGGTATTTCTGCCGATGGCAATGGTTATCTTTTGAGTGCCGGTGTAAGAGCTATGCTGAACGATGCAGTCGAGATTGGCGGGGCTGTAAGCCATGCTGATATCGAAGACAGTAGCGATACCGGAGTCGGTATCTATGGTCGATATTACACTACTGATAGCGTCTCTTTAGGACTAGGCTTCAGCACTGCGGATGATGCTGACAGCTTCAGTTTTGACCTTAGATTGGATCTTTAGATTTAATCGTTGGATTGCGGCCAAAGTCGCTGACTTTGGCCTTTAAACCCACCCTCAGCTATAGTTAACGTTCAGTTTTCACTCTGGCTTCCATTACTGAAAATGCACTATTAATCTCTTCTGACGGCACCTGTGTCAGCCGACTGACCAGCACAATAGCCACTGCGCTTAGCAGAAAGCCCGGCACCATTGCATAGATAATCTGGCTTAATGACTGCCCTGCAATACTTATGGGTGCATAAATCCAAATAAGAACAGTGGCTGCACCCACAACTATACCCGCCAGCGCACCTGCCGATGTCATCCGGCGCCAGTACAGGCTAAGTAAAATCATCGGACCAAACGCCGCACCAAAACCTGCCCAGGCATGACTTACCAACTGTAATATGGAACTGTCCCGGTTATGGGCAAGAAAAATAGCCAGCATTGCCACCAGAGCAACACAGAGACGGCCGATAAAAACCAGCTGATGCTGTGAGGCTTCTTTTTGCAAAAACGCTTTATAGATATCTTCAGTTAAGGAACTCGATGTCACCAGTAGCTGGGAGGACACCGTACTCATAATTGCTGCCAGGACCGCTGCCAATAAGAAACCGGTAATAAACGGATGAAAGAGTAACTGTGATAACAGAATAAAAATGGCTTCGGGATCTGTCAGCGGCACCTGCGCCTTGGCGACAAAAGCGATACCGACAAAGCCGATTGCCATAGCCCCCAGCAGGCATGTGATCATCCAGCTCATACCAATTCGCCTTGCCAGTTTAATTTCACCCACTGAACGAATCGCCATAAAGCGCACAATAATATGAGGCTGGCCAAAATATCCCAGCCCCCAGGCGAGAGAAGATATTACAGCTGCAATAGAGAGATTGCTAATCCACAGGTGACTGGCATCAATACTGTTTACCGTATCAATCACCGGCCCTACTCCGCCGAGCTCTATAACCGCCACAATCGGCACCAGAATCAGCGCCGCAAACATAATGCAGCCCTGCACAAAGTCGGTCATGCTGACGGCGAGAAAACCGCCAAATAATGTATATATGACCACCACGCCGGCGGTGATATAGAGTCCCATTTCATAACTTTGCCCAAAGGCATTTTCAAATAGTTTGCCACCGCCGACCAGGCCGGATGAGGTGTATACAGTAAAGAAAACAATAATCACTATGGAGGCGACAATCCTCAATAGTCGGGAACTGTCTTCAAAGCGATTTTCAAAGAAGTCCGGCAAGGTAATCGAGTCGCCAGCTATTTCTGTATAGGCGCGCAAGCGCGGGGCAACCAGCAGGTAGTTAAGGTAGGCGCCAGCGACTAGCCCTAGGCCGATCCAAATATTGCTCAGGCCGCTGAGGTATACCGCGCCTGGCAGGCCCATAATAATCCAACCACTCATATCCGAGGCACCCGCCGACAGTGCGGTGACGGCTGGCCCCAGCTGACGACCGCCGAGCAGGTATCCGGCAACATCATCGGTTGAGCGGCGATAGGCGTAGAGGCCGATTAATAGCATCGCGGCGAAATAAAGAGTTAGTGACATTAATAAGCTGACTGACATAATTTTTTATAACCTTTTTTTGAACTCTATCATTGCAGCCTATTGCAGTCTATTTGCTCTGCCAATCGGTAAACAAACCCATGACCTGCCCCAGCAAAACAAGTACCCTACAGCACTTAAATCCAAAGTTAATAAAAACCGCTATGTCCGAAGATCAGATCAGACTCACCCAGTTCAGCCACGGCGCCGGTTGCGGCTGCAAAATTGCGCCCGCCGTATTGGAGACCTTTCTTAAAACTGACTATGTGGCACCGGATGATCCGCGCCTGCTCGTTGGCAATAACACCAAAGATGATGCCGCGGTCTATGATCTTGGCGATGGCACCGGTGTAATTAGTACCACCGACTTCTTTATGCCAATTGTCGATGATCCTTTTGAGTTTGGCCGCGTTGCCGCCGCCAATGCGATCAGTGATATCTATGCGATGGGCGGCACACCGATGATGGCCATTGCAATTCTTGGCTGGCCAATTAACCTGCTGTCTGCCGAGGTGGCGCAAAAAGTGATTGATGGTGGACGCCATGCCTGCGGTGAGGCGGGTATTCATCTGGCCGGTGGTCATTCTATTGATTCGCCGGAGCCTATTTTTGGTCTGGCCGTTACCGGTCGGGTAGCACTTAAAAACCTTAAGCAGAACAGTACTGCGAAAGCAGGCAATCTACTCTTCCTAACTAAACCCATTGGTGTGGGGATTCTTACCACTGCTGAAAAGCAGGGTAAATTACAACCCGAACATTCGCGCCTCGCGGTGGAAAGCATGATGAAGTTGAATACCATTGGCGCTGAACTGGCAGAGGTCGATGGGGTTAGCTGTATGACCGATGTCACCGGCTTTGGTCTGCTCGGTCACCTATTGGAAATTTGCCAGGGTAGTAATCTTTCGGCAACGGTTAATGTAAAAGAGATTCCGCTTTTAGATAGTGCAGTTATTGATTACCTTAATCAGGGCTGTGTTCCCGGCGGCAGTACTCGCAACTGGGAGAGTATTAACCAGCATATCAGTGGCACTGACCAGCAGAGCCAAACATTGCTCTGTGATCCGCAGACCAGTGGCGGCCTATTGGTTGCAGTTGAACCAAAAGATGCCGAGAAAGTGAGTCAAATACTTAAACAGGCTGGTTGTTATGCTCAGCCAATTGGTGAGTTGAGTGTTGTTAAAGATAGTCCGCAGATTGCGGTTATTTCATGAACCTGCCACTGGTTAATAATTATCGGCAGCTTCTGCTCGACGACTGTCCGATGATTGATGTCCGCGCGCCTGTTGAGTTTCAAACAGGTTCGCTGCCCAGTGCAGAAAACTTACCTCTGATGGTTGATGAAGAGCGCCATCAGGTGGGGCTCTGTTACAAGCAGCAGGGCCAACAGGCAGCTATCGAACTGGGTCATAAGCTGGTTTCTGGCGACATTAAAGCCCAGCGTATACAGGCATGGCAGGACTTTATGACTGCCAATCCAAATGCTGTTTTGTATTGCGCGCGAGGTGGTCTGCGCTCACAACTGACTCAGGAATGGTTGGCTGAAGCTGGCATCGAATGCCCCAAGGTTGAGGGTGGTTATAAATCCCTGCGCGGGTTTCTGTTTAACTATCTGAACGATTACTGCCAGTCGCATAAATTTTTTATTTTGTCCGGTATGACTGGTACCGGCAAGACCGATATTATTCAACAGTTGCCCACGGGCGTTGATCTTGAAGGCGCTGCCAATCATAAGGGTTCGAGTTTTGGTCGCCCTCTGGACTGCCAGCCGGTGCAAATTGATTTTGAAAATAAAATTGCTCTCGATCTGTTAAAAGTACAAAACCAGCACCCACAAAAAACCGTTATTTTGGAAGATGAAAGCCGCAATATTGGTGCTCGCCATCTACCCCATTATTTTTCTGATCTGATGGCACAGAGTTCCTTTGTGGTGATTGATATGGATTTTGAAGAGCGGCTGGAACGGCTGTGGCAAGAGTATGTTATTGAGCGCCACAGTAAGACCATGGCGTTTTTTGGCTCAACGGGTGAACAGGAATTTGCCAACTACCTGACCGAAAGTTTACTACGGGTGAAAAAGCGTTTGGGCGGTCAGCGCACTAAAGAACTTTTGGACTCAATGGAAAATGCTATTGCCGTACAACATCAGGATAATTTTGCCAGCCACCGGCATTGGCTTACGGTGCTCACTCAAGAGTACTACGATCCTATGTACAGTTATCAGTTGGATCAGAAGAAAGAGCTGGTGGTGTTTCGGGGTAGTCGTTCTGAGGTTGTTGAATACTTAACCTTTCATTCTGAAGGTATGTGAAGAATCTCTTGTGCTTGGAGTGATGGAGTGCCAAAGACTATCAGCGTGGCTGCATTCTTACTCCTGCATCAAGACGAATAGTCTCGCCATTAAGATAGCTATTCTCGACTATATGCACCACCAGTTGACCAAATTCCGAAGGCTCACCCATACGTTTTGGGAAAGGGATATTCGCCACAATTCCATCCTGCACATTTTCTGGCATTGCCTTCATTAGCGGTGTCGCCATCACCCCCGGAGCAATAGAATTTACCCGAATACCCTCAGCGGCCAGGTCCCGAGCCATTGGCAATGTCATACTGGCAATACCACCTTTGGTGGCTGAATAGGCACATTGACCCATCTGTCCATCATAGGCTGCTATAGAAGCAGTATTTACAATCACGCCCTTTTCGGATTCTTTATCGGGCTTATTGCGCGCCATAGTCGCGGCGGCACAGCGGGAAATATTAAAGCTGCCTATCAGGTTAACCTCTATCACCTTGCGATACAGTTCCAGGTCATGGGGCTCGCCCTCGCGATTGATGGTTTTTGCACCAACCGCTATACCAGCACAGTTAACGCAGATATCTACATGCCCCAGTTCTTCAATAATCTTGGCAAAGGCAGCCTCAGCATCCGCGCCACTGGAGACATCCAGCTGAATAAAACGCGCCTTCTCTGCACCCAGTTCACTGACAGCCAGTGCGCCCGCCTCGGCGTTCATATCAAAGATCACAACAGTTGTACCGGCATCCACCAATGCCTGGGCCGCTGCGCGACCAAGACCGGATGCGCCGCCAGTTATAACTGCAACCTTATTATGTAAATCCATTTCTGACTCCTGACTAAATAATCTCTAACAATAGTTCACGGGCAATAATAATTCGCTGAATCTCACTGGTGCCTTCATAGATACTGGTAATTCGCGCATCTCTCGACCAGCGTTCCAACGGGTATTCAGCACTGTAGCCATTACCACCGAGCATTTGTAGTGCGGAATAACAGGCGGCATTGGCTTTTTCACTGGCAAATACCTTGGCCATCGAGGCCTCTTTGGAATAACTTAAACCCTGCTCTTTGCTTGAGGCGGCCTGCATTAATAACAGCCGTGCTGCTTCAAGCTCGGTATAGCGATCGGCAAGCATCCATTGCAGGCCTTGAAAGTTCGACAGCGCCTGACCAAATTGCTGACGCTCGGTAATATATTGTCGTGCGTAATCCATGGCCGCCAAGCCAATACCCAGGGCAAATGAGCCGACACCAATGCGTCCGCCGGCAAGTTCGCCCACGGCAATTTTAAAGCCCTGGTTTTCGACGCCCAAAATTGCATCCATGGGGATTCGGCAGTCAGTAAATAACACTTCATTGGTGGATGAACCCTTTTGGCCCATTTTATGCTCGGCTTTGCCGATGGTTAGACCGGGGTTATCCGCTTCCACCAGAAAACAGGTAATGCCTTTACCCTTGGGTGCCTGGGGATCAGTGACCGCCCAGACAATAAACAGGCCCGCGTATTCGGCGCTGGTGATATATAGCTTGGTGCCATTAAGCACCCAGCTATCGGCCTCTTTAACGGCGCGACATTTCATGCCCGCAGGATCAGAGCCCGCTGTCGATTCTGTCAGGCAAAAGCCCGCGGCGGAATATTCCCCGGCACAGATTTTAGGCAAGTAATGTTGTTTTTGTTGGTCGGAACCACAGGCCTGAATAACCTCGGCAACCATATTGGTGACAGATACTGTTACTGCAGTAGAGGCACAGCCACGGCCCAGCTCGGTAAGGGCAACACTAAAGGCGACAGAGCCCGCCTCAGTACCGCCGTAGTCGGCTGAGATATTGAGCCCCATAAATCCCAGTTCGGCGAGCTTTTTAAGATTGCCCAACAGCAGCTCGCGGCCCGCGCCAAGATCGAGCTGTTCTGCAACGGGCAGCAGTTCGTCTGCGGAAAAACGGCGCGCCGTATCCTGAATAAATTGTTGTTCTTCATTAAGCTGTAAATGCATGCAGCAACTCCTTTGCTAAATATAATTCCCTATACTAGATATTCTATTGACTGACCGCCTGTACCAAAATAAATGGCGGTATTACCAGTGCCCAAACTGTGGCGTTGGATTCATACCAGGCCAGTGCCTGTTGATCACTGACTTCCAGTACCACTTTTTCGTCAAGCCACTGTTGAATCTGTGCGCTGTTATCCTGGTGTAGAGCTATAGCGACCTGAATTAAATCGCCACCCTCGGCAACCGCCAGAACATTCCCTAAAGCATAGTGCTTTTGCAATTCATGCCAGCCGATTTTTGCCGTCTCGCTGTTTAGGCGCGCGACCAGCTCTTGATTATCCGGCGATTCCGACATGCTACTTAGCCGTCCCAGTTACAAAAGTTACGCAGTAACTGCAGGCCGGCGTCGGCACTTTTTTCCGGGTGGAACTGTACGGCAAAGAGATTTTTATGGCTCAACGCCGCGGCAAAGTTAACGCCGTAATCGCAGTGTCCGGCAATATAGGATTGCTCAGTGGGAGCCACATAGTAGCTGTGCACAAAGTAGAAGCGGCTGCCCTGCTCAATTCCCTGCCACAACGGATGATCAATGCTTTGCTGAACATTGTTCCAGCCCATATGGGGAACCTTGAGTTTGCCACCCTGCTGATCAACAAGATTATCACCAAAGAACTTTACCTGACCGGGCAGCAGACCCAGGCAGTCGACACCGCCATTTTCTTCACTGCTTTCCAGCAGTGCCTGCATACCGACACAGATCGCCAGCACTGGTTTGCTCTTCATTGCCTGACTGACCACATCGCCAACATTCAGGCGCTGGATTTCACCCATGCAGTCGCGTATTGCACCAACGCCGGGAAATACCACTCGGTCGGCATCTTCAACCACGGCAGGATCGGCAGTTATAGAGACTTTGGCACCGGGGCAGACAGTCTCCAGGGCTTTGGCAACGGAATGGAGATTGCCCATACCGTAATCAATAACGGCAATATGGCTGCGGAAATCAC
>Ga0209196_1002435_pt1 | contig 11966 bp, 10 predicted proteins | sample COGITO_mtgs_1105_5_FD_184801 | JGI IMG/M metagenome (GOLD analysis project Ga0209196, IMG submission 184801) | Pelagic marine microbial communities from North Sea - COGITO_mtgs_110509 (SPAdes) (version 2) | ecosystem: Environmental > Aquatic > Marine > Epipelagic ... | reverse complement strand
AACAGCTTTTTTTATATGTTTAGTTCTACTTGTTAGAGGTTGACCAAAAGTAGAGTGAGACACAAAAGCAACTTTTGGAACAAAGCCAAACATTTTAACTACTCTAGCTGATGAAATTGCAATTTCTGCAAGCTCCTCTGAACTTGGATATTCATTTACACTCGTGTCTCCAACAAAAATAGTTTTTCCTTTAGCAACAACCATATTTAATCCAAACATGATTTCACCTGGTCTAGCATCTACAACTTGTGTAACTTTATCAAAAGAAGCTCCAAATCTTCTAGTATTTCCAGTGACAGCACCATCTGCATCACCACAAGCAACCATACAAGATGCCCATATAACCCTATCATTTCTAACTAATCTATCACAATCTCTTTCCAAAAGACCTTTCTCTCTTTGCATTTTTTCAAATAAAAAGTTTACGTACTTTTCTCTTTTTTCTTTGTTTTCAGAATTAACTATTTCAATATCAAAATTTTCATTGTAGCCAATTTCTTTTATTCTTTCTTTAATTTTAGATTTTTTACCAATTAAAATTGGTGTACCTAATTTAGAATTTTTAAATGCAATTGCCGCCTTAAGAGTGTTTTCGTCTTCTCCATCTGCAAAAACAATTCTCTTTTGATTTTTTTTGATATGAGAGTTAATACCTTGCATAATAGTTACTGAGGGATCTAGCCTTTGTTTGAGTTGGTCTCTATAAGCCTCAAAATCTTTTATAGGTTTTTTTGCAACACCACTATCCATAGCAGCTTTTGCAACAGCTGCAGGAATTACACTAATCAGTCTTGGATCAAACGTGGATGGAATTATATAATCTTTTCCATATTTAGGACGATCTCCTCCCATTGCGGCAACAACTTCATCTGGAACATCTTCTCTTGCTAATTTTGCAATTGCGTTTGCAGCTGCAACCTTCATTTCTTCATTAATAGTTGTAGCTCTTACGTCTAATGCTCCTCTAAAAATATAAGGAAAACCAATTAAATTGTTTACTTGATTGGGATAATCAGATCTTCCAGTTGCAATAATGGCATCATCTCTAACTTCCATTATTTCTTCAGGTGTTATTTCAGGATCAGGATTTGCGCAGGCAAAAATTATTGGGTTCTTAGCCATAGTTTTTACTAACTCTTTTTTCAAAGCTCCTTTGGCAGATAATCCTAAAAATACGTCAGCTCCATTTATAGCTTCTTCTAAAGTTCTTTTTTTAGTTTCTACTGCATGGGCAGATTTCCACTGGTCCATTCCCTCAGTTCTACCTCTATAGACCACTCCTTTACGATCAAGCATGATTACATTTTCACTAGGTACACCACTATTTTTAAATAAATTTGTACAAGCAATTGCTGATGCACCTGCTCCATTTACAACAACTTTAATGTCTTTTATTGATTTACCACTAATATCTAGGGCGTTAATTAATGCAGCTGTAGTTATAATTGCTGTTCCATGTTGATCGTCATGAAAAACTGGAATATCTAAAATTTCTTTTAATTTTTCTTCAATTATAAAACAATCAGGAGCTGCGATATCTTCTAAGTTAATACCACCAAAACTGCATGCAAAGTTTTTAATACTATTAATAATTTCATCGGAGTCTTGAGAGTCAATTTCTAAGTCAATAGAATCGATATCGGCAAATCTTTTAAATAAAACTGCCTTTCCCTCCATGACAGGTTTAGATGCAAGTGCTCCTAAATTACCCATTCCTAAAATAGCTGATCCATTACTTATCACTGCAACTAAATTTCCTTTAGATGTATAATCGTATGCTGTCTCTGGATCGTCAGCGATTGCTTGAACTGGAACTGCAACACCAGGAGAATAAGCTAATGCCAAATCCCTCTTAGTTGTCATTGGTTTTGAAGAATTTATTTCTATTTTTCCTGGCTTATTTAAGCTGTGGAATTCTAGAGCTTCTTTATCAGTATAATGATCTATTTTAGTTTTTTTCATTTATGTTAATTAGATATACAAATGGAGCAAATTTAAGACTAATATGATTTATGAACCTTATTAAGTCAACAAGCACGTTTAGCTTTTTTACAATAATTAGTAGGTTACTGGGCTATTTAAGAGATATTTTAATAGCAGTATTCCTTGGAACTGGAATTTTGGCAGATGCTTTCTTTGTGGCATTTAGAATTCCTAATACTTTTAGAAGATTATTTTCTGAAGGAACATTTAATGCAGCTTTTGTTCCAAGCTACTCATCATTATTGAATAATAAAAAAAAAGCACAAAACTTTGCTAATAGTATTTTTAATCTACTCACCCTAGGCCTAATAGTTTTAGTTCTGATTGTAGAGATATTGATGCCTTTATTTGTTTATCTAATTGCACCAGGTTTTGAAGGCGATTATGATAAAATGGAACTAGCTATAACCTTAACAAGAATTACCTTCCCATTTTTAATTTTTATAAGTTTAGCATCATTTTTTTCTGCAATTTTAAATTCACATAATAAATTTGCAATAGCGTCCGCTGCTCCAATTATTTTAAATATACTTTTAATTGGAGTTTTGTTATTTGCAAAAATATTAGACGATAATCTTGTTTATTATTTATCTTATGCTGTAACCATTTCAGGCGTTGTACAATTTATTTTTCTATACTTTTTTGTAAAAAAAAATTTTTCACCTAAGATTAAATTTAAAATTAACATTGATAAAAAAATTAAAAACTTTTTTAAAAAATTATTACCTAGTATTTTTTCATCAGGTGTTACTCAAATAAATATTTTAGTAGGAACAATTATTGCATCTTTTCAAGCTGGTGCGGTTTCTTACCTTTATTATGCTGATAGAGTTTATCAAATAAATTTAGCCATTGCTGGAATTGCAATTGGTACAGTTATTTTACCCCAACTATCCAAATATGTTAAAAGTCAAAATAAAGATAAAATAAACTTAATTCAAAATAAAGCTTTAGAACTTAGTCTATTCTTGAGTATCCCAGCAACAGTTGCATTATTAATTGCCTCAGAAGAAATTATTTCTTCATTATTTGGCTATGGTTCTTTTGATGAGTTAAGTGTTAAGAATTCAGCAAAAGCTCTATTTTATTTTGCAATTGGTTTGCCTGCTTTTTCATTAATAAAAGTTTTTTCGACATTTTTTTTCGCAAGACATAATACAAAAATACCGTTTTATATTTCATTATTATCTGTTTTATTAAATATATTTATAAGTGTTATCTTTTTTAAACAAATTGGTTTTATAATCATACCAATCGCAACTACCATTTCATCTTGGTTTAATGCATTGCTATTGTTTATCTTTTTAAAAAAAGAAAGTTTTTTCAATTTTAATCTTATCTTTATAGATAGATTAATTAAAATTTTAACAACATCAGTGATTATGGGAATATTTTTTAACTATATAATTTATTTTTTTAATAATGAATTATCCTATCAAGAAAATTTTAAAGCGATCTATTTAGTGAGTGCTGTTATTGCTGGTCTTATATTTTATTTTTTCATTGCAGTTTTAATCAAGGCTTTTAAAAGAACGGATATTAATTTAAACTATTGATATGATTAAAAAAATTTTTTCTGGAGTACAACCTACTGGTAACCTACATTTAGGAAACTATCTCGGAGCAATTAAAAATTTTGTAAAACTCCAAAATGAAAAAGAAAATGAGTGTATTTTTTGTGTAGTTGACCTTCATGCAATTACAGTAAAACAAGATCCTAAGGAACTAAAAAAGAATATAAGAGAAACTGCAGCAACATTTATTGCAAGTGGAATAGATCCTAACAAAAGTATAATTTTTAATCAATCAATGGTTCCAGCTCACTCTGAAGCCGCATGGATATTAAGTTGTGTTTCAAGAATTGGTTGGCTTAATAGAATGACTCAGTTTAAGGAAAAAGCTGGAAAAGATAAGGAAAAAGCTAGTATTGGCCTTTACTCCTATCCTGTATTAATGGCTGCTGATATCCTGCTGTATGACGCAACCCATGTTCCTGTTGGTGATGATCAAAAACAACACTTAGAACTTTGTAGAGATATAGCACAAAAATTTAATAACGATTTTAATGCAACAGATTTTTTAAAAGTTCCAGAGCCCTTAATACAGAAAGAGTTTTCTAGAATAATGAGTCTTAAAGATGGTTTAAAAAAAATGAGCAAATCAGATCCTTCAGATTTGAGCAGAATTAATCTTACAGATAATAGCGAAGAGATATTAAATAAAATTAAAAAAGCAAAAACGGATCCTTTGCCACTGCCCCTAGATATTAAAGATTTAAACGAAAGACCAGAAGCTGAAAATTTATTAGGGATCTATTCAAGTTTAAAAAATCAAAATTTAGAAAAATCTATTATTGAATTTAAAGGAAAAAATTTTTCAGAGTTTAAGGAGAAGTTATCAGAGACTTTAATTGAAACTATTGACCCAATCTCAAAAGAAATAAAAAAACTATTAAATGATGAAGGTTATTTAGATAAAATTCTTTTAGAAGGTTCTAATAAAGCTAATAAAATTGCTTCAAAAAAAATAAAAGAAATTAAAGATTTAGTAGGTTTTTAATAAGATTATATTAATTAGTTTAAATTTTCTCAGTAATCATTATATATAAAAAGATGTTTATTCAAACTGAAGTAACACCAAACCCAAATTCACTAAAGTTTTTGCCTGGAAAAACAGTTTCCAATAATGGCTCATTTGAAGTGATAAAAAAAGAAGAAACTGATAATGAATTAGTAAGAAATATTTTATCAATTAATGGGGTAACAGGCGTATTTTTAGGAGAAGATTTTATATCTATAAATAAAAATGAAGAAGTAAATTGGGAAGATATTAAACATATAGCTATTTCACTGATTAATGATTTTTATTCTACAGGAAAAGAATTTGTAATTGCCAATGAGTTACTTGGAGAAAAAAAAGAGGAACACACTGAAATCGAAAAGCAAATTATAAGTATCTTAGAATCAAAGATTAGACCTGCTGTTGCAAAAGATGGTGGTGATATTAAATTTAAAGAATTTAAAGATGGAATTGTTAAGGTAGAATTGCAAGGAAGCTGTTCTGGCTGTCCCAGCTCGACAATGACCTTAAAACAAGGTGTACAAAATCTTTTGTGTCACTATTTGCCTGAGACCTTAAAACAAGGTGTGCAAAATCTTTTGTGTCACTATTTGCCTGAGGTTAAAGAAGTGGTTGCAATATAGTTATGAGAAAAAAAATAATTATTAGAAAAAAACTTACATCATTTTTTGAAACTGCAAAAGATTTAAAAAAAAAAAATAAACTAAAAGCACAAAAAAGTGGACTAGATAATCTTTCAAGAACTTTTTTATCAAGTTTAATCATTATATCGATTTTTTTTATAGCTCCATTAGCCATTAATCTTACAAAAGAAAAAATGATACTTTCTAAGGACTATGAAAATAATTCAAAGAATAATTTAAAAAAATTATTAGAAAACAAAACAACAAAACTAGATGAACAATTAAATAAAAAGTTTTTATATGAAGATGTTTTAACATTCGATGAACAGCCTTCAGATGCCATACTATTAAGTGCTGCAACAATTGAAGAACTTTTTAAATCAACAAATTATAATTTAAAAGATGTTAGAGAAAATAAATTAGTAAAGCCTATAAATTTAGATCTATTACCAAAAGAAATTGGAAAAATAGAAAATACTAAAAAAAGAAAAGAATTATTCATTCAGATAATTTTGCCTTTAGTCATTGATGAAAATAATAGTATTAAACTAGATAGAATAAAGCTCTTTAGTATTTTAAATAAAAGCAAAAATACAAAGACAGAACAAGAGTGGTTAAACATAAAATTTAAACAATATGGAGTTGTAAATAAAGATTTATCAACATTGAAAATTAGAATGGATGAAGTGCCTGTTTCAATGGCAATTGCGCAAGCAGCAAAGGAAACTGGTTGGGGAACATCAAGGTTTGCTCAGGAGGGAAATGCATTGTTTGGTCAGTGGACTTGGAGTGGTGAAGGAATAAAACCAGCTGATGCAGAAGATGATAGTACACATAAAGTTATGAGATTTAAGGTTTTGCAGGCGTCTGTAAAAGCTTATCAAAGAAATTTAAACACACACTCGTCTTATAAAGATTTTAGAAGTGCAAGAGCAGAATTGAGAGATGAAGGAAAAGAATTAGACAGTATGATTCTTACCGAATACTTAGATAAATATGCAGAGACAGGAAAAGAGTATGTTAAAATTTTACAACAAATTATTAGACAAAATGATTTAACAGATTTTGATGATGCAAAGTTATTACCATCTAGCAAAGATTTAGAAAGTTTAATTTAATTTTGATTCACTGAAAATTGAACGCCGAACCATCTCCATATTCCATCATCATTAAGTGAACAATTAACTCTACCTCTTCTGAATGTAAATTTTTCTCTAAAATTTATGTTTAGTATATTTTTATTAAAAGTAATATTTGACTTATCCCATCCACTACCCTCATCAGAGAAACAATTAATATTTTCTATATTTTTTTGATTTTCAAAAAATTCAACAGATAGTTTTGGTGGATTGTTATTGATAATATACTTGTCTTCAGGGTTTAAAGATTTGTATGGAAGTGGACCAAGATTAATCAAAAATTTGAATCTTTCTAAGTCACCATATTTTTCATTAATTGGGAATCTGGGTAATTCATGAGGATCTTTATTAATATCAATAACACCAGAATGTTGTCCAAAAGCAAAATCAAAATTTTTGGAAATAAAATCTTTAATAGTTTTGCTATACTCACCAAATGGGTATGAAAAAAAAATTGGGTTATAACCTAAGTTCTGATTAAAAATTTCAATTGAAGTATTAATATCAGCCAAAAAATTTTTTGTTTCTAGATCAACCAGGTAATTATGAGAATGTGAATGATTGCCAATGTAAGCATATGGCTCTTTTTCTACTTCTTGTATTTGTTGCCAACTCATATAGCCAGTTTTACCTACGGTTTCAGTTGAAACAAATAAAATAAAAGGAATTTTCTCTCTTTTCAAATATGGCCACGCAATTTTATAAAAAGATAAGAACGCATCATCTACAGTGATAAGTATTTCTTTTTTATTTTTTGGAAAATTAAATTCTTTTTGTAAATATTGTGGATCAAAAAATTTATAATTTGAGGTATTGATTATAGACATTTGTTCTTTGAAAATATCCATTTGTATATTTGTTGAAGGATACTTATTTTCATCAAATCGGTGATACATCAAAGAAAGAATGCCACTATCTTCAGAATAATATTTGATATTATTTTCTTCTGCTTTAGAATTGATAGCAAATAACATTATTATAATGAAAAATTTAATAGTAGATGCCACAAGAGATAAAATTTTTTTAACACTCATAGTTAGTGAAAATATTTATACTTGTACTCATGAAAATAGTAAAATTAATTTTGAAAAATTAATGATCTTAATTAATGATTTTTTAAAGGTAAATTCCTCTACTTTAGATCAAATTGATATTATTTATGTTAACAGAGGACCAGGTAGTTTTGCAGGAATTAGAAATTCATTAGCGACGATTAAAGCTTTATTTCTAACAAAAAAAATCAATTATTATTGTTTTAGTTTTGAAGATTTTAAAGGATTTAAAGAAGTTAAGTATGAAGAAGTCCCTAGTTTATGTGAAAAATTTAAAATTAAAAAGAATTTGATTAATCCTATTTATTTAAGTTAAAATTAAAAAATGTCAGAAAATATTGAACAAAAATGTTTAGCTAAAGGAGTTAAACTAACGGATCAAAGAAAAATTATCGCAAAAGTAATGTCAGAGTCTAATGACCATCCAGATGTAGATGAACTATATAATAGAGTTTCAAAGATTGATCCAAAAATAAGTATTGCCACAGTATATAGAACAGTAAAACTTTTTGAGGAGTCTGGAATTTTAGCTAAACATGATTTTAAAGGAGGCAAAGCTAGATACGAGGAATTAAATGAAGGACATCATGATCATTTAATTGATGTTAAATCAGGAGAAATTATTGAATTTGTGGATGAAGAGATAGAAAAGCTACAAGAAAAAATTGCTGATAAATACGGTTATCGATTGGTTGATCACAAATTAGAATTATATGGGGTTAAAAAAAAATCCTAACACAATGTTAAAAAAAATTTTTATTAAAACTTTCGGTTGTCAAATGAATGAATACGATTCAAATCGTATATTTGATACTGTAAAAAAAATAGGCTTTGAAAAAACTGAAAAATATGAGGATGCAAATTGTTATCTTTTAAACACCTGTCATATTCGTGATAAAGCAAAAGAAAAGGTTTACCATGAAATAGGAAGAGTCAAAAAAATTTTTAGAGAGAAAAAAAAACCAATTGTAATTGTTGCTGGTTGTGTTGCTCAAGCTGAAAATCAAGAAATGTTAAAAAGAGAACCTTATATTGATATTGTAATTGGTCCACAGTCTTACCATAAAATAAATGAGGCAATATTAAATCATTTAAAAAACAAAAAAAAAGAGGAAGAAACAGAATTTGATACAATTTCTAAATTTAATTATTTAAGTCAGATTAAAAATAAAGACAGTAAAGTCTCTTCATTTTTAACAATCCAAGAAGGTTGTGATAAATTCTGTCATTTTTGTGTAGTGCCTTATACTCGTGGACCAGAATACTCTAGACCTTTTGACCAAATCATAAATGAAGCAAAAGAATTGGTTCAAAGTGGTGCAAAAGAAATTATCTTGTTAGGTCAAAATGTAAACGCATACAGTTATGATGAGGAAGGTAAAGAATATAGACTATCAGATTTGCTAATCAAACTTGATAGCTTTGATAAACTTGAAAGAATTCGATACACAACATCTCATCCTAAGGATATGACAGATGATTTGATTAATGTTTATAAGACATCATCTAAACTGATGCCCCTTGTACATTTACCAGTACAAAGTGGATCAAATAAAATTTTAAATCTAATGAATAGAAAACACACCATTGAAGAATACCTGCTAGTTTATGAAAAATTAAGGAAGATTAACCCAAAAATTGAGTTTTCTAGTGATTTTATTATTGGATACCCAGAAGAAGATGAGCAAGATTTTAAAATGACAATGGAACTAATTGAAAAAATAAAATTTATCAACTCTTATTCGTTTATTTTTAGCCCAAGACCAGGAACCGTTGCTGCAAATTTAACACTCGTGGATCAAAAAAAATCTAAACAAAGATTAGAGATAATTCAGGAGAAATTATTTAATAACCAAATACAAAAAAATAAATCTCTAGAAAATAAAATTTTAAATGTTCTAGTAGAAAATAAAATGAAAGATGGGATTAAGTTATTTGGCAGAACAGAATATATGACATCAGTAATTTTTGATGGCAATATAGAAAATATTGGAAAACTTGTGCAAGTCGAAATAACAAGTAGCAATCAAAATAGTCTTTTTGGAAAATTAACTGAAAGCTCTAAAAAAAAGGTAGCTTAAAATTGAATAATACAGTTTCAAAAAAAATTAATTCAACATTAAAATTTGTATACTCTGATAATAACTCTTTAAGCGTTATCTTTCATGATAATGATTTATTAATGGGAGTTGTTGGTGAGTTTAATGAAAATTTAAAAGAACTTGAAAAAATTACTAATACAAATCTTTATTCAAGGGGAAATTCTATTTTAATAAAATCAACCCCAGAACAAAACGAAATTACAAAAAATGCTATTCAATTTCTTGCAAATCAATTTATTAATAATGGCAGTATTGAGAAAAAAGATATAATCTCATCTATAGATAAATTTATGATTGAAGAAAAAGTAAAAAATCAAAATGTTTCTGACATAATTAAAACACCAAAAAAATCTGTTATCCCTAGATCAGAGAGGCAAAAAGAATATGTTAGAGCTTTAAGACAAAGTGATATTGTCATATCCGCAGGCCCTGCAGGGACAGGTAAAACTTTTTTAGCAGTAGCAGTTGGATTAACTATGTTGCTTGATAAAAAGATTGAAAGAATTATTCTATCAAGACCAGCAGTAGAAGCTGGTGAGAGACTTGGTTTTTTACCAGGAGATATGAAGGAGAAAGTAGATCCTTATTTAAGGCCTCTATATGATTCTCTCTATGATTTATTTGATTTTGAAAAAATACAGAGAATGATTGAAATTGGTGATATTGAAATAGCACCACTTGCTTTCATGAGAGGAAGAACGTTAAAGAATTCTTTTGCAATTTTAGATGAAGCCCAAAATGCAACAGATACTCAAATTAAGATGTTTTTAACACGTATAGGTGAGAATTCTAAAATTGTTATAAATGGTGATCCTTCTCAAATAGATCTACCAAATAAAAACATGTCAGGCCTAAGTAGATCTAAGAAATTACTTGGACACTTAAAAGAAATTTCAGTTGTAGATTTTGATCATTCAGATGTGGTGAGACATCCTTTGGTATCTAAGATTGTAAAAGCGTACTCTGACCAAGAAAATGATTAAAATTGATGTAGTTTCGGAGTGCACTCTCTGGAGCAAAAAAATCAAAAGAAATAAAACTTTTTTTAATTCTATTCTAAAATTTTTTCCAAAAAAATATAAATTTATAGGTAAAAAAATAAATCTAACAATTTTACTTTCAAATAATAAGAATATTAAAAAGCTAAATAAAGATTTTAGAAATAAAAATAAACCTACAGATGTATTATCATTTCCATTTGAAAAAAAATTTAACCCAAAAAAATCAAATTATCTTGGTGATATAGTAATTAGCTATGAGTTTATGAATAAACCAAAAAATATAAGCATTTTAGAGTTTAAACAAAAAGTTATAAAAATTTTTATTCATGGATTTCTTCATTTATTAGGACACGATCATATAAAACTAAAAGATTTTAAAAAAATGATTAAAGAAGAAGATTTAATTTATAAATTCATCAAAACAAAAGTTGCTTAACTTGCTTAAAAAAAATTTTTTAAACATATTATATGTATTTTTTTTAGGTGCTATCAGCTCTTACAGCTTGCCACCTTATAATTATTTTATAATTAATTTTTTTACTTTTTCGTTATTCTTTATTTTTCTTTTTACACAAAAAAAAACTAATCCAAATAATAAATCTTTCTTTAAATATGGATGGTTTTTTGGTTTTGGTTATTTTTTATGTAGTTTATATTGGATTGCAATTTCTTTAACTTTTGATGAAAGCTTTAAATTTTTAATACCAATAGCTATAGTTTTATTCCCAGCTTTTCTTGCAATATTCTATGGATTTATAACTTATTTGTTTTTTGTCTTTTATTCTAGAGATGTTGTTAGTACATTTTTTATTTTTTCAATTTTATTTGGATCTATTGAATTTATTAGAGGGTCCATTCTTACTGGTTTTCCATGGAATTTAATTGCTTTTAGTTTTTCAGAAAGTATTTATTTTATTCAAATTCTTTCAGTAATTGGGACTTATTCTTTCAATTTAATTTGTATATCTTTGTTTACTGTTCCAGCTGTATTTATCTTAAGAAAAAACAGAAAAGAAATTATTGTCTGTTTTTTCTTTATAATAATTTCTGTAGGTTTTTTAGTTTTCGGCAATTTAAAATATAATCAATTTAATACTACAGCTGATATTAAAAATAATTTTACAATAAGAGCTGTATCACCCAACATTAGTTTAGACCGATTTTATTCAAAGCAGGATGAATTAAAGATAATACAAGAATTAATTACCTTGAGTAATCCAGAAAAAAAAGAGCCAATGATTTTTTTATGGCCTGAAGGAATTATTCCAGACAGTTATTTAAGAGATATGGATATATATAAGGAATTATTTTCAAATAGTTTTTCGAGTGATGATTTAATTATCATGGGTCTAAATAGTGTAAAAATTAAAAATAGTGAAAATTTATTTTTTAATTCAATGGCGATTTTTAATAATAAATTGGATTTAATTCATAGTTATAACAAAATTAATTTAGTGCCATTTGGAGAGTTTACTCCATTTGAATC
>Ga0209196_1002424_pt1 | contig 12001 bp, 22 predicted proteins | sample COGITO_mtgs_1105_5_FD_184801 | JGI IMG/M metagenome (GOLD analysis project Ga0209196, IMG submission 184801) | Pelagic marine microbial communities from North Sea - COGITO_mtgs_110509 (SPAdes) (version 2) | ecosystem: Environmental > Aquatic > Marine > Epipelagic ... | reverse complement strand
AACAGTCTTATTAATCAACTACAACCTTTACTAAAGAAGCATAGATTACTTCTACTGCAACCAATAGAAGAAGATGCTGTATATAGTAAGCTTATATGTATTGATGGAACTGGAGGCGTTATAAGTGCTTTAAAACTACCAGACTTAAACGACCCTCAAAAATTAGGAAGTGCTATAACATACTACAGACGTTATACGCTAGCAAGTTTATTAGGTCTTCAAGCAGTTGACGATGACGCTAATCTTTCAAGTGGCAAGGTAGAGCCTGAAGATAACAAGAAATGGCTTAACACTAACACACCAGAATACACTAAAGCAATAGAGTATTTACAAGGTGGAGGTAGCTTAGATGCTATTAAGACTAAATACAAGGTATCTAAAAAGATTGCAGATGAGCTTGCAAAACTGTAGTGTAAAGAGAGTATATTTAATAATTAATAATAATCAATTCAAATTAACAATTTATGGCAACAACAGCGATTTTATCAGGAAGTATAGACCTAGAGTCTATTGACAAAACTAAACTAGCAAAAGGAAAGTATTTAAACTTTGATATCATTTTAAGTGATGAAAGTAAATACAACAACAATGCTTGGGTAGTTCAAGGTCAAACAAAAGAAGAGCGTGAAGCTAAAGAAAAGAAAACGTCTTTAGGTAATGCAGGGGTACGTTGGATTAACCCAGAAACAACTATAGTAGTTGCACAACGGGAAGAAGTAACAAACACTCAGCAACAATCTTCTAGAGAAACGACAGCGGACTTACCGTTTTAATTAACCAGAGGGAGTTTAACAGCTCCCTTTTTTTATACCATACAATGCCAAAACTTAAAAGACTTAAAGAAGGAGAACCTTTTCCTTATGACTTCTGGAACTATAAAATAAATCCCATACTTGGATACGAACACGAACCAAGAAGAAAGAAAGATAAAGACTTCTGGAAATATCAACAGCCAAACAATTTATAAATGATAGCACAAGCAGCAAACATAGAACAAAGAATATTAGACATAAAATACGGTAGAATAAAAGAAGGTCTAAAGATGGACATACCGGATATAGACGAATACATAAGATTTAAAAAAGAAGGTGGCAATTTTACGCTTTTTATAGGACACGCAAATGTCGGAAAAACTACGATAATAACTTACCTGTTTACAGTATGGGCTATTAAACACAATTTAAAATTCTTGTTGTGGTCATCTGAAAATACTTCGCAAGATTTAGTAAGAAAAATAATTGAGTTTAAAATGGGTTTACCAATACAAACAGCTTCTGATTCACAAATTAATGCAGCTGTAAAATGGTGCGATAAACATTTTAAATTAATAGAAGTAGAAGATTTAGTTACTTACAAACAATTATTAAAACAAGCTGGAGATATTAAAGATGCTTGGGATTATGATGCATTATTAATAGACCCTTATAACTCTTTAGCTAAAGACACTCAATTAATGAGGGGAGTTGGTGGTCACGAATATGACTATCAAGTAGCTTCTGAATTTAGATTATTTGCTAAAAAAAGAAATATAGCACTTTATTTAAATGCTCACGGTGTTACAGATGCACTACGTAGGGTACATCCAAGAGACCACGAATACGAAAACCTACCACAACCTTTAGGATTAGCTGGAGTTGAAGGAGGTGGTAAATGGGGTAACCGTTCTGATGATGTTGTTTGTATTCATCGTTATACAGGTTCTGCAACTGATTGGATGTTTTCACACCTGCACGTTTTAAAAATTAAAACCACCGAAACTGGTGGACGTTGTACCCCTTACAATGAACCTATTAAATTAAGAATGAGCCGCAACAATGTAGGCTTTGAGTTTATGGGTCACGACATCTTACACTCCAAGAAGACAGAAGTAACTAACCTATTAAAATTCTAAATATGATTACTCTAATACTTATATGCTTTTTGGCTGCAATTTTGATTACCTTTATAGCACAGCAAGTAGATGCTGATATATATTTTCAGCCTATTGTTGGTTTAATGTTCGGAGCTTTATATTCTAAAGAACACTTAGAAGATGATTTAGTTCAGTACACTATGCAATGCTGCATAGCTTTTATGAGTTTAACAATTATATGGATAGAGAAGAAATAGATTGGTTAAGGATTGTTGCAAGTCAACACGAAGACTGGATTAAAATAGTAAATGGATTTGGGGAGTTTAACTATGCAGAAGATATAGTTCAAGAAAGTTATATACGATTATTTTTATATGCAAAACCAGAGAACATTATTAAAGGTAGCAAAGTATCTAGAGGGTATATGTTTTTTACTCTACGTTCACTTTACTTTCAATATTATAATTCTAAGAGAAAAATTATCAAAGTTAGTATTGATGATGATGAGAACTTTCTAGAAATAGCAGACAATACCAACCTGGAAGAACAAGAAGCCTTTAACAAGGTTTGTGTTTTAATTGATGAGGTTGCAGAAGAATGGAACTGGTACGATAGAAAGCTGTTTAAATTGTACCGAGATACTGATTTAAGTATAAGAAAGATAGCAGCAGAAACTAGTATAAGCTGGGTGTCTATATTTAACACCTTAAAGAATTGTAAAACCGATGTCCAAAGTAAGTTAGGAGAAACGTACGAGGACTTTAAAAATGAAGACTATGACAGAATTTAAAGGAGACAAAAGAAGTAAAGCTTACAAGGAGTGGAAAAAGAATCACGCTGAATCTAACAAAGGATTAGGTGATGCTGTAGAAAGATTTACAGAAGCTACAGGTATAAAGAAGTTTGTTAAGTTTGTAGCAGGAGATGACTGCGGATGTGACGAACGCAAAGAGAAACTAAACTACTTGTTCCCTGCATATAAGCCTAACTGTCTAACAGAAGACGAATACAATTACTTAGCTGATAGAGTAGGTAAACTAAATCAAGTAACATCTGACGAACAGAAAGCTTTGTTAAACATATACAACAGGGTGTTTAATGATAGAAAGCAATTGACTGGATGTAGTTCTTGTTTCTTAAACGGGGTTTGGAAGAAGCTTGAAAGAATCTTTAAAGAATACTAAATGAAGGAGCAGGATTTATTTGAGTACCTTTTAACAAATCATTATCCTGACTTGGTTAAAGCTAAAAAGAAAATGAGTAGATGGGATTGTTATTCCCCTGCTACTTTCCATAGGATAGAGTTAAAGTGTAGAGCAACACATTACGATACATTAATACTTGAAAAGAAGAAGTACGATGCAATGCTTTTAAAGTGTAATGATAACTTAGATATTCCTATATATATTAATTCAACACCTGAAGGAGTATATAAATTTAATCTATTTGAAATAAAACCTAACTGGGAAGTTAAATATTTAAAAAAGACTACTACCTTTACAAACAATAACCAGATTGCAAAAGAGATTGCAATGCTACCAGTAATTGATGCAGAGATATTATGACACCAAAAGAAACAATGTACAAGAAGTTTGAGGTAATGGAAGACCTTGAACTAACAAGCAATCTACTAACACTACAGTCAAACGTATTGGAATGGTGCAAAGCTAAACCAAACAATAAGAAGCTAAACGCTGTATGTTCTGCTGTGGTTAAAGTAAGCTTTACCTGTAATAAGCTTCAGATGGAAAAGAACAACTATCACATAGCAATGCAAGAGTACAGACAGGATGCACTAAGGGCTGTTGAACGTTCAAGGAAAGCAGAAGATAAGATAGAAGAGTTAGAAAAAGAATTAGCTATATATAAAAAGAAAGAAGAACTAGGCTTATGAGTGATAGTGTTACAAAGTATTTTGAAAGAGATAACGAAGATATGTATAATGAATTTATGGCTGCACAATGGGCAACGAACTCTACAATTAACATAGACTCTGAAGATGGAATAGTACAAGACGTTAAGAACCTTTACGAAGAACGTAGTCAAGTAGGAATTAAAAAGTATAATACTACACTTGAAGAAAGTACGGAGGGCTTAGAAGCGTTCCTAATACATTTGCAACAGGAATTGATGGATGCTACTTTATATATTGAGAAACTTAAAAGATTAAATAATTAAAAATAATTGTTTATAAGTAAAAAAGTTTTTGTACATTTGATTATTATTAACAAATAAACAAACAATATGAAAACAATTTTAAAAGTATTAGTAGGACTAGCAGTAGTATTTTATTTAATCGGTAGTCTAACAAGTGAGGATTCTCATCCTAACGCTGGACAATCTCATACCGAAATACAAAGAACTTTAAAGGATGCAATAGAGGCAAACTCTAAATATCCTAATACAGTATCTTTAAAGGAATATGATTTTATATCTTTAGGTAGTAATGTAGGTGTAGCTTCTTTTAGCTTTACAGCTAAGAATGCATTTGGTATAGATGTACCAGGTACAGCAACTGTTACTGTTGTATTGAATTCTGACCTAACTATAAATGAATTAAAACAATTAGAAGTAAACCAATTTTAATATGACTTACGAAGATTTAATGTACTCTCAGTACACCGACGAACAGCTTAAAGAATTTGTATCAGGAACTAAAAGCTATTTAGATTTCCACATTAAACGCTCTAGGTTAGAAATTATTAAAAGACAATCCGAACAACAAGAAACAATTGAACTATGATAACATTATTAAATGATGAGGTTTGGAATCAAGAAGAGATTCTTACTCAAATGTATGACGATGACTTTTACTACGGACATCTAGGTAAGCACGCTTTAAGTAGCAGCAGTCTAAAAATGATACTTAAAAGCCCTAAGACATATAAGTACGTAACAAAGTATGGAGACCCTAGTTCAAATAGTTCAGCTTTAGCAATGGGTAAGCTAATACATTGGATGATATTAGAACCACACAAGATAGACAGCTTAAACTTTATAGAATCTTCTACTAAAGGAACTAAGGTTTATAAAGAAGCGGTGGTAATGCACGGAGAAGTATTCCTTAACAAAGAACGTAGTGCAGCTGAAAGAGTAACCGATGCAGTTCTAAGAAACGAACAAGCATTAAGATTCCTAAACAAAGCAGAGTTTGAAGTACCAGCTGTAGAGATGATAGAAGGCTTACCATTTAGAGCAAAGGCAGATATCATACAAGGCAATACTATAATTGATTTAAAGACTACTGCTGACCTATCTACATTTAAATATAGTGCTGACAAGTATGGCTACGATTTACAAGCATACCTGTACACTAAGATGTTTAAAGCAGATGACTTCAAGTTCTTGGTAGTAGACAAAGGAAGTTTAGACATTGGGATATTTGAAACAACAGAAGACTTCTTAGCAAAAGGTAAAGCAAAGTTTGACAAAGCAGTTGAAACATATAAGTACTTCTTTGAAGATGACAATGACTTAGACCAATATGTAATGAGAGCAATATTATAAATAAAAAGGGGAAGCTGAAAACTATAGAGTAGGCACAAACAAATAAATAAATATATTATGAACACAAAACAATTTAAAGTAGGACGGTTAGAAATGTTAAACATTAAACAACTTAACCCATCAGCTATTAATAGAGCTATAGATGATTCACACGTAAATAAGTTTGAAGCTAAATTAAACAAGTTCGGATGGATGGATGTAATAAAAGTAGATTGCCAACATAACATATTAGAAGGGCATCATAGATATTACGCAGCTATTAAGGGGAAACAAACAACAGTCCCTGTTTATGTTGTAACTTGGTTAGATAATTTAACAGAAAAGGAAAGACTTAAAATAATACTTGAATACAACGCAAGTAACTTAAATTGGAAAAACGAAGACTACTTAGAAAAGTATGCGGAAATAGACCAATCTTATGCTTATGCTCTTGGTAAGTATAAAAAATATAGTACTAATTTATCTACGGGAACTATACTTAATCTGTATATGAATTACCAAAAAAATAAATTTAGAACAGGTTCTTGTATATTAAGAACAGGAGCAATGCCTGATTATCTTGCAAATGAGCTAAGCAATTTTGTTAAGGTTCATACTAAAAAGAAAGCACAATCATACTGTTTGCGTGAAGTAGTTAAAGTTTGTCAGATATCAAATTCTTTAGATGCTTGTAAATACATATTAAAGCGTTATGCGGATATGCTAAAAAACAATCACGGGTTATTAACTTCTATAGCAGACTTTAGACCACACATAAATGATGTGTTATCAGAGTACTTACAACTAACAAATGATTAGTATTACAAACGAAGACAATATGCAGCTAATGTCTAGGCACGAAGATAACTACTTTGACCTAGCAATAGTTGACCCGCCTTATAGAGATGAAAATCAACCCACTAAAGAGATGAGGAAGTTAGGCTCAATGGAAAGCTTAAATGGCAGACCTTTTAAAAAATATTGGGATAATCTTTTTAGGATTAGTAAAAACCAGATTGTATGGGGTGCAAATAACTTTGAATTAAAACAATGGCAAGGTTTTTTAGTTTGGGATAAAAAAATTACAGGTGTTAAAGGAAAATATTCAGATTGTGAATTAGCATCTATAAGTAAAGGTCTTGGAAGTACATCATCTATATTTAGATATTCAGTACAAAATGTACCTGAATTAAAAATACATCCAACACAAAAACCTGTATCGTTATACGAATGGATTCTTATGAACTACGCTAAAGAAGGAGATAAGATATTAGATACTCACTTAGGAAGTGGCTCAATAGCTTTAGCTTGCCATAATTTAGGATATGAATTAACAGCTTGTGAACTTGACAAGGAGTATTACGATGCAGCAATCAAACGAATAGAACAACATAAACAACAAATAAGATTATTTTAAATGAACAAATTAAGCAAAGAAGTAGTAGTAAACAAAACAGCACTATTAAAATACCTAATAAAAAAAACTCTTAAAAAAGATGTTAACTTAGTAGGAAGGGAGAACTTATTAGTAGAAGCTAGATTTATATATTTTTACATCCTAAGAAATAAGGAAAAAATAGTATATCAAAAGATAGCAGATACTGTTGGAATGAATCACGCTTCAGTACTACACGGTTGTAAGAAAGCTGAGTTGTGGATTGAAAACGACTTTAACTTTAAAAACAAATACCTTACAATACTTGCTTCCTATTGTGGGTGGGTCTATGGAGCTACAGCAGAAGACGAAGTACTAAAAAAGATTCAAGCTGTTAAAGAACCTAAAGAGTATATAGAAGACAAGACATTAAGACCAATGAAAAGAATAGCAACAGTCTACACCAAATTACATTCACTAATAGACAAAACACCAGAAGACAAAGCAGATGACTTACTAACAAGGGTAGAGGCTATATACAATATGATGATAAGCGACTTAAAAAGAAAGCGAGTATGATGGGTTCATTTTTATTATTATTTTTATTAGGATGGGTAGTTATATTTGCTGCTCTATGGGTTTGGTACGAAGATTACAAGAACAAGTTTTAAGAATACTTTTAACAAAAGCCTGATATTATTATTGTTATAGTATATCATTAATGTTTTTAAATGAAAATAGATAGAAGAAAATTTAACGGTGGTAATAAGAATGCAGGAAGAAAACCTAAGTCAGAGGAGATAGCACTTATTGAGAAACTAACTCCACTTGAACCATTAGCACACGCAGCTTTATTAAAAGGCTTAGAGAATGGAGACTTCAAATATGTACAGTTGTTCTACAACTACTATGCAGGGAAGCCACGAGAGACTAAAGACATCACAATAAACGAGGACTTACCTTTGTTTATAGATTAGTATGCAGGTAAAGAAAACCGAAGCACTTACCAAACTAAGAAACCTCAACAGTAGAACTAAGATTGTTAGGGGTGGAACTTCAGCAGGTAAGACCATCTGTATCTTATTAATCTTGATTGATTACGCTATAAGAAACAAAGGCAAAGAGATTAGTGTAGTATCTGAGTCTGTCCCGCATCTACGTAGAGGTGCTTTTAAAGACTTCTGTGGCATCTTAAAGGGTATGAACAGGTATAAAGACATTCAGCTTAATAAGAGTACGCTGAAGTACACTTTTACAAATGGCAGTTACATTGAGTTTTTCTCAACAGACCAACCAGATAAATTGCGTGGCGCTCGCCGTACCGACCTATACATTAACGAATGTAACAACGTCTCATTTGATGCCTATCAACAACTGGCAGTAAGAACAAGTGGTAACATTTGGCTAGATTATAATCCAAGTAGTTTATTTTGGGTAGACAAGGAGCTCATAGGAAAAGAAGATACTAACTTTGTTACATTAACTTATAAGGATAACGATTCACTACCAGAAAGTATTGTAAGAGAAATAGAGAAAGCTAAAGATAAAGCAAAAACCTCAACCTATTGGGCTAACTGGTGGAGGGTATATGGACTTGGAGAAGTAGGAAACTTAGAAGGAGCTTGCATACCTGACTGGTTAGAGATAGATAGGATACCTAATGATGCTAGGTTACTAGGTTACGGATGTGACTTTGGCTACTCAGTAGACCCTACAACATTAATAGCACTATACAAATATAATGATGCTTACATTTATGATGAGATACTATATAAAAAAGGCTTACTCAATAGAGACATTAGTAGGTTTTTAGAAGCGTCAGATATTAAAGAACTTATAGTAGCTGATAGTGCAGAACCTAAATCAATAGCAGAACTAAGAGGTTACGGACACAATATAACAGGAGTGAGTAAGGGTAGGGATTCAGTTGTCTATGGAATTAACCTTATCAACCAAAACAAAATATATGTAACTAGTAACTCTACTAATTTAAAGAGGGAGCTTGGAGGATATGTTTGGTCTAAGGACAAAGAAGGAAACGCTACACAAAAGCCTACTGGTCTGCATCCAGATGCAATTGATGCTGCTAGATATATACTGACTGACATCCTTGAGAACCCTCATAAGAATAAATATTACGTCTATTAATTTTTCTAATCCAAAAAGTTTTTATACATTTGAAAAAACAAACGATATGATAGCAGGAATAGATTTCAACGAATCAATACAAAGTTTTAACAGTTTATACCAACACGAATGCTTAGAGTGTGGAGCAGAGATAATATCAGAGGGGTATTGTAGTAAGGATTGCTCAGATGCAAGTTGGTTATAATAATTTAAAAACAAACGATATGAAAATTCAAGACACAACAGAATACATTATGGTTAAGCAGTTAACATCTAAAGACAATAGGTCTGCGGTTAAGAGGACAATCTTTCAAGGGTTATTGTTATCAGCCTGCTGCTTCATAGGGTTACATCTATTCTTAAACGCTTTCCTATGGGTACTAAAGTATTAAAGGATTGGGAGGTTAAGATGCGGTGCTGGTCTAACGAGGTCTACGTTATTGTTAATCCAATATCAAGCAAATGGAAGAAGGGTGGACAGCCTGTTACATTAACTATAGACTATCAGAAAACATTTAGACGTGGTAAGGAAGTATTTGAACAGAACAGTAAAGAGTTAGAAAATAAAATAGATGAGATATATAGATATCTATACGATAATAATATAAAGTAATAGTTTTTTTCATTTGGGGTTAAGGGGTTATGGAAACGTAGCCCTTTTTCTATTTATACAAAATGCTATAAATTGTATTGTTATAATATATGAAAGTTGATATACAAATACCTAGTAATTTATCTGAAGTAACCTTAGAACAGTATCAAAAGTTTACTAAGTTAAATACAGATGAAAACCAAGACAGCAGTTTCTTAATGCATAAGACTGTAGAGATATTCTGTAACCTTAATCTGCAAGACATAGCTAAGGTAAAGTTTACTTACGTCCAAGAAATACTTAACGACATAAACAACCTCTTTGATAAGAAGCAGGATTTGATTCCAACCTTTACACATAGAGGTATTGAGTATGGATTAATACCTGTGCTTGATGATATGACACTTGGGGAGTACGTAGACCTAGATGAAAACTTTACAGACTGGGATACTATGCACAAGGCTATGACAGTCCTTTACAGACCCGTTACCCTTAAAAAGGGGGATAGATACCAGATAGAAGAGTACAACGGCTTAGACAATGCTGAAACAATGAAACAGATACCATTGGATGTTGTAATGGGATGTATGTTTTTTTTTTGGAATTTAAACGAAGAGTTGCTGAAAACTACCCTGAACTATTTGAATCAGGAAATACCGAAGGAGCTGACTACGGAGCAGCTACAAACTTTGGTAAAAAGTGGGGGTGGTATCAATCAATCTATGGACTCGCTAAAGGAGATGTTAGACGATTTGAACATATCACAAAATTAAACTTTCACGAATGCTTAATGTATTTAGCATTTGAAAAAGAGAAGAACCAATTAGAAGCAAAATTAATAAAGAATAGATGACAGGATTTTATAACGTAACGAAAAAGATAAAGGATGCACTTAATGCAGAGCCTTTTGTTAATACAGTTTCCTTCGGTTCATTAGACGATGTAGACTTAAACAAGCAAACTATCTTCCCTTTATCTCACATCATAGTAAACAACTGCAATGTAGAAACCAATACAATGATTTTTAATATTAGTGTTCTAGCAATGGACATAGTAGATGAATCTAAGGACGAGGTTACAGATATATTCGTAGGTAATGATAATGAACAAGACGTTTTAAATACGCAGTTAGAAGTCCTTAATAGAGTTGTTGCAATACTACAAAGAGGGGATTTATATACAGACCTATTCCAGATTGAAGGAGTTGTAGGATGTGAACCATTCGTAGATAGATTTGAAAACAAATTAGCAGGATGGTCAGCAACGTTTGATGTAATAGTTAAAAACGATATGACTGTATGCTAACTAATGTAAAGTCAGAATTATTAAGGTTCAAGAAGTTTGTTACACAACAATCTAGAAGCAGACTGACTAAGGGTAAAAAGAACGTCTCTAAGGGACTTTATAAGAAGTTGGATGGTGTATTAAAGGTTAGTCCTAATTCGTTCCAATTGAGCTGGGATTTAGGATATGGAGAATTTCAAGACAAAGGTGTAAGTGGTACTGAAAAGAAGTACAACACGCCTTATAGTTATAAGTCCAAAATGCCTCCAGTAAAACCATTAGCAGACTGGGCAAAAGCAAAGGGTCTTAAGTTAAGAGACTCTAAAGGTAGATTTAAAAAGGGTGGTTATATGACGTTAGGTTTTCTAATAGCAAGAAGCATACAGAGAAAAGGTATTAAGCCTTCTTTGTTCTTTACTAAACCATTTGAACAAGGATTTAAGAAACTACCAGACGAACTACTAGAAGCATACGGATTAGATGTAGAAGACTTTTTAGCATATACACTTAAACAACAATAACAATGAGTACAAAAATAAACGTAAGGAGTCCATTCTTTTTAGACTTAACAGCACCAGTACAAACACTAGGTATTTTTACTTGTACAACTGCTGGACTTTCAAACTTCTCTGTAGCTAGTTCAGGCTTTGTAACGAATCCACTTCTGTTAGCAGGGAGCATAGTAGACCAAACAGCAACCGAGTTTCCAATTAATACAACAGGTAGTTCAATACCTAGAAGCGTTACTTATACAATAGCAATACCAGCAAACTATACAAACGTAAATGATGCAACTATAGATTGTATTCAAGACTTTGACCAGCCTACACAATCAGCAAACGAAGACCCAAGCTTAAATAATAACTGTCCAACCTTTGCAGGAACTATTCCTAATTCAAGTGGCTTAGCAAGTACAGCTATAACCTTATCTACTTACTTTACTTCTGGTAGTGGTGCAGATATTAGTTCTTACTTAGTTACTAAGTCTCCATCTGGAGTAGCAGTAGATGCTGTATTAACTGGAACTGCACCTAATCAAACATTAACTCTTTCAAGTTCTACCGATTGTCAGCTTGCTACTTTTATAGTAACAGCAAGACAGTCCTCAGATAGTTGTACAGCAATATCTAATTCATTTACTTTTGCTTCTGCAAATTGTGGTGCTTATGATTGTACTGATGCTAATGTAGTTGGAGGTAGTATAGAACAAGATGGAACGGTAAATAAAGGAACTCATACTTTAGGAACTTTAAATGCATTACTCTACTTAGGAACTGATATAACA